>ERZ838839.2857-NODE-2857-length-12062-cov-2.400683_pt1 | contig 12062 bp, 6 predicted proteins | sample MGYA00519909_ERZ838839 | MGnify/ENA primary metagenome ERZ838839 (study PRJEB31850, sample SAMEA3708843) | human gut metagenome | biome: human gut; feature: human-associated habitat; material: faeces | place: China | collected 2014 ... | reverse complement strand
CCCGTATACCATGAATAGCTCTTTAGCTATCGCGGATACGGGATTTAGTACAACGATAAAAGACTCGTAGAGGAACCGAAAGATTACCTTAGAAGAGCGAGAAATTCGCTATCAGTCTCTTGATTTTATGCTCATTGCTGTTTGAATTCTGATCATTTGTAAATAGAATAAAAACGTAAATATAGGAGGTTTAAGAATAAATTGTCCGGTAAAAGTAAAGGATGCAAGCATGCTGCATCAAAATATACTATACTATGAGCTATTTGAATAACGTAAAGTGGGAATGAAGGCGGTTTTTGTAATTGGCACTGTTGCCGTTTGCAAATAAGCCCGATAGTCATACTTAGGAATATCATTTTGACATTTTGATACAATTTTCGTTTCTTACCCCACGCCACAAGTTTCTGCGGCATGGGGCATTTTATTCTTCTTTTCTTATTCAGCTAATCCTTTGCTAATCCTTCGGCTGTCTCTGCTAATCTGATAAATTCTCTTCTGTATCCCTTTTCGTCATTGTCAAGCGATGTTTTAGCCAGGGATATTACTTTATCATAAGTGGCGTCTCCTTTAAAGTCAGAGTCACGCAATAGCTGTCCGAACATGGCAACAGCAGAAGCAAAGCGGAAATCCGAAGATACTTTTTCTTTTTTATCATCGATAAGGGGTTGTTCGATTTTCTTGCTGGTATTTCCGTCCGGTGCTTTGTAGCGCAGTTTTACAGTGAGGAGTTCTTTTGAATTGTTTGTCGCAGCAGGAGTCGGTTTTGTCTTTTGATATTTTAAATCGTCCACTTTACCCGTAAAATCGCTTTTGATTCCTGTGGGCACTACCTCATAGAAAGCTGTTACTGTGTGTCCTGCTCCCATTTCACCTGCATCTTTGGCATCATTGTTGAAATCTTCGTCTTTCAGCAAACGACTTTCGTAGCCAATGAGCCGATATGCCTGTACTTGCGACGGATTAAATTCTATTTGCAATTTTACATCTTTGGCCACTGTGTGCATCGTAGCTCCGAATTCGTTGACTAATACTCTGTTGGCTTCCTGCAAATTATCAATGTATGCGTGGTTCCCGTTTCCCTTTTCTGCGAGAACCTGCATTTTACTGTCTTTATAATTCCCCATTCCATAACCTAATACGGTCAGAAAAACACCGCTCTTTCTCTCCTGTTCGATGAGTTTTTCCAGTCCCTCATCCGAAGACACTCCGACATTGAAATCTCCATCCGTACAAAGGATGATACGGTTGTTTCCTCCTTTTACAAAGTTCTGCTTTGCCATCTTATAAGCCAGTTTGATACCTGCACCACCGGCGGTAGAACCTCCTGCGGTCAGCTCATCGATAGCTTCACGGATTTTCTGTTTATCGCTTCCGCTGGTGGAGGGCAATTTTTCTCCTGCCGAACCGGAGTATACGACAATCGCTACTCTGTCTTCATCACGCAGATTGTTTACCAGTAATTTGAGAGAAGACTGGACCAATCCCAGACGTTGAGGACCGTACATCGAACCGGAAACATCAATTAGAAAAACTAAATTAGATACCGGAAGCTTGTCTGTCGGAATTTCCTTTGCTTTCAATCCGATACGGACCAATCGGTGCTTTACATTCCATGGACAGGCACCTACTTCGGTAGTGATTTTCACAGGATCATTTCCGGTAGGTTGAGGGTAATCGTATGTGAAATAGTTTATTAATTCTTCCGTACGGATCGCATCCGCAGGGGGAAGTTCACCTTTATTAATATAGCGGCGCATGTTACTGTAAGAAGCGGCATCTACGTCAATTGAGAATGTAGACAGGGGGCTTTCGCTTACGGTCTTAAAACTGTTTTCTGCAATCTCCTTATACTCTTCTGCATTCATGCCGTCGGCATACATTCTGCTTGCCATGATGCCGGGAGTAGCATGCCCTACTGCACCGCATAAGCTTACCATTTTCTGTGTACCATAGCCCACTACGACACATTCTTCCAGAACCTGATTATTTGTTTTTAAACGAATGTTCAGGCGCTCGGACTTAACCTCCGCTTCTTGCTTTTCGTAACCGATATAAGAAAATACTAATTTTTCACCTTTATCGGCGCGAATCGTATATTCGCCGTCCACATTGGTTATAGTACTGCGAGTAGTCCCCTTTACCTGCACTGTGCAACCTATAATACCGGAACCGTCTGCTGCATCAGTTACTTTACCTTTTACTATGAATGTTTCTGCATTCACGTTTCCCAAAGAAATAATTGCTACCAGCAATCCGAGCATCGTAGCTCTTAATCGATTTGTTTTCATACCTTATTTAAATTAAATGTGATACATAAATCCTATGTTTTATTCTATAGATGCAGTTTTGAACAGGATTCCATAAAGGGGGACTTATTTTTTTTCAAATTAATTTAGAAAAAGATATTTGTCTTTTTTCTTGACCGTAGGATTGTCCATGTTTATAGTATATTTCTCCATTGCGTGCTCATATGCCTTTGTCTAATTTTGCATATGTCAAATTATTAATTACTGTTTAGCTTTATAATTAAAAGAAACAGTAATATGCATAATATGCTTAAAGAGCTTCCGGACCTTACTGTCGTTTTCTGATTATCTGTTAAATAGGCAGTTAACAACCGGATATATAACATAAAATTCATTTAATTATTAATCTTAATGTATTATGAAAAGAAACAGATTAATTTGGTTTTTCTCCCTATTATTTTGTTGTACTTTATTGGTGGCTCAAAACAGAACTGTCGAGGGAACAGTCACGGGCAATCCCGATTTGGAAGTATTGATCGGAGCAAGCATTTCTGTGAAAGGTACTACAATAGGAACCGTCACGGATATAGATGGAAAGTATTCTCTTTCTGTACCGTCTGATGCTATATTAGTATTCAGTTATTTGGGCTATGAAACGGAAGAGGTTGCTGTAAGAAACCGTTCGTTGATAAATGTTTCTCTGAAAGCCAGTTCACAAGATTTGGAAGAGGTTGTTGTCGTTGGTACTATCTTGAAGAAAAGTGACTTAACCGGAGCCGTAACAAGTGTAAGTGCTAAAGTGTTGGAAGAGAAACCGGTTACTAATATTAATCAGGCTCTACAAGGGCGTGTTGCAGGTGTCCTTATTTCTAATGCAGCCAAGCCGGGTGATGATGCGACTATTAAGATTCGTGGTATCAATACCATTGATACTACTACCGATCCTATTTATGTAGTAGATGGTTTGGTGCTGGATAACTTCGGTGGCGGATTCAATTCTATCAATTTGAATGATGTTGCTTCTATTGAAATATTGAAAGACGCTTCTGCGACAGCTCTTTATGGATCACGCGCTTCTAATGGAGTAGTTCTGATTACTACCAAAAAAGGGAAAATAGGTAGTGGCAGAATTTCCTATGATGGCTGGGTTGGTGTTCAGACAGAAGCAAAACTTCCTGAGACTATGGGTACAAAAGACCTTTTTGAGTTGAGAAAAGAAGCAGCGATGAATTCATTTACAGCACGTCATCCGGGAGCTACTTCTGATGAGATTGATGCATTTCTGACCAACCGGGTGATGACACCTTATGTAAAAGACGGTTCGGGTGGATATGTTTTTGCGCAGTATGAGTTTGATGCTTATGCGAATAACGACAATTATGATTGGCTGGATGCAGTAACCCGTACCGGTGTGGAACAAAACCATGCGTTGAGTTTTAGCGGAGCTTCGGAAAAAGGTTCTTATTATTTGAGTTTTGGTTATTCGAATAAAAAGGGGATGGTTAAAAATCTTGGAGATACAAAATATAATGGACGTATTAATTCGGATTATGCCATCAAGTCGTGGTTAAAAGTCGGTACTAATACTTCGTTTTCCCGTACTGAATCTGAAATATTTTCAGATGACGGTGTTTATGATAAAGCACGTGGGGCTAATCCGATGTTACCGGTCGATTCAGAAATCTATACTTTGAATTATGGCGGATTGGAAGATAATAATTACTTTAATCCGATACGTACTTTAAAAATAGAGAATGATCGTCGGCGTAATCGTTTGTCTTCTACCAATTTTTTGAATATAAATCCTATAAAAGGCTTAAATATCCGTACCTCGTTCTCACTTGATTTCTTCCAGGAAGACCGGTTTAAATATATTCCGAAAGATATTCAAGAGTCTATTCGTTATTCTCAAGACGGACAGGCTGAGCATACCCGTGATCAGAGAACGGTGTGGCAATGGGATAATTCCATCTCTTATGACCGGACATTTGGAAAGCATAGAATTAATGCACTGTTTAGCACCAGTGCCACTCAGACTAACCGTGATTACACGTATGCCACCGGTAAAGGATATGGAACAGATCGATTCTCTTATTATAATATAGGTGCATCTTATAAAACGAATGAACGATCCATCGGCTCTGATTTTGTAACAGCTACTTTGATGTCGTATGTAGCGCGTGCCGATTATAATTATGCAGGTAAGTATTATTTGACTGCAACCGCGCGTTATGACGGCTCTTCTAAATTTGCTAAGGGCAATCGCTGGGGATTGTTTCCTTCTTTTTCTGCTGCATGGAACATAGCAGAGGAAAAATTTATGGAGAGAGCAAAATGTGTTTAATCAGTTGAAGTTACGTTTGGGATATGGTCTGGTTGGTAATCAGAGCATCGATGATTTTGCATATTACACGCTTTATGATGTTAAACTTGAAGAGGGGAAAGTTTCTTATGTACGCAAGGGAAGCAGGGGAACAAAAGAACTTACTTGGGAGTCTCAGCGGCAATTTAATGTAGGTTTGGATATGGGATTTCTGAATGGACGTATTACTGCCACGTTAGATGCCTTTTGGATAAAAAATAAGGATTTGCTGATGACGCGTTCTTTGCCACTGACATCCGGCTTTAGTTCGGCAATAGAAAATATTGGTGCAATAGAAAACAAAGGTGTCGAATTTGCACTGAACGCTAAACTGATTACAACAAGGGATTTCCAATGGAATATATCTGCTAATATTTCGGCTGATAGGAATAAGGTTACACAACTTTATGCTGATAATGATGCGGTTTATAAGATTGATGATAACCGTAATCTTCAGAAAGAAGGTAATCTCTTCTTGGGCGAATCGCGCAATACGATTTACATATGGAGAACGGGTGGTATTGCTCAGGCGATAGATATGGATCGCTTGAAGAATATTGATTTTTCGGGACGGCAGGTCAATCCTGGGGATATTTATCCGATGGATGTAAATAATGATAAGGTAATTGATGATAAAGACCGGGTGATTGTCGGTTCTCCTGATCCTAAATTTTATGGAGGTTTTTCAACAGACTTTTCATATAAGGGTTTGACTTTGAATGCTGTTTTCAACTATTCGTGTGGTGGTAAGAAACTGAGTCCCTATTATGAATCATTAATAACGAGTCATGGAACAGGTATTGCTTCTGTTGATCTGGCTGACCGTTGGACACCGGAAAATACAGATGCCAAATTCCCTCGTCCTATTTATAACGACCCTACGGATACGGAAACGATGTATTATAATACTTTTTCTGCCAACCAGATGGATTTCTCTGTACAGAACGCTTCGTTCTTGCGTTTGTCCACTCTGAGTCTGTCATATACATTCCCAAAGACAATTTCTGAAAAGATTAAAATAGGGAATCTCCGGATTTATTCTACGATATCCAATGTGTTTTGTCTGACTTCTTATAAGGGATATGATCCGGAGACGGGAGATTGGTATCCTCCTACACGAATGTTTGTTTTTGGATTGAATGTATCATTGTAAATAGTCTTTATGGATGTTTAAAATATAGTTAGTTATGAAAAATGTGATGAAAATAAATAAATTGGTGACAGCCTGTATATTGGCAGGCTCTTTAGGTATTTGTTCTTGTTCGGATTTTTTAGATCAGATGCCTAAGACGGCATTGACAGAACAAGAAGCCCTTTCGGACTTGGAGAATATTATACCGACTGTGGATGGTCTGTACACTGCGTTTCGTGAAGCGAAATCGGGACGTGAAGGACTTACTTTTTCATTGCTGGGATTGGACGAAAGTAAGCAGGGCATCGTACAGATGGACGATGCCTCGCAAGCCAGTCTTGATCTTTATAGTGGTTTGTTGAATTCCATGTCTACGCAAGTGGATAAAATGTGGTCGATAAGATGGCCAATTGTGCTTTCTGCTGCCAATGCCATCTATGCCTTGGATGTAATCATTGAAACCACTCAGGATGAGAAGACGCTGAATAAAATAAAACGTCTGAAAGGGGAAGCTTGCTTCATACGGGCTATGGTAATGATGGAACTTACCATGTATTGGGGAGAGATTCCGGTAGTTGATATTGCTACAATGAATAATTCGGCCCGTCAACCGCTGGAAAAAGTATGGAAACAGATTATTGATGATTTTACTTTTGCATCCACTTCATTGCAAGATGAGTACACGGAATCTACCGATAAGATGCGTGCAACTTCCGGCGCAGCGTTAGCGATGTTAGGAAAAGCCTATATGTCGGCTCCTGCAGAGACCGGGATGAGGAATTTTAAATTGGCAAAAGAGAGTTTTGAGGCAATGCTTAATCGTTATCAGTTAGATTCTGACTTTAGCAATCTTTTCGATGAAAATCTGGAATTTAATTCGCCCGAGTCAATTTTTGAGTTGGATTATGATAATGTGAATCGTATCAATCATTGGGAGTTTGATATGGGGTCCCGCACAGTAGTTGCCACGTTTGGCGAAGGTTGTTATTTTGCCGGATATGATGTGGCATTACCTACGGAATATGCTTATAAACCGAAGTCGGAAGGGGGCATCTGGGAAGAGGGAGATTTGCGCAAAGATGAAAGTATCCGTTATGATTTTACTTATTTAGGAGTTACACCAACCGAAGTTTCCTGGGGAGCAGATGAGCTGGATCCGCATATTAAAAAATATGAAGATGAACGCACGGACCAACTCAATGGAAATTTGGCTAACGAATGGTATTCCGGTAAGAACTTTATCGTATTGCGTTATGCAGATGTGCTGTTGTGCTATGCCGAATGTTTGAATGAACTTGGAGAGACCGGACAGGCAAATACGATTGTAAATCAAGTGCGTGCACGTGCTTGGGGAGGAACTTTGCCCAATGAGATGGCTTGGAACTATGGTCAGGATGAATTCCGTGTGCAGATAATGGACGAACGTATCCGTGAACTTTGTTTTGAGGGATGGAGACGCATGGATTTGATTCGTACCGGTAAATTTGTTGAATTGATAAAGGAACGTAACCCTTGGGCTAAGAAATCGGGAACGATAAAAGAGTTCCATATGCGCTATCCTATTCCGGACACAGAGATCAAGAACAATTCGGATATCAGTGAAGAAGATCAGAATCCGGGATACTAAAATCTATATTGACAATTAATTTAATGTATAAAATGATATGAATAGAAAATTGGTTATATCTTCATTGCTTATGCTCTTTGGCCTATTGAATATACAGGCTGAAGAATATGAAACTATTTCGCCTAACGGAATGCTTAAAATAAAGTTGAGAATAGACAAGGGAACCACTTATGAGGTGTGGCATGGCGATAAACAATTGATAGCGACTTCGCCTATCGGGTTGAATCTTTCCAATGGTATGGTAGTTGGAGGGGGGACGGTGAAAAGTACTGCAATGAATGCCGTAGATCAGACGATTGATGTTGTTGTCGGAAAAAATAAAACACTGAAGGAGGCTTATAATGAGCTTTTGATATCATTCAATGAAAATTATGATCTTCTGGTAAGAGCCTATGATGAAGGTATTGCTTATCGGTTTATCACCCGTTTGGGAGGTGAAATTATTATAAACAGTGAAGATGCGGTTTTTAATTTTACTTCAACTCCGACCATTTATTTTCCGGAATGTGATAATAACTATTCCGGAGAGAAAGATCAGGAGGGAAAAGTGCACCAGATTCATCAGGGATATAGAAACTTTGAAAGGCTTTATAAAACGTATAATGCACCGACTGATATAACCAATAATCGCTTCTCGGTTTCTCCGGTACTGTTTTCCTACCCGGATACTCCTTACAAAATAGTGGTAACGGAATCGGATACATACGATTATCCCGGTTTGTATATGGAGCAGAACGGAGTTAACTCCATGCGTGGAAAATGGGCGCAATACCCCAAAGAGGTGATGGATGCCGATCCTTCGAATCCTAATTATTGGTATTCGAACCATTTGGTTATTTCGAGAGAAAATTACATAGCAAAAACAGAAGGAAGCCGCACTTTCCCATGGAGGGTTATGATTGTTTCCGATGATGATAAATCATTGCTGAACAATGAACTGGTATATATGTTGGCAGAGCCGTGCCGTCTGACTGATACTTCGTGGATTCGGCCGGGTAAGAGTGCTTGGGAATGGTGGCATAAAGCTGTTTTAGAGGGAGTTGATTTCCCGTCGGGAAATAATAATCTGTCTTTTCAACTGTACAAGTATTATGTGGATTGGGCATCTCAGCATGGTATTGAGTATATGACACTTGATGCGGGCTGGTCCGAAAACTACATACGTGCTTTATGCCTTTATGCCGGACAGAAAAATGTGAAAATCATCGTTTGGACATGGGCAAGTTGCGTAAGGGAAAATCCGGATGACTGGATTCGAAAAATGAAAAACTATGGAGTTGCCGGTGCTAAAATTGATTTCTTTGAACGTAATGACCAACTTGCCATGCGTTGGGGACGGGAGTTTGCACAACGTTTGGCGGAAAATCAGATGGTGGCTCTGTTTCATGGTTGCCCTGTTCCTACGGGAATCAATCGTACTTATCCGAATATATTGAATTTTGAGGCAATTCGTGGTGCGGAGTGCAATTTCTGGGAAAAGACGCTGACTCCTGAATATCATACACAATTTCCTTTTATACGTTCGTTGGCTGGTCCTGAAGATTATACTCCGGGTTCTATGAGGAATGTAACGGCGGAAGAGTTCAAGCCGATTGATAAAGATAATACTCCGCCGATGAGTATGGGTACCAGAGCTCACGAGTTGTCAATGTATGTGATTTGTGACCACTGGATGGGATATTTGTGTGACTCCCCGACCGAATACAATAAATATCCGGACATTCTTAGTTTTTTGTCGACCGTACCTGCTGTATGGGATAAAACCATTCCGTTGGATGCTAAATTAGGCAATTATATTCTGATGGCGAAACAGAAAGGAAAAGACTGGTATGTAGGTGGTATGACCGATTGGACTCCAAGAACGGTAGAAATTGATTTCAGCTTTTTAGAAGCTGGTGCCACTTATCAGGCCGATATTTTTAAAGATGCTTCTACATCGGGAGAGCAACCGAAGCAATATGTATGTGAGAAGATGGAAGTTACCAAAGATACCAAACTCTCTATTCACATGGCTAAGGGAGGTGGATTGGCTATTCGTTTGCTTCATTCTTCCGGTTCGGGCATTGCAAAAGTAAAGCAAGAGAATCCTCTTATGGTTTATGTCGCAAAAGAGTCGGATACGCTTCACATTAAAACGGAGAAGAGGATAGAGAGCGTGAAGATAAATGATATCTCCGGACAGACGCTACTTGCAAAGAATTATAGCGACGGTTCTTATTCCGGTCAAATTGATCTGTCGGGTTTTAATAAAGGTATATATGTGGTTTCTGTGAAAACAGAAACTGCATTGGCTTCAACAACTTTTATCTATTAATGCAAAACGGATGTATTATGAGAAACGTAGAAATTATCAGATACACATTTGTATTGGCGGGGGTTGCTTGCACTTCTGCTTTTGCTCAAGTGAAAAATGTGTCTTTTTCTGAGGTTGTGAATCCTGTCGTGGCAGCTGGTGGAACGGAGAATATTCCTCTAATTTATGAAGCGGCAGCTGCATGGGGGGATTATGACAATGATGACTTTTTGGATTTGATCGTGTCTGGTGTGACTTCACAGGGAGAAAAGACACTGCTTTATAAAAATAAAAATGGCCGGCAATTTGAGAAAGTGGAACATAATTTTCCGGATCTGAGAACATCTAATGCCACTTGGTTTGACTATAATAATGATGGAAATCTGGATTTATTCTTGGCGGGGAAGAAAAGTAATGGAGAACTGTACTCGGGCCTGTGGAAAAATAAAGGAGGAGATGCCGGCTTTGAAGAGGTATTTACCGGCTTGTTTCCTTTAATCAATAATGGTGATGGGAATCGCTCTACCCGATATGTAGTAGCTGCGGATTATGATGGGGATGGTTGGATCGATCTGTATATTCAAGGGCGTACAAATGGAGGAGATAAAAATACAGGAATAGCATATTTGTACAGAAATGTGAATGGACAGAACTTCGAACGTATCGATAAACCGGTGAAAAACAAACTGGGTAGTGAAGCTAAGCCGTTTATACAATTATCGGGCGGTGGTGCAGCTTGGGGTGATTATGACGGTGATGGGTTTCTGGATCTTATTGTTTCGGGTGAGGGAATAGATGCTGATAAATACGATGCCGATTATGGTTATCATGGCAGTTATAACGGGGCGGTTTATAAAAATAATGGAGACGGAACTTTTGCCGAGCCTATTGAATTTGCGGGTATAGAAGAAGGAAATCCGGCCTGGCTTGATTATAATAATGATGGAAAGCTTGATTTTGTTGTTCCCGGAGTCAGATGGGATGAGAATGTGAGCTGGAACTGGCGTGGCGATTTATATCTTAATTCAGCAGGAGGATTCACTAAGTACGATGCTGCTACGACGGGATTACCAAATAACAGGCAGGAGCTTTCCATTGATGCCGGTGATGTTAACAATGACGGCTTTAGTGATATTCTTTATATGAATGCGACGGGTGAGAATGATGTTGTTTATTTGAATAATGGAGGTATGCTTGGTGCTCCTATGTTCATAGCTTCTCCACTTGTGTATGCCGGTGCGGCAGCACAGAGAGGAGGGACTGCCAATCTTGTGGATTTTGATAATGATGGCAATTTGGATGCGTGTTTGGTAGGTTATGGTGATGCAGGAGGATCGCATACCCGTTTGATGAAGAATGTTTTGGGAGAAGGAGTCGCGTCTAATAAGGCTCCCGGTGCACCTAAGAATTTGAAAGTGACTTCGGGTGCCAATGGTATTGCCATGTTTTCATGGGATGCTCCGGAAGATGATCAGACTTCGGCCAATGCTTTGAAATATAATTTGTATATCAAGCAAGGAGACGTTATCCGAATGACGGTTCCTGCCGATATTGCGACCGGACGTTTGAAAGTATCTGAAGTTTCCGGCTTGATCAGCAAGAGGGTGTTATATAAAGTGACAGGGTTGACCGGTGATTATACATGGGGAGTGCAGGCGGTCGATAATGCAAAAGTGGGTGGTCCGTTTGCCATGTTTGACTCAGGAACCGGTATTGATAAAGAGCCGGCGGTAGCTCCTGTAAAAATAATAAGTGGAGAAAATGCGATACGTATTGTCGGCAAATGTGATTTGAAAGGTGTGGTTAATGTTTATTCAATGGACGGAGGAAATGTGTATTCGGAGTCGGTTTTATTGAATGATATGGTTATTGAATTGTCGAAAGGAATCTATTTGGTAAAAATAATGTTGACGGATGAGATAATAACGAAAAAGGTAATTGTTTGGTAAAAGGATAACAAACTGGTAAATAGAAAGCCTTTGGCAGTATACCCCCGAAAAACTGTATGTTCTCAGCTTGGCGGGGGTATTTTCTTGTAATGTCAGAGAGCTACCTCGTTTTTATGTGATTGCAAAAAGATATATTCTTGTCATGTAAGAGTGCATATTCTTGTTAGGTAAAAGTATATATTCATGCTACATAAAAGTATATATTCTGATAATAGTTGATTATTAGTGTGTTATGTGTGTGAATGCTTTCTTGTTAGACCGATTGGCTATACTTGGATACTTTGGGTATATTTTTAATTTTCCGATATGACTTGATGTTTACTTGTTTTTTTTAACTTTGCCTAAAAAGAATTTGTGTTTTTCAAGAAAAACATATCAAAGTTGACTGATGAAGAACTGTTACAGCAGTATACCGATTCGGGTAAAACAGAATATTTCGGTGAATTATACAAC
>ERZ838839.2856-NODE-2856-length-12066-cov-50.421863_pt1 | contig 12066 bp, 8 predicted proteins | sample MGYA00519909_ERZ838839 | MGnify/ENA primary metagenome ERZ838839 (study PRJEB31850, sample SAMEA3708843) | human gut metagenome | biome: human gut; feature: human-associated habitat; material: faeces | place: China | collected 2014 ... | reverse complement strand
TATCGGTCTGGAAGCCGAAAAGCAAATGGAAATGGCAGGCGAATATCCCGACATGATTATCGGTTGCTTTGGTGGCGGTTCCAATTTTGGAGGAATCTGCTTCCCCTTTATGCGCCACACTATCCTGAATGGGAAACAAACCCGATACATTGCTGCCGAACCGGCTTCGTGCCCGAAACTGACCCGTGGTAAATTCCAGTATGACTTTGGCGACGAAGCCGGATATACCCCGTTGCTGCCCATGTTTACACTGGGGCATAATTTCTCTCCGGCCAATATCCATGCGGGAGGTCTCCGTTATCACGGTGCAGGTGTCATCGTTTCACAATTATTGAAAGACAATCTGATGGAAGCGGTTGATATCCAGCAATTAGAATCCTTCCAGGCTGGTTGTTTGTTCGCACAAGCAGAAGGAATCATTCCGGCTCCCGAATCGTGCCATGCCATCGCCGCCGCTGTACGTGAGGCGAACAAGTGCAAGGAATCCGGTGAAGAGAAAGTGATCCTGTTCAACCTTTCAGGTCACGGGCTGATTGATATGGCCTCATACGACCAATACCTGGCAGGTAACTTGATGAATTATGAGTTAAAAGACGAAGATATCCAGAAGAACTTGGATGAAATAAAAGACATGTAATCAGGACATAAAATAAACGAAGGATACGGAAAGGATATATTATCCTATAAACTACGGCAAGCTAAGCGGTTGTATCCTTCAGGTTAAGGGTTCTTTTACTGACAACTTCTATCTCCCAAACTTGCGGAGTTAACTCCATAGCCTTTGGAGTTATCTCCATAAGCTTGGGAGTTAACTCCAAAGGCTATGGAGATAGAAAGGATACGTTAGTTTAAGCTTAGGGATAGGATAGAAAAGGCTTAACCATACAATGAAAGACACAAACCACTCTACCGGCGGGATATAACATTAACGTAAGTTCGATATAAGAAATAACTCGTTACAGGATGGTTTTGAGTTAAATGACAAAAGGATTATTAAAATTCAATATCAGTCTTGCTCATATTCCTGTCAGTTATAAGCTAGTCTTATAATAAACTCATGTTATCATAAGAAAAAATCCGCGTTATCCCGCACAACCCGCACCTAAAAAATGATTCAAAACCACAAAATAACAGGCACTTCAAGCCTTTTTATAAAGAAAATGAACTATTTTACAGGATTATGTATGAAAAGTACAAATTAATTTCCCTTTTTATTCCTTTCTTTGCACAGTTACATCAATAATCCAAATAAGTATGAAAAACATCATGAAGCTTTTCTTGTATGCTGCATTACCTTTGGCATTAATTGCACTAGGCAGTTGTAGCTACCCTAAAAACATCACGTTCAAAGCCGACTCACAAACAGGGGCGCTAAGCGGACTTTATCTGACAAGCGACACTTCCATGAACTGGATCCTGCGTACGGATGGAACACAATACGAATGGGTGGACTCCCGGTATGGATGGGGATTGGGACATCTTCGGATAAACGGCACTGAATACTCCTGGAATATCCCGACAAAAAAACATGACACGAGCCATCACATGACCGTGAAATACCAGACAGGTGACATAGAAATAAACGTAGCCCGAAAATGGAACAGGGACGGGAACCTGGTAGAATCCTACGAATTCGTAAACACCGGAGAAAAAGACGCCGACTTACAGGACATTGCCATCAACACACCTTTCAATGACAATTATCCGGATGCCCGGACTTGCTACGAAGCCCGTTGCAATGCACATATATGGGCAGGAGGAAATGAAGCCTATGTCTATTGCACCCGGATGAGCGGAGCCCCCGGCGGATTGGGACTGATTATGGAAGAAGGTGCCATTAAAGGCTATGAAGTGAGGGAGCGCTCGCAGAAAAAAGGAAGCTCCAACTTCCGCGGTGTTTTCCAACTTAATCCACAGGACAAGACTTTAAAGCCGGGAGAATGTTATACCATACAATGGTTACTCCTATCGGCGGACAACTGGGATGAATTCCAAGCAAAAGCCATAGACAACGGTCTGATCATAGCCTCAGCAGACCGTTATGTAGTAGAAGCAGGCGAAAAAATAAATGTTTCGTTCAAAAGCAACTGCCCCTCACTGAAAGGCAAGCTGTTGCTGAACGGTAAAGAAGTGGCAGAAGTAAGCGGTGACAACATCAATTATACCACCATAATAAATGAACCCGGAGAGAAGATTTTCACACTGGCTTACGGGAACGGAAAGCAAACGTCGGTAGAGTGTCTTGCCGTCAGCAACTTTGACAGCCTGGTCAACCACCGGTGTCAGTTCATTGCCGGACACCAACAGTTCATCAAGCCCGGTGACCCTAGAAGCGGTGCCTTCATTGTTTATGACAACGATACCGAATCCCTTTACATCAACGGAGAAAGTGGCAGCAAACGCTCTGACTGCGACGAAGCCAGAGAAAGGGTAGCTATGGGGATTCTGCTGGCTCTACAATACCAACGTACTTCCGACAAAAAATTAATGGATGCCCTGAACAACTACGTATCTTTCATCCGCCGCATCCAGAAACCGGACTACACAACCAATTCCACCGTAGACTTCAAGAGCAAGAACCGGGGATACAACTATCCGTGGGTAGCCGATTTCTGGTTTACCATGTTCCGCACCACAGGCAATAAACAATATCTGAAAGACGGGTACGGCACACTGCGTGCACTGGTCCGTTATTTCAAGCATGGTTTTTATTGCATCAATATCCCGACCTACGGCTATACTCTATTGAAAGAAAACGGATTTACTGCCGAAGCGGACACTCTGCTGAACGATTTCAAATCAATGGCAGACGTATTTTGTGAAAACGGGCCTAATTATCCGACCTCCGAAGTCAATTACGAACAGAGCATCGTAGCTCCGTCCATTATCCATCTGCTGAATGTATATATGCTCACCAGGGATGAAAAATATCTGAAAGGGGCCGAAAGCCAGCTTCCTTTATTAGAATCATTTGGCGGAAAACAGCCCAGTTTCCACCTTTATGACATCGCTATTCGTCACTGGGATGGTTATTGGTTTGGAAAAGACCGGATTTGGGGAGATACCTTCCCACATTACTGGAGCACTTTATCGGGTATTGCTTTCCGTCTTTATGCCAAAGCGACCGGAAAACAAGAATATACAGAACGGGCCTTGAATATTTTCCGGAACAATCTATGCCTCTTCACCGAAGACGGAAGAGGAAGCTGCGCCTTTATCTATCCGGACAAAGTGAACGGACAAAAAGCTCATCTTTATGACCCGTTTGCCAATGACCAAGATTGGGCAATGGTATTTTGGTTGGAGTATGGCCCGGATTTCAAGTAAATGAGGAGATGCCAAAAGTCCGATAGTGCTGTCATGTATTCAGCTGTAGGGGCAGGGATTGCCTCATAGCCGTCAAGCAAAGGAAAAACATCTACCGTAGAACACCGACCCAAAAGGGTCGGTTTCTTCATTTTATAAGTTTTAGATAACAGTCTGCAGGCTCCTCCAGAGTTCCGCTTCTCTCCCGACTTTATCGTCAAGAAGCTGCTTACAAGACCACGGTCGGTCATACTTTGGAAAGAGAACCTGCAACTGCTTTCGTACTATCAGGCAGATACACGGGCCTGCCCCTACGGTGGTGAAAATACTATTTGCCAACTCAGATTGACGAATATAAGTTTTTTTGCCTGCCCGAACTAACGGGCACGATCTTGGGAGAATATGCAAATCAGCCTATTTTCGGGCGAGCAAGCCTCGCTCTTACAAGCAAAATGATAGCTGAATTCCTTAAATATGTTTTCATCCAGCCACAAACTATGGTTCAAAGCTGCGAAGCATTTTAATCTCGTCCCGCCAAATGGTCTCATCGGGAGTTTCAAGAATAACGGGCATATTGTCAAAACGGGAATCCTGCATAAAGCGGCGGAAGAAATCAATACCAATCAGCCCCTTTCCGATACTGTCATGACGGTCTACCCGGCTACCCAATGGTTTCTTTGAGTCATTCAAGTGAATGGCACACAAATAGTTTCTCCCCACTACCTCATCAAACTCGGTAAAGACCCGGTCATATTCATTCACAATATCATAACCGGCGGTATAGGTATGGCAAGTATCCAGGCAAACTCCCACACGAGATTTATCCTCCACCTTATCTATAATATATCTCAAATGCCAGAATTCATTTCCCACATTACTTCCCTGTCCGGCTGTATTCTCAATCACAGCAGTCACACCAGTCGTCTTATCCAAAGTCATATTGACAGACTCGGCAATCCTGTCCAGACACTTCTCTATGGATATCTTGTTCAAATGACTTCCGGGATGAAAATTCAGCATTTTCAATCCTAAAAGCTCGCAACGCTGCATCTCGTCCAAAAATGCTGCACGACTCTTCTCCAGCCCTTCCTCGTCAGGATGCCCCAAATTTATCAGATAACTGTCATGAGGAAGAACATACCGGGCATCAAAACCTTCTTTCTCGCAGTTTTCTTTAAACAGAGTAACACTCTCGACAGACAAAGGTTTTGCAACCCATTGCCTCTGATTCTTTGTAAAAAGAGCGAATGCGTCCGCTCCTATCCCTAATGCATTAACGGGGGCCATTTCCACGCCCCCGCTTACGGATACATGTGCACCTATTTTTTTCATTCTCTTTCCATTATTGATAGACACAAAGATAGGAAAAATAAGTTAGAAATTATATTGCGCACTCAAGTTTATACGGTTTGCTTCACGGTTCACATCATTAAAATTCTCTCTCCAACCATGAAGATATTCCGCACCTACCTGCAAGTTATGACTTACATTCCAGAATACATTTGCAACCAGGTACTGACCTTTTTTATACTGAGTTTCATTAAAGTGAGCATAGCAATCTTCTGTAAACAGACGTGACTGGCTATACGTAGCCGATGCGAATACCCGTTTCGAGAAATTATACTGTAATCCGGCATACCATCCTTTCATGGGCAGTACCTGCATACGTCCGGACTCATCGGCCAAAGGAACGATATCTACATTCAAGTTGCTGATATCATTCAAATATTGAGCAATACCTCTACCATAAGTATATTGTCCGTAAAGCTGGAAACCACCCAGTCTTGCTGTCCCCGATGCCTGTATCCCCCAACCGGTCAATGACTTTGCCTTATTATTCACTTGATCCTCATAAGTCATACTTCTCAAGATTCCTCCCACACGTATATGACTAGCCTTTGCCCAAGAATACTGTACATAGGCAGGAATATCCGGCATCCGCTGCTTACCGATTCTCACATCTTGTGCCGGAGTACCGTCTACTGACGGCATTTCCACACCGACACCCACTTTCAAACCTTTCATCACATTGGCTTCATAACGCAACTGGGTGGCGCGATAGAAAGTCATCCCGTCAGGTCCTTGAAAATCAATAGTCGGAGGAGCTGCGGCAAGGTCCATAAACAATCCGGTATCATACCCCATAGTAAAGCCCAGGAAGGATAAATAAGCATTCTGCAATTCAAAAGTCTTTCCACTTCCACGGAAGTTTCCGGCTGTATAAACGATGAAGTTACCCAAATGCTTGGTTCTCCCCACCAACTTTAAAAAGATAGTGGAAGTGCTTGCATCCATCTGGAACTGATTACGGACAGACGTGGATCCCGGTTGCGGAATGAGTGCAGGGATAAAGTCAACATCATCCACTATTCCATTAAAATCATATTCCATTGTAGTTTTCAAATAACCACCGATACCCAATGCAAACTTTCCCTGTTGGTCAGTAAGTAAAAAACGAGGAGCACGGGGATCATGGAAATGCGGACGTTGCGTTTCTTCAAATACATTGATTAATTCTTCCTTGCCATTTTTATCTTTTGAGATAATAACAACAGGTCCCGGTCCTTCCAGCTCCGGATAAAGTTTTTTTTGTTGCGCAAACATCGGCGTAACAATCATTGCGCCCAACACAAGGCAACTCATTGATTTAAAGATACTTTTCATAAAAGTTAAGTTTAGGTAAATAGTCAATTCAATGGACTATGAACAAAAAGTTTAGAAAAAAGTTTGGGAAATGTTTGCAAATTCAAAAAAAGTCACTACCTTTGCACCCGCAATCGAGAGAGAAATCCTCGATAAAAAGGATGGCCCGTTCGTCTATCGGTTAGGACGCAAGATTTTCATTCTTGAAAGGGGGGTTCGATTCCCCCACGGGCTACCAAATAAAAAAGCCATCGATTTATCGATGGCTTTTTTATTTGGTAGCCCTGCTTTGTGCAGGGTATGTCGGTATAAGGGATCAGTTATAATTCTTGGGGGATTAATCTTTGCTAATTCCCCTTTATGCATAGACCTTTGCTAATCCATACAGAAAGAACCTCTTATCTACTACTCCACAAAATGAAGCCTTAAATGCTTTAATTTTTGCATTAAAAGCTTCCGCAGCAGCATTTGTTCTTCTGTTTACAAAGTAGTTTAATATCCGTTCGTAATGATTCTCAATGGAATTTGCAACCGTGGTAAATGTATCATAGCCAAACTCCTCAATTTCATTATACCAAAGTGCCAGTTTAACACGAACCACATCTTTATCTGTATAGTCTGAAAATATCTTCCCTAATCGCAGTGCTCAGTTTGAAAAGCCTATAGGTATATTAAATCTACACCGTTAGTTTGCATAATCTAAAAATAAAGAAAGGTATATCTCCGGCTCCCCTAAATAGCCTGTACTCCCAAGTAAGATTTCAATCCTGTGCTATCATTTTTCAAATAATAAATACCGGCAATATTAGAAAGCAAAATGGAATAGAGTCTGTCATAATGACAACGTCTTGCAGCTTCAACTCCTTTGAAGAAATAAGTAAGTGAACGATAATAGTCTTTTTGGACATTCGATGCATAAAGTCCCAGCCCATTATATACGGAACATAAGGCGGAATCATTTTTATTACTTTCACCTATCAGCCTGGCCTGCCCTAAATGACTATAAGCCTCCTTTACATTTCCCTTCATCATATGGGCCTGCCCCAGACAAATATGAGAATAAATTACAGCGCCATTGTAATCCCGTTCATTATAACCCATCTCAAACAATTGTCGACCATAAAAGATAGTCTGATCATAATCTGCTTTATTCAGATAGAGAAAACTAACTTTCCGAAGCGCGTCTTTGTCTTTAGGATACTTTTTCAGATACTCCAACTGTACATTAATGGCATTATTTATGTCTTCTTGCGCCTCTGAGACAACGGGCAAGAGTCCCAATAACATCACAACCATCCACAGTTTGAACATCTTCATTCCCGTCATCCTCCCTTTTCTTCTTTCCGCATACTGAACTCACAGCCACAATATTGCTGATTATAAAAATTATATTCCTTAATGATAGCAATGCGACGCTCACTCAATCCACCTTTACGCCAGTTCTGTTCCCAATAAGTGACATCCGGATAAGGAGCCGTAGCATATCGGCCCGCTTCCTCTATCTGTTCCAAACTTTTCCAACGGCTGGAAGCAAGCGTAGTAGTGATAACCGGGAATCCATGTTCGTGGGCATAACGTGCGGTTTCCTGCAGTCGCATCTTGAAACAACGCAAGCAACGGCCTCCTCTTTCAGGCTCTTGCTCCATTCCTGCCATTCGACAACGCCAGGCATCATGATCATAATCGGCATCTATAATTTCCAATCCCAAGGACTGGGCATACCGCGTACATTCGTCCTTGCGGATAATGTATTCCTCCAACGGATAAATATTGGGATTACAATAATAGATAACCGGAGTGACACCATGCTGCATCAAGCACTCTATGATGGCTGATGAACAAGGAGCACAACAAGTATGAAGCAACACTTTGTCGGCTCCTCCCGGAACTTCAAGCTGGAATTTCTTTTTCATACGGCAAATTTAATAGATATTTGCCATACTGACCAACGGTTCGTATAATTTTTCTATATACACATTATATGCTGCAAAGTTTTACCTCCAACCCACTTTAAACTCTTTAATATAATAAGAATTAATAATTAAGGATAATTCATATCTAAATTAGTATATTTGAATCAATGAAAACAACATAATTGAGAGGATACAGATCACTATCTTTTTAAAAAACTTCTTCAGATTGAAGAGGGAGAAATAAGAGGGGTATTAGATAACATAATAAAACTCTTACAAAGTATCAGTTATATGTTTGCTCTCATATCCTATGAAAAATGAAAGAAGAATGGATAACATCTGAGAGCATGGGCAATTATTCAAAAATATACCAACGCATTACATCCGGAGTTAAGACTTCTAAAATTTTAATAGAATGGACAGAGAAGAATATCTTGAATTAGTTAAAATGAATACTGGAATAGAAATAACATCAGTAGAATCTTCTAATATAGAAGGTATTGGTTACAACGTAAAGAAACATCATCTATGGGTATCTTTTAAAAATAACAAAGTATACCGATATGATAAAGTTCTAAAGAGCAATTCAAAAGATTATTAAAAAGTGAATCTAGGAGGTAGGTACTTAAATTCTCATATTAAAGATCAATACAAAACTAGTGGGTATGAACTCAAAAACGAATCATCTTTTACTTCCATTTTCTATATTTGGAGTTTCTCTTCTGGGTCTTGTTCTATTAAACAATGAACCTAGGAGGGTAACTCCTCCTTATATAAAGGAGAGCAGAGAGGATTCTATCAAAAGGGTAAAACGATATAAAGAAGAACTTAGAAGAGATTCTATATTCTTTGCTAAAGTAGATTCAATTAAATTACTAAGGGATTCACTTAGAAATCAAAGAATCTATACCTATATCTTGAAAACTACTATCACACCAGAAAACGTAATAGTTACTGCAAGGAAATCTGGTTATCAACAAGTAACTTTAGATACTCATTATACCAAGCCACAATTATATTACTTGGTATTTACTTCTACCAAACAAATGTCAATAGAAGAGGCATCTGCTTATGCCGATAGGAATCCTGATAAAGTTACTAAGCTATCACAACAACAGTATGATCAGAGATTTGGTAATCAATCATCAGAATATGATTTCTATCTTGATAACCTAGATTCTTATTATGATGACCCAGAAAACCTAGATGAGAACCCAGATGAAATTTTTGATTTCTTACTCGACTAGGGATTTTCAGCTAATATGTTATGATTTGCTTTCAAATTAGTATCTTTGAACCATTGGAAACAACCTGTCTGGATTATTAGCCATTAAGACACAGGTTGTAATTTGCTTTCAAATTAGTATCTTTGAACCATTGGAAACAACTCAATGCAGAAGAATAACCTTTCAACACTTGTTGTGATTTGCTTTCAAATTAGTATCTTTGAACCATTGGAAACAACAGTGTAACGGTTCATAAGATCCTAATTGTGTTGTGATTTGCTTTCAAATTAGTATCTTTGAACCATTGGAAACAACAAATACTGAATCTTTACGAGCAGAATTATCGTTGTGATTTGCTTTCAAATTAGTATCTTTGAACCATTGGAAACAACAATGATGGCGGATACTGTCTTACGGGTGAGGTTGTGATTTGCTTTCAAATTAGTATCTTTGAACCATTGGAAACAACTTGGATCAGTCTAAGGAATATCAGGAACTTGTTGTGATTTGCTTTCAAATTAGTATCTTTGAACCATTGGAAACAACGCCGCACTAGTCATATAATCCGTCATCTGGGTTGTGATTTGCTTTCAAATTAGTATCTTTGAACCATTGGAAACAACGGTATTGGGATCGGAGACCATACACATCTCGTTGTGATTTGCTTTCAAATTAGTATCTTTGAACCATTGGAAACAACAATATGCACATTGTCATAAGTAAGAGTTAGTTGTGATTTGCTTTCAAATTAGTATCTTTGAACCATTGGAAACAACTCCTGATTAAGAAGTATACCTGTCATATCCGTTGTGATTTGCTTTCAAATTAGTATCTTTGAACCATTGGAAACAACAGAACAGTTCGTAGCATCAATCTGAGGAACGTTGTGATTTGCTTTCAAATTAGTATCTTTGAACCATTGGAAACAACTCTGATCTCCAGCGTTAGCCGTCTCAAGAAGTTGTGATTTGCTTTCAAATTAGTATCTTTGAACCATTGGAAACAACTGAGTTTGACTCGTATCTCCCACTATTATAGTTGTGATTTGCTTTCAAATTAGTATCTTTGAACCATTGGAAACAACCAGTATTCATTTATAGAGTTACCAACAGAAGTTGTGATTTGCTTTCAAATTAGTATCTTTGAACCATTGGAAACAACCCACTGTACACCGAAAACTGCATGGACTTTGTTGTGATTTGCTTTCAAATTAGTATCTTTGAACCATTGGAAACAACTTGATGTTCAGAATTACATTAAACGATTGCGTTGTGATTTGCTTTCAAATTAGTATCTTTGAACCATTGGAAACAACTTTGGATGGATATCTTTTAATTAACGGTAAGTTGTGATTTGCTTTCAAATTAGTATCTTTGAACCATTGGAAACAACTAAGAAGCCGTTGAAAAGAAAATCAAATCTGTTGTGATTTGCTTTCAAATTAGTATCTTTGAACCATTGGAAACAACGAGACATGTAAACCGGATAGATGAGGTGTAGTTGTGATTTGCTTTCAAATTAGTATCTTTGAACCATTGGAAACAACAAGTAATCGACGATATTTTTCTTGATTTAAGTTGTGATTTGCTTTCAAATTAGTATCTTTGAACCATTGGAAACAACTTATAATACAGAATTGCAATCGGATAGCGAGTTGTGATTTGCTTTCAAATTAGTATCTTTGAACCATTGGAAACAACCTAGCCAATTTCCCAAAACAATGCAAATTAGTTGTGATTTGCTTTCAAATTAGTATCTTTGAACCATTGGAAACAACAATAGTATTTAAAGCTAATGTCCTTGTTGTGTTGTGATTTGCTTTCAAATTAGTATCTTTGAACCATTGGAAACAACTTATCATAGCAAAAACAATTCCAAAAAGCAGTTGTGATTTGCTTTCAAATTAGTATCTTTGAACCATTGGAAACAACTGGTGCTTTTGCTATGAACCGTCCTGTATTGTTGTGATTTGCTTTCAAATTAGTATCTTTGAACCATTGGAAACAACTCTATTGAATTTTCTGATGCTACATATTTGTTGTGATTTGCTTTCAAATTAGTATCTTTGAACCATTGGAAACAACTAACCGTGTCTAAAGGTCAGACAAAAACAGGTTGTGATTTGCTTTCAAATTAGTATCTTTGAACCATTGGAAACAACCAATAACTACCAGTAAATCCAGGCTCACTAGTTGTGATTTGCTTTCAAATTAGTATCTTTGAACCATTGGAAACAACTCTTCCGAATTTCGGAACGAAGTGAACAAAGTTGTGATTTGCTTTCAAATTAGTATCTTTGAACCATTGGAAACAACTTGTCCATTCTCGTAATATACCAAAATCCTGTTGTGATTTGCTTTCAAATTAGTATCTTTGAACCATTGGAAACAACAAGGTTGGCGGTAATGCCGATGCTGTTAACGTTGTGATTTGCTTTCAAATTAGTATCTTTGAACCATTGGAAACAACGTATCAGCTCCATCTCTTATACACCTAACAGTTGTGATTTGCTTTCAAATTAGTATCTTTGAACCATTGGAAACAACGCTCTGCAACTTTAGTAACATTCAGAAACGGTTGTGATTTGCTTTCAAATTAGTATCTTTGAACCATTGGAAACAACAATATTCCATCAATATCAACTTCCTCATTGGTTGTGATTTGCTTTCAAATTAGTATCTTTGAACCATTGGAAACAACCTGACGCTCCGACATAGTCTGACAATGACGGTTGTGATTTGCTTTCAAATTAGTATCTTTGAACCATTGGAAACAACCATTACTTGTTATATGCTTATCAACTTTTAGTTGTGATTTGCTTTCAAATTAGTATCTTTGAACCATTGGAAACAACGGAATATATGTTACAAACTAATTACCAATTAGTTACACACATATTCAGGAATTAAAAACAAAGTTGTTATCTAATAAGAAATCCCGTTTCAGACGGGATTTCTTATTTTTAAAATAATTCCAAT
>ERZ838839.2850-NODE-2850-length-12087-cov-5.824717_pt1 | contig 12087 bp, 11 predicted proteins | sample MGYA00519909_ERZ838839 | MGnify/ENA primary metagenome ERZ838839 (study PRJEB31850, sample SAMEA3708843) | human gut metagenome | biome: human gut; feature: human-associated habitat; material: faeces | place: China | collected 2014 ... | reverse complement strand
AAGACATCGAGCCAAATCTGGAAGAGGGCAACATGCTTATGTTCGCTCATGGCTTTAACATCCACTTCGGATGCATCAAACCGCCGAAGAATGTCGATGTAACCATGATCGCTCCGAAGGCACCGGGTCATACGGTTCGTAGTGAGTATCAGGCAGGTAAGGGAACTCCGTGTCTGGTAGCTGTTGAGCAGGATTACACCGGCAAGGCACTGGAGAAGGCACTGGCTTACGGCCTGGGCATCGGCGGAGCAAGAGCAGGTCTGCTGGAGACTACCTTCCGTACCGAGACTGAGACCGATCTGTTCGGTGAGCAGGCAGTTCTGTGTGGCGGCGTTTGCGCTCTGATGCAGGCTGGTTTCGAGACTCTGGTTGAGGCTGGTTACGATCCGAAGAATGCATACTTCGAGTGCATCCATGAGATGAAGCTGATCGTAGACCTGATCTATCAGTCTGGTTTCGCTGGAATGCGTTACTCCATCTCCAATACTGCTGAGTACGGCGATTACATCACTGGACCGAAGCTGATCACCGCAGAGACCAAGAAGACCATGAAGAAGATCCTGACCGATATCCAGGATGGTACCTTCGCTAAGGAGTTCCTGCTTGACATGTCTCCGGCAGGTCGTCAGGTACACTTCAAGGCTATGAGAAAGCTGGCTTCCGAGCATCCGTCTGAGAAGGTTGGTGCAGAGATCCGTAAGCTGTACAGCTGGAACAACGAAGATGATAAGCTGATCAACAACTAATCTGAGCTGTTCATCTGAGAACAAAAACGAATAAGAAGATTTCTTCTACATAGGGAAAAGAGAGAGGCTTTGCAGGCAATTGTCCTGTGGAGTCTCTTTTTTTTCTGCTTTGTAACAACCGTTACGGATTTTTGATGGATTTTCGAGTATCCTGTATACGAACAGAGGAGAATACAGAGTACGAAAGCGGGTACAAAAGCCAGTAAAAAGCGAGTACAAAAGCAAGTGCAAAGGCAAGTATAGAGACGAATCAGGAACTGGCGAGTCATCAGATATGGAGGAAATTTTAAATGAATAAAATGTTTTGTTTTCAGTGTGAGCAGACCGCAGGATGCACCGGATGTACAGGAAATGCAGGAGTCTGTGGTAAAAGTGCGAATGTCGCAAATCTTCAGGATGAGCTGACCGGAGAGCTGATCGGTCTGGCCAAAGGGTGTTTTCATCATCCGGGTGATGAGCACACGACCGAGCTGATTGTGGAAGCCCTGTTTACGACAATCACGAATGTAAATTTCAATGAAGAGACTGTAAAAGAAATGATTGAGCGCGTGCGTCAGGAGAAGGCGAGAATCTCCCCAGGATGCATCACCTGTGCTTCCCGCTGTGGCGACACAGATGTGTATGAGATGAAGGCGATCTGGGAGACAGATGAGGATATTCGTTCATTAAAGTCGCTGATTCTGTTTGGAATTCGCGGAATGGCGGCTTATGCCTATCATGCAATGGTACTTGGATACCGCGATGAAACTGTTGATCAGTTCTTTGTGAAGGCGCTCGCTGTACTCGGTTATGAGCTTGAGATGGCAGATCTGCTTCCGGTTGTCCTTGAGGTCGGAGAGGTAAATCTGGCATGCATGGAACTTCTTGACAAGGCAAATCGCGAGAGTTTTGGCGATCCGAAGCCGGTGACGGTTCCGCTTTCCGTTGAGAAAGGACCGTTTATCGTGATCAGCGGTCACGATCTTCTTGATCTGAAACTTCTGCTGGAGCAGACAAAGGACAAGGGTATTAACATTTACACGCATGGGGAAATGCTCCCGGCGCATGGCTATCCGGAATTAAAGAAATATCCGCATCTGAAGGGGAATTTCGGAACGGCATGGCAGAACCAGCAGAAGGAGTTTGACAACATTCCGGCTCCGATTCTTTTCACGACAAATTGCCTGATGCCGGTGAAGAAGAGCTATGCGGATCGCGTGTTTACGACGGAGGTTGTCTCTTATCCGGAGATGAAGCACATCGGAAAAGATAAGGATTTCACACCGGTGATTGAGAAGGCTTTAGAGCTTGGCGGTTATCAGGAAGATCATGAGATGACCGGAATCAATGGCGGAAAGCAGGTGATGACCGGATTTGCGCATGGAACTGTGCTCTCAGTTGCAGATCAGGTTGTGGAGGCTGTAAAGGCAGGAAAGATCAGTCATTTCTTCCTTGTTGGAGGTTGTGATGGTGCGCGTCCGGGAAGAAATTACTACACGGATTTTGTGAAAAATACTCCGGCAGATTCGGTGATTCTGACGCTTGCGTGTGGAAAATACCGTTTCAATGATCTCGATCTCGGAGAAGTGGCGGGACTTCCGCGCATCATGGATATGGGACAGTGCAATGATGCGTACAGTGCGATTCGCGTGGCAATCGCGCTTGCGGAGGCATTTGAGTGTTCGGTTAATGAGCTTCCGTTATCGCTCGTATTGTCCTGGTATGAGCAGAAAGCGGTCTGCATTTTGCTGACCCTGCTTCATCTTGGAATTGAAAATATTCGACTTGGTCCGACTTTACCTGCATTTATTTCAAAGAATGTGTTAAACTATCTGGTGGAGAACTATCATATTGCGCCGACGACAACCGTAGAGGAAGATTTGAAGGCATTGCTGGGTCGCTAAAAATCAGAAGAAAATCCGCCAGATGGTCCGGGTGGACGGTAAAGAGAGAAGTCAATAACAAAAAAGGAGAAGGTATGATGGAAGAGAGAATGAAGAACATTAACAAGGCAGAGGTTTTAAGCCTGAAAGAGATGATTGCATATCAGGAGGGTCAGGTAGTCAGCCGTACCCTTGCACAGAACGATGCAGTCAGCCTGACGCTGTTTTCTTTCTGGAAAGGAGAGGAGATCAGCACGCATGAGTCCGGCGGAGATGCGATGGTACAGTGCCTTGACGGTGTTGGACGGATTACGATTGATGGTGTCGAGTATGAGCTTCATGAGGGAGAGACGATTGTGATGCCGGCGCGCCATCCGCATGCGGTGTATGGAAAAGAGAATTTTAAGATGCTGTTGACGGTGATCTTCTAAAAATTTATAGATTTATTGATTTATCGAGGCGCCGACGACGAGTAAAGTCAGGCAAACGCGCTCTCGCTCCGGGTTCAACGTAGCGGTGCATAAGACCGTAAAGGACACGGTCTAAGCACCGACGTTTCACACGGGTTTGCCTGCACTTTCTCGTCTTACGTCGCCGGCTAGTATAGACGTATAGGCTTTAAGTATTTGCAAAAATATTTCCCGCAAGTAGAAAATCTATTGCTGTTTGCGCACTGCGTAACCGGTAACGAAAAATCTGCTTGCGGGATTTTTTATGATAGGAAATGAAGTGAATTTCTTTCAAAAGAGGAGCTGTCAATTTGGGGCTTCCTGTGGTACGATGAGATTGATGAGAAATAAAATTTAACATACACTGAGCATGCAGACAATGTGGTACGAGAGATGGTTCGAGGAATATGTCTGGGTGAGACAGGGAAAGGACAGATTTGTTATGAAAATACTGCTCTATGAGGTACGAGAGGACGAGAAGGCAGACATTGCCAGAATTGCAAAGGAGTTAAAGGTTGAGGTTGTGGAAACTGGTGAGGTGCCGTCTTTGGAGAATGCGGGGATGGCAGAGGGCTGTGACGGCGTATCAATTCTCGGTCAGGGCACGATCGATGTTCCGCTTTTGGATGTATGGAAGAAACTGGGCGTGGAGTGTCTTTCGACGAGAACGATCGGATTTAACCATATTGATGTGGCATATGCGAAGAGCATTGGCATTCATGTGTGCAATGCAAGCTATGAGCCGGACGGAGTGTCAGACTTCACGATTATGATGATGCTGATGTGTCTGCGCAATTACAAGCAGGCGCTCTGGAGAGGTCAGGTCAACGACTTTGCACTGAAAGGACTGATGGGGCGCGAGCTTAAGCACATGACAGTCGGTGTGATCGGAACCGGAAAAATCGGTGCGGCTATGGCAAGAATCTGCCGCGGTTTCGGCATGAAAGTCATTGCTTACGATGTGTACCAGAATGAATCCTTAAAAGATTTTGTTACGTACGTAACTCTTGATGAATTGCTGGCACAGAGTGATCTGATCTCCCTGCACTGCCCGCTGATGGACAGCACATACCACATGATCAACCGCGAGAGCATCAAAAAGATGAAAGACGGCGTGATCCTGGTCAATACGTCCCGCGGAGGTCTGGTAAAGACAGACGACCTGATCGAGGGAATCCGTGCAAGAAAATTCTTCGGCGTCGGCCTTGACGTATACGAGGAGGAAACCCCGAACGTATTCGAGGACCGTTCCGATGAGATTCTGGAGCACTCCACCACAGCACGTCTCCTGTCCTTCCCGAACGTTATGATCACTTCACATCAGGGATTCTTCACCGAGGAAGCACTGCGTGCGATTGCAGAGACCACACTGCAGAATGCGCTGGATTTCGAGGCAGGAAAAGAGACCCCGAACATTGTCCGTGCATAATGGAAATCCACTAGAAAACAGTTATCTTATAAGAGAACAAGAGACAACCCATTTTCGGCGGGTTGTCTCTTTTAAATTATGAGAAAATAGTGTATGATGGTAGATAGCAGAAAAAACGGCCAGAGAAAAACACTGGCCGGATACAAAAGGAGAGCAGGATTTTATGGACTGTAAAGAAGCAGAAAAATTAATACAGCCATACGTGCAGGGAAATATGCCGGAGAAAGAGATGGAACCGTTTATTTCCCATATCCGGAAATGCCATACATGCCACGAGGAACTGGAGACATATTTTATTGTGAACCGTGCGATGGCATATTTCGAGGATGACGCGCCCGATTCCTACAATCTGACAGGACTTCTGGAACGCGATCTGGAGAAAAAAGAGGAAGAAGCGAGATACCGCCGGTACAAAGATACGTTTTTCCGGGTGCTGATGCTGATTCTCGTTCTGTTTCTGGTGCTCCTGGCTCTGCACTATTTTGAAGTGATAGAATTACCCTGGCTGAAAGGATTATTATGAGTGATAAAATCGTATTACTGGACGGACACAGTATTCTGAACCGGGCTTTTTACGGCGTACCGGATCTGTCCAATGCAGAAGGACTGCACACGAACGCCGTATATGGATTCCTGAATATTCTGTTTAAAATTCTCGATGAGGAGCAGCCGCAGTATCTTGCCGTGGCGTTTGACCTCCATGCACCGACATTCCGCCACAAAATGTATGACCAGTACAAGGGAACGAGAAAGCCGATGCCGCAGGAACTGCGCGAACAGGTCCCGGTGATCCAGGAAGTGCTCGCAGCAATGGACATTGAGATTGTCACAAAAGAGGGCTATGAGGCGGATGATATCTTAGGAACGCTCGGCCGCAAATGCGAGGCGGAAGGGATGGAAGTTACGATCGTATCCGGAGACCGCGACCTGCTGCAGCTTGCAACGGACCACATTCTGATCCGGATTCCAAAGACCGTAAAGCGTGTGACGACGATTGAAAATTACCACACGGCAGAGGTGCTGGAAAAATACAGTCTTCTCCCGAAACAGATCATCGATCTGAAAGCGCTGATGGGCGATACCGCAGACAATATCCCGGGTCTGCCGGGTGTCGGAGAGAAAACCGCGACGAAAATCCTGCTGCAGTACGAGACACTGGAAAATGCGCATGCACATTTCGAGGAGATCAAACCGAACAAGGCAAAAGAGGCGATGCGAGATCATTATGATCTGGCGGAATTAAGCAAAAAACTTGCAACGATTGATACCGATGCGCCGGTGGAGCTCGACCGTGAAAAAGCGGCACTCTCGAATTTTTATACATCAAAAGCGTATGAGATGTTCAAACGTCTGGAGTTTAAAAACCTGCTGGGCCGCTTCGAGGAGACGAATGCAGAACCAGAGGATGCCGTCTTTCTGCGCACCGTAACGGATTTTTCCGAGGCGGAAGAACTCTTTGGAACCATCGCGAAGGAGGAGAAGGCAGGAGCCGCTCTTCTGACAGAAGAAACCCCGAAGGACGGACCGATGGCAGATCGGAGCCGTTCACTTGTCGGTATGGCAGTTGCGTATGGAAGCGGAGAGCCGGATGTTGTTTACTTCCCAGCAGAAGGTTTCCTGACCGGAGATTATTTAAAAGAAAAATTGACTGAGCTGCAGAAGCAGATTCCGGTTTTCTGCGTCATGGACGGAAAAGAATTTCTGAAGGATATGCCGGACGCCGATGAAGCCCATCTGTTTGATGCCGGAATTGCCGCGTATTTATTAAATCCATTGAAATCACAGTATTCGTACGATGATATCGTAAAAGAGTACGTACACTGCTATGTGCCGGCAGTGGAAGAGATCTTCGGCGGAAGCAAGATTCCGGCCGCAGGAAAGATGACGCCGGAACAGCAGGAGTCGTATGCAGGTCATCAGGCGTATGCTGTATTTGCCGCACAGGAAAACATGGAAAAGCTGCTGAAGGAGCAGGGCATGTGGGATCTGTACCGGAATGTGGAGATTCCGCTGGTGTTTACGCTCCGTCAGATGGAAGCGGATGGAATCGCCGCAGAAAAAGAAGCACTTTCCGTTTACGGAGCTGAGCTGGCGGAGCGGATCGGAGAGCTGGAGGCACAGATCTACGAGGAGGCCGGCGAGGAGTTCAACATCAATTCCCCGAAGCAGCTCGGCGTGATTCTGTTTGAAAAGCTGCAGCTTCCGGGCGGCAAAAAGACCAAGACGGGTTATTCCACCGCCGCCGATGTGCTCGAAAAGCTCGCACCGGATCACAAACTCGTTGCCGATATTCTGGAGTACCGCCAGCTTGCCAAACTGAAATCGACGTACGCCGACGGTCTGCAGGCCGTGATCGGGAAAGATGGAAGAATCCATTCGACATTTAACCAGACCATCACCGCGACCGGCCGCATCAGCAGTACCGATCCGAATCTGCAGAACATTCCGGTGCGGATGGAGCTTGGCCGTCTGATCCGGAAAGCCTTCGTGCCAAAGCCTGGCTGTGTCTTTCTGGATGCCGACTATTCCCAGATTGAGCTCCGCGTGCTGGCCCACATGTCGGGCGATGAAAACCTGATCGAGGCGTACCGCGAGGCGGAGGATATCCACCGCATGACGGCATCGAAAGTGTTCCATGTGCCGCTTGAAGAGGTAACACCGCTGCAGAGAAGAAATGCGAAGGCGGTCAACTTCGGTATCGTATACGGCATCAGTTCGTTCGGTCTGGGCCAGGATCTCGGCATCAGCCGGAAAGAGGCAGAGGCCTATATCCAGCAGTATTTCGAGACGTATCCGGGTATCCATGAGTTTTTGAACCGCTGCGTAGAGGATGCCAAAGAGAAAGGCTATTCCGTGACGATGTTCGGACGCAGACGGCCGATGCCGGAGCTGAAATCGAGCAACTTTATGCAGCGGTCATTCGGCGAGCGCGTTGCGATGAATGCGCCGATCCAGGGAACGGCGGCGGATATTATTAAAATAGCGATGATCCGCGTGGCGAAACGGCTGAAAGAGGAGCAGTTAAAGACCAGACTTCTTCTTCAGGTACACGATGAGCTGCTGCTGGAAGTGCCGGAAGACGAGCTCGAAAAGGCAGAACAGATCCTGGAAGAGGAGATGACCGGGGCAGCACATCTGGCTGTCAAACTCGAGATCGATATGCACACAGGAAACAACTGGTACGAGGCGAAATAGCGCACTCATACCAGGAGCGAAAGGATACAAAAGAATGAAAGTTTTTGGAATTACAGGCGGCGTGGGCGCCGGAAAAAGCGAAGTGCTCACGTACCTTGGACAGAATTATGATGCAACGGTGATCCAGGCGGACGAGGCAGGTTACCTTGTGATGCTGCCGGGCGGCGAATGCTATGGAGAGATTGTGAAGCTGTTCGGCAGACAGATCACCACAGAGACCGGCGAACTTGACCGGAAACGGATTGCTGAGATCGTTTTTCAGGACGAAGAAAAGTTAAAAGCCCTGAATGCGATCGTTCATCCGGCGGTAAAACGGTATATCAAAAAAGCCATTGCAGCCGCGGAAAAAGCAGGGACGGAATACGTCTTTGTGGAGGCTGCACTCTTAATCGAAGAAAAATATGATGAAATTTGTGATGAACTGTGGTATATTTATGCGGATGAAGAAGTCCGGAAGGAGCGATTGATCGAAGGACGCGGCTATTCCGAGAAGAAAGTTCGCGAAATCATGGCAAATCAGCTTTCCGAGGATGAATTCAGCAGCCACTGCGATTTTGAAATCGACAACAGCGGCGATTTTGAGGAAACAAAAAAACAGTTAGACCATAGGATGAAAAAATATGAAACTTTGTAGTATTGCAAGTGGTTCGAGCGGAAACTGCATTTTCGCGGGAAGCGAGACCACAAGCCTTCTGATCGATGCGGGCATCAGCGGAAAGCGCGTGGAGGCGGGACTGGCTGTTCTCGACCGCAGCGCGAAGGAGCTGGACGGCATTCTCGTGACACATGAGCATTCCGATCATATCCAGGGCCTTGGCGTGCTGGCGCGCCGGTACGGTATTCCGATTTACGCAACGGATGGAACAATTCAGGCGATGCAGCAGACGAAGAGCCTTGGAAAGTTCCCGGAGGGGATTTTCCACACGATTCACGCGGATGACACGTTTACGCTGGGTGATATCGCCGTACATCCGTTTACGATCTCCCACGATGCGGCAGAGCCGGTCGGCTACCGCATGGAATCCGGCGGGAAATCGATTGCGATCGCGACGGACCTTGGTGTCTACAGCGATTACACGGTTCAGAATCTGACCGGGCTGGATGCCGTTTTGCTGGAGGCAAATCACGACGAGAACATGCTTGCGGTCGGACCGTACCCGTATCCGTTAAAACAACGGATCGCCGGGGCGAAAGGCCATTTATCGAACCTGGCGGCAGGCCATCTCCTCTGCGAGATTCTGCACGACAATCTGCAGGAAGTGCTGCTCGGCCATCTGAGCAAGGAAAATAATTATGAGGCACTGGCCTTTGAAACCGTGGCCTGCGAGGTCACAACGGGTGATAATCCGTATCACTCGGGTGATTTTCATCTCGCTGTCGCTAAAAGAAGCGAAGTATCACCGTTAATTGAGGTTTAAATATACATTTTTAGAGCTACATACCATGTTTTTCGCAAGGCCGCCATTACCGGTTTTTCCGGGGCTTTGACATAAAACTAGAAAAAGGAGAATGGAAACATGAAGAAGACAATTATCACTGTCGTAGGCAAGGACACCGTGGGCATTATCGCAAAGGTATGTAATTATCTGGCAGAGAACCAGGTAAACATCGAAGACATTTCTCAGACGATTGTGCAGGGATATTTCAACATGATGATGGTAACAGACGTCTCCAAGAGCGAGAAATCCAACGCAGAGCTTGCAAAAGATCTGGAGGAGCTTGGAAGTTCCATCGGCGTTGTCATCCGCTGCCAGCATGAAGATATTTTCAATATGATGCACCGTATCTAAAGCGAAGGAGAAAAACGACATGATAAATCTGTTTGAAGTAAAGGAAACGAACGAGATGATCGAAAAAGAGAATCTGGACGTTCGTACCATTACCCTTGGAATCAGTCTTATGGACTGTATCGACTCCAATCTTGACAAGCTGAACCGCAAAATCTACGACAAAATCACGACGACTGCCAGAAATCTGGTTTCCGTAGGTGAGGAGATCGAGGGCGAGTTCGGTATTCCGATTGTAAACAAGAGAATTTCCGTTACCCCGATTGCCTTAGTCGGCGCAGCAGCCTGCAGAACGCCGGAGGATTTCGTGACGATTGCACAGACTCTGGACCGTGCGGCAAAAGAAGTCGGCGTCAATTTCCTCGGCGGCTATTCCGCTCTGGTAAGCAAAGGTATGACGACAGCAGATGAACTTCTGATCCGTTCTATCCCGCAGGCACTGGCTGTTACGGATTTTGTCTGCAGCTCCATCAACCTTGGCTCTACCAAAACCGGTATCAACATGGATGCTGTCAAACTGATGGGTGAGATCATCAAGAAGACGGCGGAGGCAAGCAAAGAGAACAACTGCCTTGGATGCGCAAAACTCGTTGTTTTCTGCAATGCACCGGACGACAACCCGTTCATGGCAGGCGCTTTCCACGGCGTAACCGAGGCGGATGCCATCATCAATGTCGGCGTTTCCGGCCCTGGTGTTGTCAAACATGCTCTGGAAAAAGTACGCGGCGAGAACTTTGAGGTACTCTGCGAGACGATCAAGAAGACCGCATTTAAGGTAACGCGTGTCGGCCAGCTCGTTGCACAGGAAGCTTCCAAGCGGCTGAACATTCCGTTTGGTATCATTGACCTTTCCCTGGCACCGACTCCGGCGATCGGAGATTCCGTTGCGGATATCCTTGAGGAGATCGGCCTCGAGCACGCAGGTGCACCGGGAACGACAGCGGCGCTGGCACTTCTGAACGATCAGGTGAAAAAGGGCGGTGTTATGGCATCTTCCTATGTCGGCGGCCTCTCCGGCGCATTCATCCCGGTTTCTGAGGACCAGGGTATGATCAACGCAGTCAACGACGGCGCACTGACCATTGAAAAACTCGAGGCAATGACCTGTGTCTGCTCCGTAGGTCTTGATATGATCGCCATCCCGGGAGACACGAAAGCATCGACCATCTCCGGAATCATCGCAGATGAGCTTGCCATCGGTATGGTCAACCAGAAAACAACGGCAGTCCGCCTGATTCCGGTCATCGGAAAAGGCGTGGGCGAGACCGTAGAATTCGGCGGCCTCCTCGGCTATGCACCGATCATGCCGGTCAACAACTTCTCCTGCGAGGCATTCGTCAACAGAACAGGAAGAATCCCGGCACCGATTCATTCGTTTAAAAACTAAAGAGAAAGCTGAAAAGCCGGCAGTGATCCTGAATGGAAAGGATCGCTGCCGGCTTTTTTTACTATCTGCGCAAATAAAAATAGTAATTTTAAGGAATGTATAGTATGATATATTACATACTGATAATTTTACTCGCAACCCATAAAAAGTGTAAGAAAAAATGAATTATTACGGGGAACTTCAGCGATAGCAGCCGTTGTTCTAGCAATACCTCTGCGGATGTGCATGTGAAGGCCGCCATAGAAAACACAAAGTATTATTTGAACAAAAACGGCAAAATGCAGACTGGCTGGCAGAAGATCGGTGGAAAATGGTATTACATGGATAAGAACGGAGCGCTGCAGGAATCTAAATGGATCAGCGGAATTTATTATGTAAAAGTCGATGGGCAGTCCGTTCGTCTGATGAAAGACCGGAAAGCTTTCCTTCCTCCCGGTAAATCGCACGGATCGGGTTCATGATGAGGTACAAAACAGACTGTTTCCTCAGATCTTTCGGTATGACCTCCAGTGCCTCATGGAACTTGCGCCTGTAATGTACCCAGCACCCTGCGATCTTCAGATCTCCAAAATATGATGTTCCTCAACTTCGACTTTTCAGGCACAAAGCGGTAACATCTTGATATGGCATCTGGAAGCTGTTTTCATTCTTTTTGCCGATCTGTTTTTTCTTTTTGGCTGCTCTTATTGGACAGCACGATCTGTTCCATCATCAGCTGCATCTTATCATTGCGGGTCTGTGTCTGTTTTGTCAGTTCCTCCATCTGATCCTGAAGACAGAGAAACAGAAGAAAATATATCTGCCGAAAGTCCATTTCCGTTTTTGATACACATCACTGGAACTTCGGGCACAGTTGCTGTTCTTTTTTTGCCTTTTAACGCTAAAAGGTAATGTTTTTCTTGTGTGCAGTAAAGTGTTAGAGTATAATAAAACCAGTTTTTTTGCATAAGTTTAGGCGGAGAATCCTGCCGTAGCAGGATCCTTTCTTACGGTGTTATTTCACAGACGTAACCATAATAGTTTTACTGCAGGGGGGGATAGAAAATGAAAACAAAAGAGATTCAGGAACTCTATCAAATAAAATTACATAGTATGGACACGATCCTGCATCAGATATCGCTTATGGATCAGGTGGAAAATGAGCAGGAGCTGTCAGAAATTATTCACTCTTTGTTGCAGGCGATTGGAAACTATACAGGGGCAGACCGGGTATATGTTTTTGACTGGGAAAC
>ERZ838839.2845-NODE-2845-length-12108-cov-47.484029_pt1 | contig 12108 bp, 10 predicted proteins | sample MGYA00519909_ERZ838839 | MGnify/ENA primary metagenome ERZ838839 (study PRJEB31850, sample SAMEA3708843) | human gut metagenome | biome: human gut; feature: human-associated habitat; material: faeces | place: China | collected 2014 ... | reverse complement strand
GACACAAGGATTTTCAGTCCTTTGCTCTACCAACTGAGCTATGGCACCATTGTTTTCTGTTGCATAACTCGGTTGTTTCTCGTTTGCGGTTGCAAAGGTAGGTAAAGTTTTTTAATCTGCAAACTTTATGACAATAAAATGATGAAAAAAATACTTTTTTTATTCTTTCGAGGTGTTGAATACAAGAAAAAGAGGTTGCAATGGCTATGCAAACCTCTTTTTCGTATTGAAAGGATACTTTTGTTATTCTTTTAAAGGATTCCATCCCTGTGCTTTCAATTCCAGTTCATTACCGTCGCGGGTAACCAGTGCACAGCCCAGTTCCGGTTTGGTAATGTGACCGATAACTTTCACGTCTTTGAGTGCAGATACTTTTTCGTGGTCGGTCAGTGGAACTGTAAACAGCAGTTCGTAGTCTTCTCCACCGTTCAGTGCACAAGTACTCAGGTTCATGTTGAACTCTTCGGCCATTACCGCAGTCTGATAGTCGATAGGAATGCGCTCTTCATATACACGGCATCCCGCTTTGCTTTGCGAGCAGATGTGCATCAGCTCGGAAGAAAGACCGTCAGAGATGTCCATCATGGCTGTTGGTTTGATTCCTGCTTTTGCCAGCTCCTCAATAATGTCGCGGCGGGCTTCCGGTTTCAGGAAACGTTCCAGCAAGTACTCTTTCCCAGCAAAGTCGGGTTGAACATCTTTTTCCCCCTGAAACACCGCTTTCTCACGTTCCATCAGCTGAAGTCCCATGTAGGCAGCACCCAAGTCGCCCGATACACAAATCAAATCTGTTTCTTTGGCACCGTTGCGATATACTACCTGATTCTTGTCGGCTTCACCGATGCAAGTGATGGAGATAGCAAGTCCGGTAACAGATGAAGTCGTATCTCCTCCTACGATGTCGACATGGTGCTGTTCGCAAGCCAGTCGAAGACCGGCATAAAACTCTTCCAAGTCTTCAATGCAGAAACGTTTCGATACAGCCAGTGAAACAGTAATCTGTTTAGGTGTACCGTTCATGGCATAAATATCCGAAAGATTCACCATAGCCGATTTATATCCCAAATGTTTTAAAGGAGTATAAACAAGGTCGAAATGTACTCCTTCCATCAACAGATCGGTAGTTACAAGTACTTGTTTATTCGAAAACTCCAGTACAGCTGCGTCATCGCCTATGCCATACTTGGTTTCCGGGTTATGGAGTTGGATGTCTTGGGTGAGATGCTTGATAAGCCCAAATTCACCCACAGTCGAAATTTCTGTTCTCTGTCCTTCGTGCATATATTAAGCTTTGTTTATAAGTTCTCTCATAATGGTTGTCATGCGAGGCTGTGCTTCGTCTGCTGCACGCTGTACTTCTTCGTGCGATACTTCTACAATCTTACCTTCTACTCCCAAGTCGGTGATGACCGAAATTCCAAATACACGGATACCGCAATGGTTGGCAACGATTACTTCGGGTACGGTAGACATACCTACTGCATCCGCTCCCAAAATACGGAACATCTTGTATTCCGACGGAGTTTCAAAAGTCGGGCCTTGTGTTCCGATGTATACACCCTGTTGTACTTTGATATCTTTTTCTTTTGCGATTTCGAGCGCTTGTGCAATCAATTCTTTTGAGTAAGCTTCACTCATGTCCGGGAAACGTGGACCGTATTCAATGTTCTTTCCGCGCAACGGATGTTCGGGGAAGAAGTTGATGTGGTCTGTAATAATCATCAGGTCGCCTATTTCAAAATTGGGATTTGTACCACCTGAAGCATTGGATACAAACAAGGTCTTGATGCCCAATTCGCGCATTACACGTACCGGGAAGGTTACTTCTTTCATCGAATAACCTTCGTAGTAGTGGAAGCGTCCCTGCATGGCAAGAATATCCTTTCCTCCCAATTTACCGAATATAAGTTTGCCACTATGACCTTCTACAGTTGATACGGGGAAGTTGGGTATTTCTGAATAGTTGATTTCGTATTTATCTGTGATTTCGTGTACTAAACTACCTAATCCTGTGCCCAGAATAATGGCTGTTTCCGGTTGAGTGTGCATTTTACCTTTGAGGAGTGCAGCTGTTTCTTGAATTTTCTGTAACATATCTTATAAGATTTTGGTGAAACATTTGTTTTTGCTCGTTCAGAAAACTTACTTCTACAGGCAATACATAGATGTAAGCTTTCAGTTCTTCACAAAGAAGAGGATGATCGATAAGACGGGCGGCATCTTTCTCTGTGATGATGATAAGTCGGTTGTGCTCCGGTAGTTGCCGGAAGTTCTGCAGTATAATGTCCATATCATTCTCTGTGAAATGATGATGGTCCGGAAAAGTAACCGGCACCACTTGGCTTACATATTTGTGCAGTTCACGGATGATGGCAGCTGGTGAGGCGATGCCCGTAACAAGAAGTATCTGTTCTTCTTTGTGCAAGCTGTGTAGGGGACGCTCCGGCTTTTCTTTTGCAAAAAGCGGTTTCAACTGGCCATATACCAGTGTGGTGAAATATACCTCCTGACCTTTGTGTGGAGCTATCTGCTGTCGTAGAAACGTTTGCTCTTGCTCATTCAGCGTAGGAGGACATTTACTTACAATAATAATATCTGCACGCTTTTTCCCATATTGTGGCTCTCGCAGTCTTCCTGCCGGAAGCATATAATCTTTCCAAATGGGGCGATGGTAGTCTATCAGCAAAATAGACAGGCCGGGTTTGACGTAGCGGTGCTGGAAAGCATCGTCCAGAATGATAACATCCGGCTGTGGTTTTACCCGTCCGTCAGTCAGGCAACGGATTCCATGGCAACGGTCTGCATCTACTGCCATACGGATACGAGGAAACTTGTGCGCCATCTGAAACGGTTCATCACCAATCTGTTCGATTGGAGTGTTACTCTCTGCCAGTACAAAACCTTTCGATTTGCGCTTGTATCCTCTGCTCAATACGGCTACATGATAATCTGTTTCAAGCATACGGATCAGATATTCCGTATGAGGAGTTTTTCCTGTTCCGCCTACTGTGATGTTGCCTACACTGATTACCGGAAGAGGAAAAGACTGTGCATGAAGTATCCCCCAGTCGAACAACTTGTTTCGTATGCTTACCCCAATACGATACAAGGCTGACAGAGGAAGTAACGGATAATATATTTTAATAGACTTTTCTTTCATTCCGGTGTTTATGTGATTAGTTAATGCTCAGTTCGAATGGCAGACGGGCCTGTATACGGTCTGCGTGCTTGATTTGCTGCATAAAGCGTACGCCTGGATAGAAATCACCAAAAGCCGAACGAATCTGACTCTGGATGTAATGGTCAGACTTCAAGTCCAGCAAACGGAACCATTTGTCTTCTTGCGCAGGATAGCTCTGAATACTGTATTCAGTAAGTTCTGCCAACGACGCTGCTTTTTCAACAGCCTGGTTGATACCTCCTAATTCGTCTACTAGATTCAGCTTCTTTGCATCTTCTCCTGTCCAAACTCTGCCTTCTGCAATTTCCTGTATTTTCTCTATCGGCATCCGGCGACCATCGGCACAACGTTGGGTAAACAATGCATATCCCTGATTTACCATTTGTTGTACGAGTGCAGATTCTTCCTGATTGAACGGACGGCTGAAGTCGCCTAAATCGGCAAGTTTATTCGTCTTTACCCCGTCGAAGCTCAATCCCAGTTTATCTTCCAATAATTTTTGTGCATTGGGAATCATACCAAAAATACCGATAGAACCGGTAATGGTAGTGGGCTCGGCATAAATATAATTTGCTGCACAAGAAATATAATATCCTCCGGATGCTGCATAGTCGCCCATGGAAACGACAACAGGTTTGACTTCTTTGAGCAATGAAATCTCACGCCAGATTTGTTCGGAACCATAGGCACTTCCTCCTGGAGAGTTAACACGGAATACAACTGCTTTTATCTTGTCGTCTTCACGCAGACGGCGTAAATCGTTGATAACAACTTCGGAGTTGATTCCCTCATCATAAGTGTTGGATCCGTTGTCTATTTCTCCAAATGCATAATAAATTGCAATACGATCCTTGTGAAGATTAGATTTTGATGCTGTTTCGGGCACATTAATCATGTCTTCCAGTCTCAGTGTAGGAAGTTCTTCTTTTTCTGTACGGCCAGTCAGGGTTTTCAGATAACTCAGAACTTCATCTTTATACATCAGTTTATCTGCCAGTTTAGTCTGGATGTATTCTTGTGCCGGACAGAAACTGAGGTTCTTGTCGGCCAGTGCATTAAGTTCTTCTGATGTTATATGGCGTGAGGCTGAAATATCGTTTACCAAGTTATTCCATATAGATCCGATAAATACTTCAGTCTGCTTACGGTTAGCATCACTCATTTCGTGAGCGATAAATGGTTCGACAGCCGATTTATAAGTACCTACACGGAAAATCTGCATTTCAACTCCAATCTTTTCCAGCAAACCTTTAAGGAATACAGTCTGTGCCGATAATCCCTGCCAGGCAATACTACCAGAAGGGTTGACTGCAAGATTATCTGCTACACTGGCCAGATAATAAGTGCTTTGTGTGTAATTTCCGCCATAAGCAACGATGAATTTACCTGATTCTTTAAAGTCTAATAATGCTCTTCTGATTTCTTGCAGTGAAGCAGTAGGGCAAACAAAATTGCCGGCTTCAATATAGATTCCTGCAATAGACTCGTTTTCTTTTGCCTTACGGATAGAACTTAGAATTTGATCCAAACCATATGTGGAAAAATCTTCACCCAATAATTTGTCTAAAGGACTGGCTTGATAGCGTTCGGCCACATTCCCATTTAATTCTAAAACAAATACCGAACGGTCTTTTACGGTAGTTGTTGTATTTTCTGTAGATGCAACTAATGCTGCAAGGAACATGATTCCTAAAATCATCAGACAGAAGCCGCTGATAAGAAATCCTACGACTGTGGCAAAAGCCATTTTTATAAACTCTTTCATAAGATGTAAGTAGTTTTAGTAATGTGTAAGCTTAAACAAAGTTAGTTTTTTCCTTTGGAAAAAGCAAGTTGCTTATGGTTTTGGAAGTACTTAATAAAAAATAGCATTTCGTAATCAATTACGTGCGCCCAATAAGCAGGGGTGTGAGCTCCTGCATTTACCAGAAATTCATGCTGAATGCCGTGAGCCAGTAGCTTTTCATGAAATTTACAGTTTACTTGAAAGAAGAAATCATCGTAGCCGCAACAAATAATCATGTCCACATCACCAGGTTTGATACGGTTGATTTGATTGATGGCTGTATGTTGCTCCCAAAGTGCTGGATAAGTGCTTTTTTCACCGATTTGCTTTTTCATTTCCCAATTATCTGGAAAAGGACGGATGTCTACTCCGCCACTCATACTACCGGCTGCACCGAAAACATCCGGGTGACGCATGGACAACCACATGGCTCCATGTCCGCCCATACTTAGGCCGGCTATGGCACGGGCAAATTTTGTAGGGCGAGTAGGGTAATGGGAATCTATGTATTCGACCAATTCTTTGGAAATAAAAGTTTCGAACTGTGAACGGGGATTTAATGGACTATCCCAATACCAGCTGTTTTCTCCATCCGGACAGACAATGATTAGTTGGTGTTGGTCTGCATAATCTTTTAGCTCTGGTTTGATTATAAGCCATGTGTCGGCATTACCACTATATCCATGCAGGAGGTAGACGGTCGGGCTGTTCGGCTTCACATCTTTGGGAACAACTACATTGACTTTAATTTTTCGGTCCATAGCAGGACTGTAAATATGGAGAGTGTCTGTAGTAGCGGCATGAATTTGGGAGATAAATAAGAATAAGGTGAGAAAAAGAAAAATGCAATGTCTCATACGAGTAATAATTTTAAGAACAATAATATACAAATGTAAACTTTTTACTTGAAATACAGAAGTGAGACGCAATGATTCCTCTTTTTTTATCTACATTTGTATGATTGAAAATTAAATGACTATGAGTAATAAGAGTATCAATAGTAACAAACAGTTTATGGTAGGTAATGGAATTTTGGCTTTTGGCGTTTTTTTTATTGTCTGTTTGTTTCTGTATTTAGGTTTTCGCTTTCAGCGCAAAGATGGAGGAAAACAAGTCTTTGAAGGCATCTACACCATCTGTGTGGCCGGTAGCTTTTCTGGCGACAGTTTATCTGTTTATGTAAACGACAGTCTGTTGCTCAATAAAACAATGACCGAGGCTGAGGTGAAATTGCAAATCAACCGTTTTGCCGAAGAAAATATGCTGATGGTGGTAGACAATCGTACCGAAGAGATTACTCCCTTTAATTTGAATCCGAAAGGAAGTCTCGTTGAAATACAGAAGAAAAATGGAAAAGTGTTTGTAGAAGAAACTGCACGCTGATTTGCTATAGGAATAGGCATCTTGCCATATTCTGAGGTCCGGTAATAAAAACTTTTTATTGCTACACTTCGAAAACCTGTCTGTAAGAGATGGATGTTTTTCGGAGTGTATTTTTTATCTGTATATAATGGGATTAATTAAATAATTAGTAATTTTGAGTTTCAATAAAATAGAGAATCATGCATCCATTAGAACAGTTTAAGTATTGTCCCAAATGCGGTTCATCTCATTTTGAGGTACACAATGAAAAATCAAAACATTGTGATGACTGCGGTTTTACCTACTATTTTAATTCGAGTGCGGCTACAGTAGCATTTATTTTGAATCATCGCAATGAATTGTTGGTGTGCCGTAGAGCAAAGGAACCGGCAAAAGGTACACTCGATTTATCGGGAGGATTTATTGATATGAATGAAACCGGTGAGGAAGGAGTAGCAAGAGAGGTAATGGAAGAAACCGGCTTGACGGTTATTGATACTGAATATCTGTTTTCTTTGCCTAATACATACTTGTATTCTGGTTTTCTGGTTCATACGCTGGACTTATTTTTCTTATGTAAGGTAGCCGATGACACTCGTCTGCGTGCGATGGATGATGTGGCCGATTCTTTTTGGATGCCTTTGGATAGCATTCATCCTGAAGAGTTTGGTCTTGACTCGGTACGCAGAGGGGTTACCCGTTTTTTGAAGGAGTATGCAAATAAAAAATAAATAAAAAGAGATTATACTGATGAATACAAAGAAATATAAATGGATAGCCGGATGTTTGTGCGCCTTGCCTTTGGTGGTGTCTGCACAGCAGACAGAACCTTTGACCGATCATCGGCGCTTGTTTGACGACGGTAAAGAGTTGTTTTTGCGTCACGACTATGCTGCAGCACAACAGACGTTGATGCAATATGTAAAACAGAATCCACAGGCTGATACATCGGATGACGTCGCATATATGTTGACATGTACTGCTTACGAACTGAATGCTTCTGATCGTCTGGAGCAGTTGGAGAAGTTCTTGGATACTTATCCGGATTCACGCCATAGAAACCGTGTACAGGCACTGCTGGCATCGGCTTATTTTTACCAGGAAAAATACCTGGAAACAATCGCTACTTTTAAAGGCTGTGATTTGGAGTTGCTCTCCAACGAAGAACGGGATGTTTGTACCCTGCGTTTGGCTACTGCCTATCAGAAGATTGGTAACTTGCAGGAAGCTTCCATGTGGTTTTCTATCTTGAAGGAGGTCAGTGAAAAGTATCATGCCGATGCAGTGTATAATCTGGCTTATATTGACTACGTACAGAAACGTTACGATGAGGCTTTGGCAGGATTCCGGGAGGTAGAATCGGATGAACATTACCGTAAACTGTCTCCTTATTATATCGCAGATATTTATCTGATAAAAGGGAATTATGAACAGGCGCGTCGCATTGCAGGAGTGTATGCAGAAGCGTATCCGGATGAACCCAATGCAGTGCAGATGAAACGCATTGCCGGAGAAGCGGCATATGGAATGAAAGACTATATGCAGGCAGTACAAAATCTGGAAGTATATTGCTCGGAGGTGAAGAATCCCGACCGTAAGGCTTTGTATGAATTGGGTATGAGTTATGCACAAATAGGAGTATACTCGAAAGCGGCAGCCCGATTGGGAGAAGTGACTACGACGCAGGATGCGTTGACACAGAATGCATATTTGCATATGGGATTGGCTTATTTGCAACTGAAAGAGCGTAATCAGGCTCGTATGGCTTTTGAACAGGCTTCGGCCACCAATTACGATGCTGCCGTTAAGGAGCAGGCTCTTTACAACTATGCACTTTGTATCCATGAAACCTCTTATTCTCCTTTTGCCGAATCGGTGACTGTTTTTGAACGTTTTCTGAATGAATATCCTCATTCAGCTTATGCAGACAAAGTGAACGACTATCTTGTAGAGGTTTATATGAATACTCGCAGCTATATGGCTGCCTTGAAGTCGATTGCAAAAATCAGTCAGCCGGGTGAACGTATATTAGAAGCAAAGCAGAAACTGCTGTTCCGTTTAGGTACACAGGCTTTTGCTCAGGCTGCCTTTGAGAATGCAATAGAGTGTTTCTCCCAATCTTTGCAACTGGGACGCTATAATCAGCAAACCAAAGCAGATGCTTATTATTGGAGAGGTGAGTCTAAGTACAGATTGGAACAGTATGCAGCGGCAGCTGCCGATTTCCGTCAATATCTGGAGTTTGCACAAGACAAAAGAACAGAAGAGTATGGATTGGCTTTGTACAATTTGGGCTATACTGCATTTAAGCAGAAACAGTATAGCTCAGCTCAAACATGGTTTGCCCGTTGTGTACAGTCGGGAGTCTCGTTGCAGGCTACAGTGATGGCTGATGCGTATAACCGTTTGGGTGACTGTAATTTCTATGCCCGTAGCTTCGAAACTGCTCAGCAGATGTATGCCAAAGCAGCTGCTACCGATACTTCATTGGGCGACTACTCCTTATTCCAGGAAGCATTTGTGAAAGGCTTGCAGCGTAATTATACAGGTAAGATTCAAACTTTGAATCAGATGATAACAGCCTATCCGTCTTCACAGTATTTAGACGATGCTCTTTATGAACAAGGACGCGCATTTGTACAACTGGAAGATAGCGAAAATGCAGTGAAGCGCTATAAACTCCTTGTAGAACGCTTCCCGGATAGTCCTTTGTCTCGTAAGGCTGCCAATGAAATAGGTCTTCTGTATTATCAGAACGATCAGTACGCTGCGGCAATAGAGGCTTATAAGACTGTTATCACAAAATATCCGGGCAGTGATGAGGCTCGCCTGGCACAACGTGACTTGCGTTCTATTTACATCGACTTGAATAAGGTAGACGATTATATGGCATTTGCGACATCTATACCTGGAGGAGCGAATTTCGATGTGAACGAAAGAGATTCGTTGACTTATGTCGCAGCAGAAAGAGTCTACATGCGAGGTAATATCAGTGAAGCTCAAAGCAGCTTTACACGCTACCTGCAGTCTTTCCCTGAAGGAGCTTTCAGTGTAGATGCACATTATTATCTCGGACTGATAGGTTATAATCAGAAAAACTGGACCGAGGCTACAGCGCATTTAAATAAAGTCATAGAATATCCGAACAACAAATTCTCTGGAGAGGCCATGAGCATGTGTGCAGTGATGGCATACGATGCAAAGGATTACGGTCGGGCATTGGAACTGTATAAACGGATGATAGACCGTGCCGTTTCTCAGGAAGAAAGACTGTCGGCAGAAACAGGTGCTTTGCGCAGTGCTTACTTGCTGAACGATGGAAAAGAAGTGATAGCCGTTGCTTCGGCATTACTGGCAGAAAGTAAACTGGCTCCGGAGTTAAGCAATGAAGCTCATTACTATCGTGCAAAAGCCTTCCTGGAAGCAGGAGAAACAAAGGAAGCATTGCAAGACCTTACAGTGCTGGCCAAAGATACACGTAATGTGTATGGAGCGGAAGCCAAATACCTGGTGGCACAGCTTTATTTCAATGCGGGCGAAACTGCAAAGGCAGAAAAAGAGGTATTGGAATACATTGAAGTGAGCACGCCGCATACATACTGGCTGGCCCGCGGCTTTATCCTGCTTTCGGATGTATATGTACGTCTGGACCGCAAATTAGAGGCAAAACAATATCTGTTGTCTTTACAGCAGAATTATCAGGCAGAGGATGATATTGCCCAGATGATAGAATCACGTTTGGCTAATCTTAACAAAGGAGAATGAAGACAATGAATCAGATAAAAATGATATTGACAGGTGCTGGGGTGTTGTTTACCTCGGTATTATGTGCACAAGAAGGAGCGAAAGACTCTACACTCACTCGGACTGTGGTGGTGGAGAATCAGTATAACCCGGAGGTAATGGATGCCTTCAAGGTAAATGTGCTTCCGAAGGTTGAAGAACCTGCCGTAGCAAAACAGCATATCGACTATGCTACTGCTGTACGTCCTTTATCGGGCTGGCAGGGAGAGCCGATACCGGTAATTACATATAATGCAAAGCAAAAATCTCCTTATAAGGGATATGTACGTGCGGCCTATGGAAACCGGAATAATACTGATGTGAAGTTAAGTTATATGTGGGATATTACTTCACGCGACCAGTTGAATGTAATGGGAACATTGTATGGAATGAATGGAAAAATTCCATATGAAAGGCTGGAAGAAGACTGGAAATCCCGTTTTTTCCGCACAGACGTGTCACTCGATTATAAACACGAATTCAACCGCGTATTCATGCAGTTGGGAGGAGCTTTCGGCTCTCAGGTGTTCAATTACGTTTTACCTTTCTTGAATGAAGGAGGAGAACCCTGGACTTCCGACAGTCAGCATTTCACTTTGGCCGATGTGTATGCGAAAGTTACATCGAAAGATGAAACACTTCCGGTACAATTCAGTCTGCAGACTGGTTTTCAGAGCTTCAAACGTAAGTATGCTATGCCTTATTTCCCCGGTACTACCGAAGGTTTGGTACATACCGTAGGTCAGATATGGGGAACGCTGCAGGAAGAACATACTGTCGGCATTGATTTTGCAATGGATAATGTGTTCTATAATTCGGATTTGAAAGACTATACTTTGGTTCAGGTAAATCCATATTATAAATGGAATAATGAAGTCATCGACTTGCGTCTTGGAGCGCATGTAGATGCACAGACTTCGAATGGAAGTGGTATTAAATTCGCTCCTGATGTACATTTCGGTTATACCTTTGCTGATACTTATAAATTTTATATACAAGCTATTGGAGGTACGACCTTGAGTGATTTCCGTCGTTTGAACGAAATGTCGCCTTACTGGATGAGTGAAGAGCAGATACGCAGTACACATACACCGCTGGATGCCCGGTTGGGAGTGAAAGGTTCTCCCGTTGCCGGATTCGGATTTAATTTGTTCGGAGGATACCGTATCGTAAAAGACGAGCTGTTTTCTGTATACAGCTTGATGGAGCAGGCAAAGGCAAAAACAGCTTATGCAGGAGGACGCATTGGATATACTTACAAAGATTGGGTAAATCTTGATGTGGAGGCAACTTATTATAACTGGAATATGAATCAGGAGACAGAACCTTTATTGGTGTTGAAACCCAACTACGAATTTAATGTCTCGGCTAGGGTAAAGATTTTGTCTGATTTGTATGCTTCAATGAAATATTGTTATGAGGGACGTAGTCAGGCAGGAACCTTGAAGAAAGCAGACCCGGTAAATGATTTGAACTTATGGGCCGATTACCGCTTGTTCCAGCGTGTAGATGTATTTGTTCGTCTGAATAATTTGCTGAACAAAAACTATGTTACAGAAGTAGGATGTCCCGTACAGGGCTTTTATGCAATGGGAGGATTAAGTTTTGCTTTCTGATGCAAGGTTACCGGAAGGTTTTGTCGTCCGATAAATATTAAGATAATTGGAAATTCAGAACTGGCTTCGCTTGTGCGAGGCCAGTTTTTTATGGGGTCAGGAAATGTAATCTGTTCGTCTGTAAGAAAACTATAGGGAAAAAGTAATGAACGGATGGCTTATTGTGATGAAGTGCAGGCTATATCCGTCGTCGTCGCTTGTATAGTCAACGACGCTGAATTTGTATCCGACGTCGTTGTATGTATAATCGCCGGCGTCGGATACAAAATCAGACAGGTCTGATTATGGCATGGAATCAATGGACTTTGGGAACAGTAATGAAAAGAAATTATTGGTGTCCGCTAAAACTTTCTAGCAACATAAAAAATTAGGCTGGAACC
>ERZ838839.2842-NODE-2842-length-12129-cov-3.277373_pt1 | contig 12129 bp, 10 predicted proteins | sample MGYA00519909_ERZ838839 | MGnify/ENA primary metagenome ERZ838839 (study PRJEB31850, sample SAMEA3708843) | human gut metagenome | biome: human gut; feature: human-associated habitat; material: faeces | place: China | collected 2014 ... | reverse complement strand
GCAACTGGCTCAATTATTATGTATACCAGACAACACCATATGACTTAACGGAAATTCGATAATTTCGATAGAAACAGGACGATGGTCATGGAGAATGGAAAAAAGAAAGGAAGCAGAAGATGAATCAGACACTGACAAGAAAACAATTTGATATTTTATCGATACTGGCAGAGGAAAAAGGTACTTTATCCCAGAGACAGCTGGGAGAAAAGAGCGGACACTCTCTGGGAACGGTCAACCGTGTCATGCAGGAACTGACCGAATTACAGTATGTGACAGAGGGAGAGATCACAGGTGCCGGAATCTCCGCACTGGAGCCTTACCGTGCAAAACGCGCCATCTTCATTGCAGCCGGATTCGGCAGCCGGCTGGTGCCCATTACCTTTAACACCCCGAAACCACTGGTACGTGTGCATGGACAGCGTATTATTGACGGACTGATCGATGCCTGTCTGGATGCCGGGATTAATGAAATCTATATTGTCCGGGGGTATCTGGCAGAGCAGTTTGATCAGCTGCTGTACAAATATCCCATGATCAGATTCCTGGAAAATCCGGTTTACAATGAAGCTAACAATATTTCCTCCGCCATGGTGGCCAGATACATGCTTTCCAATGCCTATGTCTTCGAGGCGGATCTGTTGATCTCCAATCCGAAGATCATTACCAAGTATCATTACACCTCTGATTTCCTGGCTATTAAAAAGGACAGAACCGATGACTGGTGCTTCATAGTGAAGGACGGCGTCATCGTAGAGGAGAAGGTCGGCGGACTGGATTGCTGGCAGATGGTGGGAATCTCTTACTGGAACGAAGAGGATGGACACAAGCTGTCAGACGATATCAAGATGACCTATGAGCAACCCGGCGGAAAAGAGCGCTACTGGGAGCAGGTGCCTCTGGTATTCTGCAAGAAGCATTATAAGGTAGAAGTACGTGAATGCCAGGAAAATGACATTATCGAGATCGATACTTTCCGGGAACTGAAAGCCATCGACAAGACGTATGATGTTTAAGGAAAAATAAGTATTGCTATTTTGTGCGAATGGTATTATGATATGTTCATATTTAACACAAAGTGTCTGCAAATGGAACGCAGACATTTTGTGTACTTATTTTAGCCGAAAACCTATGAAAACCGTTCAAAGAATTAAAACATATCATACATTAATGAACGATTGGGAAAAGAACGTGAACAAAAAAAGGAGGAATCCCATAATGGAGCAGTTGATACAAAAACCCGTCAAAAGAAATATTTTATTGAATCCCGGACCGTCTACCACCACTGATACCGTAAAATACGCACAGGTCGTGCCGGACATCTGTCCCAGAGAGAAAGAATTCGGCGGATTGATGAAGGGGCTCAGAGAAGACCTTGTAAAAATTGTGCATGGAGACTTGGAAAAGTATACCAGCGTCCTGTTCTGTGGATCCGGCACCATCAATATTGATGCCTGCATCAGCTCCCTGCTGCCGGAGGGCGGCAAAGTACTGGTGGTGGATAACGGAGCCTACAGCACCAGAGCTGTGGAAGTATGCCAGTATTACGGACTTCCCTATATTGACCTGAAATTCCCGGTGGACGAACTGCCAGACTTAGAAAAAGTGGAGCAGACTCTGAGAGAGAATCCGGACATTGCCCTGGTACATACCACCCATAATGAGACCGGCACCGGCATTCTCAATCCGATCCGTGAGATCGGTGCACTGGCCCACAAATATCATGCCACCTTTACCGTGGATACCACCTCGACTTATGCCATGCGGCCGATCAATATAGAAGAGGACAATATCGACTTCTGTATGGCCTCCGCACAGAAAGGTCTGATGGCCATGACGGGACTTTCTTTTGTCGTGGGAAGCCGGGCAGTCTTAGAGGCATCGAAGGACTATCCGAAGCGCTCTTATTACTGTAACCTGTATCAGCAGTATGACTTTTTCCAGAGAACCGGGGAGATGCATTTTCCCCCGCCGGTACAGACAATCTACGCTACGATCCAGGCATTGAAGGAATACTGGGCAGAGGGAGAGGAAGCCAAGTGGGCGAGACACACCAGAGTCTTCGAAGCTATCCATGAGGGACTGGATGCACTGGGATTCCACGATGTGATCCGCAGAGAATGGCAGTCGGGACTGGTTGTGTCTGTGAAGTATCCCGATGATCCAAACTGGAATTTTGAAAAAGTACATGATTATTGCTATGAGCGGGGATTTACCATTTACCCCGGCAAAATCTCTACTACCAATACCTTCCGCCTGTGTGCATTGGGTGCGATTGACAGACCGGATATCGAAGCCTTTTTCAAAGTGTTCAGAGAAGCACTGGAAGTCAATAAAATTCAGATTCCGGCAAAATATAAGGAGGCATAGGATCAAATGAAGCGAGTATATACCTGTTTCTGTACGGATGTCATTCATGAGGGGCACCGCAATATCATCAGAGAAGCCGGAAAATACGGCGAGCTGACCATCGGCGTCTTAAGTGATGCGGCAATGATCCGTTTTAACCGTTTTCCCACCATCAGCTTCGAGGAGCGTATGCAGCTGGTAAAAGATATCCCGGAAGTCAGCAATGTGGTCGTGCAGGATGATGTAATGTATGATAAGGTCATTGAAGAATTGCGCCCTGACTACGTGATCCATGGGGATAACTGGCAGGAGGGAGCTTTGAAGGCTATCCGTGACAACGTGGAAGGACTGCTGAAGACATACGGCGGCGAGATCATAGATGTCCCTTATACATATAATGAAGAAGTAAAAAGAATTGATACGAGGATCAAGGAAAAGCTGGCCATGCCGGAATACCGCAGAAAGCGCCTGCGCCAGCTCATTGAGATCCGTCCCATTGTCAAAGCACTGGAGGTTCACAGCGGCCTGACCGGACTGATCGCTGAGAAGACCATCGTGGAGCATGACGGCGAGCTGGATCAGTTCGATGCCATGTGGATCAGCTCCCTGTGCGATTCCACGGCGAAGGGCAAGCCGGATATCGAGCTGGTGGACATGACTTCCCGTTTCCGTACCATTGATGACGTGACGGAAGTGACCACGAAGCCCATTATTTTTGACGGAGATACCGGCGGACTGACGGAGCATTTCGTATACACAGTGAGAACACTGGAAAAAATGGGTGTTTCCGCCATCATTATTGAGGACAAGACCGGACTTAAGAAAAATTCCCTCTTCGGAAACGATGTGGTGCAGACCCAGGACAGCATCGAGAATTTCAGTGCCAAGATCGCAGCCGGCAAAAAGGCACAGCTGACGGATGATTTCATGATCATTGCCAGAATCGAAAGTCTGATCCTGGAGCGGGGCATGGAAGACGCACTGAACCGTGCCAGAGCTTTCGTGGCAGCGGGAGCGGATGGCATCATGATCCACAGCCGTAAGAAATCCCCGGATGAGATTCTGGAATTCTGTGATAAATTCCGGGCAGAGGATTCGAAGACACCTATCGTGGTGGTGCCGTCTTCCTTTAACAGCATTACGGAAAACGAACTGGCCGCCCACGGCGTCAATATCGTGATCTATGCGAACCAGCTGACCAGAAGTGCCTTCCCCGCCATGCAGCAGACCGCCGAGGACATCCTGCGGTATCACAGGGCACAGGAAGTGGACAGCAGACTGATGCCGATCAAAGATATTATAACTTTAATAGACGAAATTTAACTGACAGGGGCAGGAAAGGAATACTTACATGAAAGCAGAAAACTTTGCGAAAATTTTAAATGCGGACTTTTATACCGGGGTGCCGGATTCCCAGTTGAAGGCCCTCTGCAATTACCTGATGCACACCTATGGGATCGATCCGAAGCATCATGTGATCGCGGCGAACGAAGGCAACTGCACGGCACTGGCCGCCGGCTATCATCTGGCTACCGGCAAAGTCCCGGTAGTCTATATGCAGAACAGCGGAGAAGGCAATATCATCAACCCCGTGGCATCCCTGCTGAATGATAAAGTCTATGCCATTCCCATGATCTTCGTCATCGGCTGGCGCGGTGAGCCGGGGATCCACGACGAACCCCAGCATATCTACCAGGGTGAAGTGACCCTGAAATTGCTGGAGGATATGGGAATCCGCTATTTTGTCATCGGAAAAGACACAACGGAAGAGGAAGTAAGTGCCGCCATGCAGGAGTTCCGCAAGGAGCTGGATCGTGGTGAGGATGTAGCGTTCGTGATCCGGAAGGGTGCCCTCAGTTATGAGGAAAAGGTGGAGTACCGCAACGACAATCCCATGATCCGGGAAGAGATCATCCGCCACATCGCGCAGGCTTCCGGCGAGGATCCCATTGTCAGCACCACGGGCAAGGCCAGCAGAGAACTGTTCGAGATCAGAGAACACAACGGACAGAGCCATAAGTATGATTTCCTGACCGTAGGTTCCATGGGACACAGCAGCAGTATCGCTCTGGGCGTAGCAGTGCAAAAGCCGGGTACGAAAGTATGGTGCGTGGACGGTGATGGCGCAGTGTTGATGCACATGGGTTCCATGGCGGTACTGGGCAGTACGGCCCCGGAAAATATGGTACACATCGTCATCAATAACGGTGCCCATGAGACCGTGGGCGGTATGCCTACCGTGGCAGCCGATATTGATCTTGTCTCCATTGCAAAGGCCTGCGGCTATCCCCATGCAGTATCCGTTACCACCTATGAGGAACTGGACCGGGAACTGACCGCTGCAAAAGAGAGAGAGACCCTGACCTTTATCGAAGTAAAATGTGGTATCGGCGCAAGGGAAGATCTCGGAAGACCCACCACCACGGCACTGGAGAACAAGCAGAACTTCATGGAATACCTGAAGGAATGCCGATGACCGGTAACACACGTGGAATATCGTGCACATTTTGCTACAATAAAATGAGAAAAAAATAATAGATATCACTGTTCGTCAAGCTGCCTGTATGGTAAAATACATACCATACAAGCAGCTTTTCATATATTACAAAAGCAGAAAGAATGAGGGAGTACATATGGAAATTAACATTGGTATTATCGCAATTATTGTATTGGCCATTGCCATCCTGGCCATCCTGGCATCCGGTTATGTGAAGGCATCACCGAACAAAGCCTACATCATCTCCGGTATTAAGAGAGAGCCCAAGGTTCTGATCGGACGTGCAGGCATCAAGATTCCTTTTCTGGAGAAGAAGGATGAGCTGATCCTGAAGCAGATCAGTATCGACATCAAGACCAACGGTTATATACCTACCAAGGATTTCATCGGTGTGGATATCGACGCCGTGGCAAAGGTCAGAGTCCTGACCCAGAGAGATGTCACCGTAAATGCGAAGGGTGAAGTCGTGGCAGGTGCGGATGCGAACAAGAGGATCACCACCGAGATGGCTAACGCAGCCATGAAGAACTTCCTGAACATGAACGAAGATCAGATCCGCGATGCACTGACCGATTCCTTACAGGGTAACATGCGTGAGATCATCGGTACCCAGTGCCTGAAGGAACTGTGTAATGACCGTAAGACTTTCGGTGATGAGGTACAGGCAAAGGCGCAGAAGGATATGAACGCTTTAGGTATCTGGATCGAGTCCTGTAACATCCAGAAGATCGAGGATGAGAACAACCTGATCACTGCTTTGGGACAGGATAACATGTCCCAGATCCAGAAGGACGCTTCCGTAGCAAAGGCACAGGCAGACAGAGATGTGGCCATCGCCAGAGCACAGGCCCAGAAGGATGCCAATGATGCACAGGTCATCGCAGAGACCGAGATCGCACAGAAGCAGACTGAGCTGGCGATCAAGAAGGCAGAACTGAAGAAAGAGTCCGATATCAAGAAGGCAGAAGCTGACGCAGCATATAAGATCCAGGAAGAGGAACAGCGTAAGACCGTGGAGATCACCACAGCGAATGCGAACCTGGCCCGTCAGGAGAAGGAACTGGAGTTAAAGGAAAGAGAAGTATCCATCAAGGAGAAAGCACTGGAAGCTGAGGTCAAGAAGACCGCAGAAGCAAACAAATACGCAGCACAGCAGAAGGCAGATGCCGAGCAGTATGAGAGACAGAAGAGAGCGGAGGCCGAACTCTTCGAAATCCAGAGACAGGCAGAGGCAGAAAAGGCAAAATCCGAGGCAGAAAGATTCGCCAAGGAGCAGGCGGCAGAGGCAGTCAAGGCAGCAGGCCTGGCAGAGGCAGCAGCCGTAGCAGCCAAAGGTAAAGCAGAAGCAGAAGCTATCCAGGCGAAGGCAGAGGCAGAGGCAGCCGGTATTCTGAAGAAAGCGGAAGCTATGAAACAGTACGGTGATGCTGCAAGACAGCAGATGGAGCTGGATACTTTGAAAGTATACTTCGAGCAGCTGCCCAAGATCGCCGAGGCTGTGGCTAAGGGCTACATGAACGTAGATTCCATCAAGATGTTCGGCGGCGATTCCAGCAAGCTGGCAGGCGATATCATGACCACTGTAACCCAGGTTACCGATGGTATCAAGGAGTCCACCGGACTGGACATCAATGAGATGCTGGCTAAGGGATTTGCAAAAGAAACAAAGTCTGAAGAGACTGGTTCTACAGCAAATGCCGATTATCACGAGGTAAAGCCGGAATAATACTTGCGATAGGCGACAGAATGTCATAAACTGAGGGTACAGAGACAAAATAAAAGTCTCTGTACCCTCTTGCTTTTGCGGGCGGGGTATGAAGATGAAAATGGAAAAGGAAGAAAAGATGACAACAGCAGATCCGAAGGCGACAAAAGAAACAGTAGAATTATGGCATTACCTACATGCCGTAGCAGGAAAACAGATCATTACCGGTCAGCACACCCAGACCATTCCCTGCGAAGAGATAGATTACATCAGGCAGGTCACCGGAAAGGAACCGAAGCTGCGGGGCTTTGAACTGCTGGCGTATTCTCCGAATATCAATTATGAAGATGCTTCCCCGGAATGCATCCAGGAAGTGGAAGAAAATAAGGGGACCGTGGAGACGGCATTGCAATGGGCCAGAAAACAGCGGGAAGCCGGAAATGGTGGTATTCTCACCTTTACCTTTCACTGGTTCTCGCCTCTGGAAGGCAAAGACAAGAGTTTCTATACCGAACACACGGATTTTGATGCAAAGGAAGTATTGAAAGAGGGAACCCCGGAGAGAGCGGCATTCTATCATGACATGGATGTGATTGCGGAGATCCTGCGGCGCTTTCAGGAAGAGCGGATTCCCATTCTCTGGCGCCCGTTCCATGAATCCTACGGTACCTGGTTCTGGTGGGGAGCGCAGGGCCCGGAAGTGGCGAGAAACCTGTATCACCTGATGTTCGATTACTACACAGGTGAGAAAGACCTGCACAACCTTCTCTGGGTATGGAACAGCGACGTACCGGAAGCCTATCCCGGGGATTCTTACGTGGATGTGGTGTCCATGGATGTCTACCTCCCGGAATACCTGCCTACGGACTATGCGGAGACCTACAAAAAGCTGGTGACCGCAACCTCCCGGAACAAGATTACCGCACTGGCAGAGATCGGTTACCTCCCGGACATAGAACTTCTGCAAAAAAGCAGAATCCCCTGGGCTTACTACATGACCTGGTCCAAGGAATTCTGCATCGGCGAAAAATATAACAGCGTAGAAAATCTGAAGAAAATGTACGACAGTGAATACGCGGTGACTTTGTGATACGGTCACATTTGCACTTGTTGCAGTTTGGCAATGAGAGCGTCCTTTAGAACTTTGGAATAATTGATACCGCAATTATCACAGGCAGTGTTTAACCACGCCGGAATAGTCAGTGTCTTCTTAACAGCCCTGTCATCATAAGCACGGGCATAATTATCCAAATTCACACAGATTAGATTTATTAATGCAGTGGGATCATCTGATTTCACTGCATTAATTGCAGTAGGGGCGGGGAGAGCATCGCCGTCTCTCAGAGAAGTAAACAGATATTGTGCACATGCTTCCTGTGCCATGGCAAAGGCATCTGCAAGACTGTCACCATAGGTGGCGAGATCATTAAGATCGGGAAAAATGACAGAGTATTTCCCATTCGCTTCCGGGTAAAAAATAGCCGGATATATATAATTCATAAGATCACTCCTTTCAGAGGCTGTTCCATATTATTTTAGTCCAGCCTGTTTAAAGGATGATTCGCTCTAATTCGCGAAAACGCATGGATTATCTCTCCTTTCTTAAGGTAACACGTATAATACGTGAAGTCAATAAATGTTGGGAAAATTCGCCGAAGAATTGGCGTATTTAGAAACTTTCAAAATAAAATGAAATAATTGTACTGTGTAACAGGAAAGAAAGCAACAAAAATGTTTTTCTCAGAAATTGAAACAAAAGTACTAAAAACAATTTACATAAATCTAAAATATGCTATAATATTTCCGTATTGAGACAAAATATTTGTGAGTTGTAGCCAAAAAATACTACAATTTCACACATATTTCCAATTATCGACAAAAGCAATGGGTGAGAGAGTTTATGGAAACAGGCAGAAAAAAAGTCCGTTTAGGTGAATTGTTGGTAAACAGTGGGGTGATCACGGCAGAGCAGTTGCAGCAGGCACTGGACAACCCCAATCGTCAGGGCAAGAAGCTGGGAGAATTCCTGGTAGATGAAGGCATCGTATCGGAGGATGATCTGGCGAAGGCACTGAGCCGCCAGCTGGATCTGGATATGATCGATCTCCAGAGCGTCAATGTGGACAAGGAAGTACTGAATCTGGTACCGGTCAACGTCCTGAAGAAGAACAAGATATTCCCCTTCGCCTACAAAGAAAATAACTTCAACGTTCTCATGGTCGCCATGGCGGATCCCCTGGATTACAACGCCATCGATGACATCAACATCATCACCAACTTCCAGGTAGAGCCCGTAGTAGCCACCACCCGCAGCATCATGCTGGCCATCGATAAATATTTCGGTCAGGAGGAAGTAACCGAGGCACTGGCGGCCTACGCCAAAGAGAAGAAACTGGACGTGGTGGAAGACATCGCCACGGAGGAGAACATCAACAGCTCCCCTATCGTAATGCTGGTAAAGGATATGATCGAAAAAGCAGTCCGCCAGCGTGCGTCCGATATCCATATCGAACCTATGGAAAACATCATCCGTGTCCGTTACCGTATCGACGGTGCCCTCTATGAGAGAGCGAGATACGGTGTCAATGTATTGTCTGCCATCATCGCCCGTATTAAGATTATCGGCGGCATGGATATCTCCGAGAAGAGAAAGCCGCAGGACGGCCGTATCACCCAGGTGGTAGACCGTGTGGAATACGATATCCGTGTATCCATCCTGCCTACCGTATACGGGGAAAAAGTCGTAATGCGTCTTGCTGCGAAGAGTGCACTGAACCGCGACAAGAGCCAGTTAGGCTTCAAACCCTACGAATTAAAACAGTTTGACTATATCCTGAAAAATCCTCACGGTATCATCCTGGTAACCGGACCTACCGGAAGTGGCAAGTCCACCACCCTGTATACCGCACTGAGCGAACTGAATAAAGAAGACGTGAACATCATCACCGTTGAGGATCCTGTCGAGGCCAATATTGACGGTATCAACCAGGTACAGGTCAACACCAAGGCAGACCTGACCTTCGCATCGGCACTGCGTTCCATCCTGCGACAGGACCCGGATATCATCATGATCGGTGAGATCCGAGACCAGGAGACCGCCAGCATTGCCGTACAGGCATCCATCACCGGACACCTGGTGGTAAGTACCCTGCATACCAATTCCTCCGCCAGCACCATCACCCGTCTGGAGGATATGGGCATCGAGTCTTACCTGATCGCAGATTCCGTCATCGGCGTTATCGCCCAGCGGCTGGTACGCAGACTCTGTCCTTTCTGTAAAAAGCCGAAGCAGGCCACCAGGGATGAAAAAGAGTTCATGGGCATGAGAGAAGAGGAAGATGTAACCATCTACGAGCCCTGCGGATGCAGCAAATGTGACAACACCGGCTTCAAAGGCCGTATCGGTGTCTATGAGATCATGCAGATCACTCCGAAACTGAAAACCATTATCAGCAAGCGGGAGGGTGCCGATATCTTAAAAGAAGAAGCATTAAAAGAAGGAATGCATACCCTGCGTATGAGTGCCACGGACTATGTACTGGATGGCACCACCTCCTTCTCCGAGATGGTAAAGGTATCATTTGACGTATAATTCTATAAAAACAGCAATATTTTATAGAAATTTATCAAAATTTATAAAAATTTTTCAAAAACCTGGACCTTTTCAGGACCGGGGCTCGTCTTACGTAGTTGGGGAGACAGTTAAAGATAGAGACGTAATTGGAGGGAAGGCACATGGCGACCTATGGCTACAGAGCCATCACAAAGGCTGGAAAAGAAGTAAAGGGAAGCTTGGAAGCGGATAACAAAGATCTGGCAATGGCAGAACTGAGAAGGCAGGAGCTGACCGTTATCGATCTGGGAGAACAGAGCTTCCTGACGAAAGACATCGATATCCAGATCGGCGGATGGCCCAAGGCCAGGGATCTAAGCGTCATGTGCCGCCAGTTCGTCAGCATGACCAAAGCAGGCGTCAGCATCCTCGAATCCCTGAAAATGCTCTGCGAGCAGACAGAGAACAAGAGATTGCAGGACGCACTGAAGGAAGTCCGCATCAGCGTGGAAAAGGGTGAGACCCTGGCAGATTCTATGGCAGAGCACCCGAAGGTATTCCCGGCGATCATGGTGAACATGGTGGCTGCGGGTGAAGCGTCCGGTAGCTTGGATACGGCTATGGATCGTGTGGCTACACAGCTGGAAAAGTCACATAAGACACAGGCGATGGTAAAAAAAGCAATGATTTATCCTATTGCGGTGTGCGTGGTTGCAGTTATAGTTACCGTTGTCATGTTAGTTAAAGTAATTCCCTCTTACGAAGATATGTTTACTCAGATTGGAGGAGAACTTCCCTGGATCACAAAATTCTATGTGAACTTAAGTCATGGAATCATCAATTATTGGTTTATTATAGTTCCAGTTATTGTTGCATTTGTTTTTGCAATTAGAACCTTTGCAAAAACAGATGTTGGAAAACATTTTTTTGGAAAGATTGCATTAAAAATTCCACTGTTTAATAAATTGACGATTAAATCGGCATCGTCAATGATGGCTAGAACATTGAGCACATTGATGGGCGCAGGTGTTCCACTGATAGAAGCGGTTGACATTGTGTCAGGTGTTATGGAAAATGTTTATTTTAAAGAAGCATTGCAGGATGCAAAAGAAGAAATAACCATAGGTATGCCTTTGTCAAGACCCTTGCAGGAGAGCGGACTATTTCCTCCTATGGTATACCAGATGATTCGCATCGGTGAGGAATCCGGTAATACAGAAGAAATGTTGGATAAACTTGCTGATTATTATGAGGAAGAGGTGGAAATGGCAGTACAGTCGTTAATGGCTGCTATGGAACCTATGATCATTATTGTACTGGCAGTGGTAGTCGGTGGATTGATTGCTGCATGCATGATGCCGATGATGTCCATGTACGAAGCACTGGATGCTATGTAAATTAAAACGGATTATCCGTTCTGTGTAGGGACAGGACGATAATTAATAAATGGGGCGGAAAAATTACTACCCTGAAATTAAAAAACACATAAAAAAGGAGAATGTAATTATGAACAAGAAACAGAAGAGTTTAACAAACAAAGGTTTCTCCCTGGTAGAGCTGATCATCGTTATTGCTATTATGGCAGTACTGATTGGTGTGTTAGCACCTCAGTATATTAAATATGTTGAGAGCTCCAAAGTATCTTCTGATAAGCAGCTGGCAGACGCTGTATATCAGGCAATGACCACTGCTTATATTGATCCCGCCATTACCGCTGGAAAACCTAACACAGATTTATCTGCACAGGCATTGGGAACATCTGCAGCGACGGGTGATTTTTGGGATTCTGTTTACAAAACACTGGGAACTACTGATGCATCTACGACAAATGCAAAGCTTAAAGCAGCAGGAAAAGCTGATTTAACATGGGATTTTAATGCAACTACACAGACCTTTACAATTCATGGAACTGCAACTCAGGGTGGAGCATACACCATTCCTGAATAAATATAACTACTGAAAGGCACCTGATATGCTCCCAACAATTCTTCTCTACATAGTGATTTTCCTTTATGGCATCGTGAT
>ERZ838839.2840-NODE-2840-length-12135-cov-3.110596_pt1 | contig 12135 bp, 9 predicted proteins | sample MGYA00519909_ERZ838839 | MGnify/ENA primary metagenome ERZ838839 (study PRJEB31850, sample SAMEA3708843) | human gut metagenome | biome: human gut; feature: human-associated habitat; material: faeces | place: China | collected 2014 ... | reverse complement strand
GGATAAGGTCAGTAAGAACACCCGGGTAACATGGATTGATAAAGACGGAAAAGTACTTTATGATACCGGAGATGATCAGGAAACGCTGGCAAACCACAAATCAAGAAAAGAATTCAAAGAGGCATTGGCAAATGGCAGTGGGCAGGATATCCGTATGTCAGACAGCAAAGGACAGGAGATGTACTATTATGCGTTGAAGATGGATGATAGCTCTGTCCTGCGTGTGTCAAGAGGCATGGATACGGTCTGGAATACAGCATTCATGATCTTACCGTATATGATTGCGATCGGGGTCATGATGGGATGTGTTGCATGGTTTATGACAAGGCATCAGGTGAAAAGGCTGATTGCACCGATTAACAATTTGGATCTGGAAGAACCACTGGAAAATGATGTATATGAAGAGTTGCATCCGCTGCTTGAAAGAATTGACAGGCAGAATAAAGAAAAAGCAGCAATTGAACAGATGAGGAGAGAATTCTCTGCAAATGTTTCCCATGAGCTGAAGACTCCTCTGACTTCGATTTCGGGATATGCAGAAATTATGATGAACGGTCTTGTAAAATCGGAAGATATGCAGGGATTCAGTGAACGGATCTATAAAGAGGCGAGCAGGATGATCACCCTGGTCGGTGATATTATCAAGCTGTCAAAACTGGATGAGGGCAGTGTGGAGCTTGAAAAAGAGAATGTGGATCTGTATCAGATGACAAGGGAGATCGTGAGCCGTCTGGCACTTCAGGCAGAAAAACACAGAATACAGGTTGAAGTGGTAGGAGAACATGTGGAATGTTTTGGAATCCGTCAGATCCTGGATGAGATGATCTACAACATCTGTGAAAATGCCATCAAATACAATAAAGAAAATGGAAAAGTAAATATCTGGGTTGGAAATACACTGAACGGGAAAAAGGTCATTGTCCAGGATACCGGAATCGGAATCCCAAAAGAGCATCAGGAGCGTATTTTTGAGCGTTTTTACCGGGTGGATAAGAGCCATTCCAGAGAGACCGGCGGAACAGGTCTGGGTCTTTCAATTGTAAAGCATGGAGCACTTTTGCATAACGCAGAAATCCATGTGGAAAGTGAAGAAGGAAAAGGTACAAAAATGGAGCTTATTTTTCATTGTTAAAAAACTGTTTACAATTGGGAAATTAAAGGTATAATGTATAGAAAAAAGCTATGAAATATTATAGCTTTTTTCTATTTTATATCAAAAACAGAATCATGTATAATAAAGAGTAATATGACTAAAATTAAAAAATGGTTGAATTCGGTATGGAAGAGTGCCGGATACAATCTGTGTAGAGATTCACATGGAAAATGAGAGGCAACTATGGAAGAACAGAAGCAGAGTACGAGCAGCAATTATTTTAAAGGATTATCCAGAAGGGATTATATCCAGAAAGCACATGAGATCATTCAGCAAGAAGGGATTCAGGCAGTATCTATCCGCAGGATTGCTAAGGAGATGGGGTGCTCATCAGCAAGTCTGTACAGGTACTTTGATAATGTGTCTGAACTTTTATACTATGCAGAACTCAGAATTTTAACCGGTTACATAGACAGGCTGAATGAGGCTGAGAAATCCTGGAAGAATATGTGGCAGGTATATGTAGGTGTGTGGGATTGTTATGCAACGGAGGCATTTCATAATCCGGAAGCATATAATCTGTTATTTTTTGAGTATAACAATGTAAAACTCAAAGAAGCAATGCGGGAATATTATGAAATGTTTCCGGAAGATATTGTAAATGTTAACCGCTTTTTCTACAATATGCTTCAGACACCAAGCTTTCTGGCACGTGATTTTGAGATGTGCAAGCGGTGTATCAATGTTGGTGGTATTACATATGACAATGCAGTAAAATTAAACCGGATGGTGTGTATGCTCTTTGAAGGCTATTTCAAAGATGTATATGAAAACGGGATAGAGGAAGAGCAGATTCCGGAACGTGTAAAACTGATGGTAGATGATGTAGATACGATCGTTATGGCTCTTGCCAACAATCTGAAAGGCTATAAAGGATACCGTAAATAAGGAAAAAACGCCGGTTTTTGGTTATTTTTAAATACAATCCTTGTTAAAAATTTAATTAAATTGCAATCCAAAAAAAACGTGGTAAAGTATATGTGAAAGTATCGAACACACGAAATAAGGAGGCAATTTAATGGACAATATGAAAGGCTTCGGCATGATGATTCATGAGCTGAAGAAAAATCCAAAAACGATCGTTTTTACAGAAGGAACAGATGAGAGAATTCTTGAGGCAGCTTCCCGTCTTTTAGCAGGAAGCTTCCTTACACCAATTCTTGTTGGAAATAAAGAAGCAGTATTAGAAGCAGCTGAAAAGTATGGATACAACATCCGTGGCGGAGAGATCATTGATCCGGATGATTATGAGAGATTTGACGAGATGGTAGAACTGTTCTGCGAACTTCGTAAGAGCAAAGGTGTTACACCGGAGCAGGCAGCAAAGACACTTAAGAGAAACAACTATTTTGGAACCATGCTGGTTAAGATGGGAGTTGCAGACGCACTTCTTGGAGGAGCTACTTACTCTACAGCAGATACCGTACGTCCGGCACTTCAGCTGATCAAGACCAAACCGGGATCAAGCTGTGTATCTTCCTGCTTCATTTTGGTTCGTCCGTCAGCTACAGGTGAGAACGAAGTTCTTGCTATGGGTGACTGCGCGATTAATCTCAAACCAACAGAGGATCAGCTTGCAGAAATCGCATGGGAAGTTGCAGAATGTGGTAAACACTTTGGTATCGATCCAAAGGTTGCATTCTTAAGCTACTCTACACTTGGATCTGGAAAGGGTGAAGATGTAGATAAGATGCGTAATGCAGCAGCAAAAGCAAAAGAACTGTATCCTTCACTTCCGATCGAAGGAGAGCTTCAGTTTGATGCAGCTGTATCTCCGCGTGTTGCAAGAACAAAATGCCCGAACAGTGAAGTAGCAGGTCAGGCAAATACATTTATCTTCCCGGATATCAACGCAGGTAACATCGGATATAAGATCGCACAGAGACTTGGTAACTTTGATGCATACGGACCGATCCTTCTTGGTCTTAATGCACCGATCAACGACCTGTCCCGTGGATGCAATGCAGAAGAAGTTTATTCTATGGCAATCATCACAGCAGCACTCGTAGAAGACTAAGAGTATTGACAAATATTCAGACGAAAATTATAATATAACAAACAAGGGCGTTTTCAAAATGGATTGAGAACGCCCTTGTTGTATTATCAGAGTATCATAGGTCTTTAATATATGAGACTTTTTGATATTTCATTTATGAGTAGTAAAAACGGGAGGATTTGTATGAGTATGAAAAATTATACGAGAGAAGATATCCTGAATCTTGTCGAGGAAGAAGACGTGGGATTTATCAGGCTGCAGTTCACCGATATTTTCGGAACAATGAAGAATGTAGCGATTACAGTAAGCCAGCTTAAGAGAGCACTGGATAACAAATGTATGTTTGATGGATCTTCGATAGAAGGATTTGCCAGAATCGAAGAATCGGATATGTATCTGCACCCGGATCTGAATACATTTGAAATTTTCCCGTGGCGACCGCAGCAGGGAAAGGTTGCAAGATTTATCTGCGATATTTACAGACCGGATGGAACAGCTTACGAAAGCGATCCGAGACATGTTCTTAAGAAGGTACTTTCCGAGACAAAAGAGATGGGATATGACTTTAACGTAGGACCGGAATGCGAATTTTTCCTGTTTGAGACGGATGATGCGGGAAATCCGACGACGATTTCCAATGAACGTGCAGGATATTTTGATCTGGGACCTTTGGATCAGGGAGAGAATGCAAGACGTGATATTGTTCTTACAATGGAAGATATGGGGTACGGTGTGGAGGCATCTCATCACGAGATGGCACCGGCACAGCATGAGATCGATCTGGAATATACAGAGGCGCTGGATGCAGCAGACAATATCATGACATTTAAGCTTGTTACCAAAACAATCGCAAAAAGACACGGGCTTCATGCTACATTTATGCCAAAGCCAAAGGATGGTATCCATGGCTCAGGAATGCATCTGAATATGTCTCTGTCAAGAGATGGAAAGAATGTTTTTGCAGATGAAAAAGATCCGAATGGTCTGAGCAAGGAGGCTTACTATTTTATCGGCGGACTTATGAGACATATCAAAGCGATCAGCTTTATCACAAATCCGATCGTGAATTCCTATAAGAGGCTGGTTCCCGGATATGAGGCACCGGTATATATTGCCTGGTCAGCCAATAATCGGACTCCTCTGATCCGTATTCCAAGGGTATCAGGGGAAAGCACAAGAGTCGAACTCAGAAGTCCGGATGGGGCAGCAAATCCATATCTGGCACTTGCCGTATGTCTGGCTGCCGGAATGGAAGGAATTAAAAACAAGATCCTGCCGCCGGAGAGTGTAGATGAGAATATTTACGAAATGACAGATGTGGTGAAAAATGCACTTGGAATTGAGGAGCTTCCGGCAAGCTTAAGAGAAGCAATCACAGAATTCCAGAAAGATCAGTTTATGCAGGAAGTACTGGGAGAAGAACTGTCACAGAAGCTGATTGAGTCAAAGCGTGCAGAATACAGAGAATACCGCACTCAGGTTACAGAATGGGAAATTAATGAGTACTTACAGAAATTCTAAAGAAACTTTCCAATTCTAAAGGCAGGAGGCTGGTATTATGAGCAGTATTATTGTTGTATTTCCAAAAAGGGAGATTGCAACCAATATTCGCAATATACTGGTACGAAATGGATTTGACGTGATTGGTGTGGGGGTAACCGGAGCACAGGCGGTTCAATTGGCAGATAATCTGGATGATGGAATTGTAGTTTGTGGTTATAAAATGAAAGATATGTTATATAATGAATTGAGAGATTATCTGCCGGGTACGATTGAGATGCTTTTGATCGCATCGCCGGAGAAATGCAGTGACAGGACGCCGGGAGTGATCAGCCTGTCGATGCCGTTTAAGGTATTTGATCTGATGAATACGATCGAGATGATGGCACAATCGATCAGCAGGCGGAGAAAGAAAAGAAGAGCAGAGCTTAAGAACCGAAATCCGGAGCAGCAGGCACTTGTAAAAGAGGCAAAGAGTCTTCTGATGGAACGTAATAATATGACAGAGGAAGAAGCGCATCGCTATCTGCAGAAATGTAGTATGGAGAGCGGTGTCAATATGGTGGAGACAGCTCAGATGGTACTTAGTATTATGGCGGAATAAAGGAGATTGAAGAGGCAGGATATATGATCTTTACAAAAATGCATGGTCTTGGAAATGATTATGTGTGTATAAACTGCTTCAGAGAAAGGGTGGAAGATCCACCTGGATTTGCAAGAGCGCTTTGTGACAGGCATTACGGGATCGGAGCGGATGGTCTGATTCTGATATGTCCGTCAAAGGTGTCTGATTTTAAAATGGAGATATACAATTCGGATGGATCTGTTGCCGGGATGTGCGGCAATGGCATCCGATGCCTGGGAAAATATGTATATGATTACAGACTTACCGGAAAGGAAACTCTCAGTATCGAGACGAAATCCGGAATTCGTAACATGCACCTTCATATTCAGGATGGGAAAGCCTGCGGTGCTATGGTAGATATGGGTGTTCCAAGACTGAACGCACATAGCATTCCAATCCTGAGTGAAAAGGATCTGGTGATCAATGATCCGATTGAGGTACAGAAGAAGAACTACCGCATGACCGGGATTTCGATGGGAAATCCGCATGCGGTAATCTTTTCAGAAGAGATAAACGGGATTTCTTTGGAAGAGACAGGAAGGGAGTTAGAATTTCATCCGAGATTTCCGGAGAGAGCAAATATCGAGTTTTGTCATGTGACTGCGAGGGACCGGATGGAGGTCCGTGTGTGGGAGCGGGGTGTTGGTGAAACGCTTGCCTGCGGAACCGGAGCATGTGCAGCAGTTGTGGCTTCTGTGCTGAATGACTTGACAGATGAGGAAGTAATCGTTAAATTATTAGGTGGAGAGTTATCTGTCAGATGGGACCGTAAGGTGAATCATGTATTTTTGGAGGGGCCTGCGGTTAAAGTATTTGATGGTGTACTATAAAGATCAAATCACAAAGGAGACGACATATGTACAGTGTAAATGAAAACTACTTAAAGTTACCGGGAAGCTATCTGTTTTCCAATATTGCCAAAAAAGTTGCAGCGTTCTCAGCAGCGAATCCGGATGCACCGATCATCCGTTTGGGAATCGGTGATGTAACACAGCCGCTTGCACCTGCGATCATCGAAGCGCTTCACAGTGCAGTTGATGAGATGGCACACGCAGAGACATTCCACGGATATGCACCGGATCTTGGATATGAATTCTTAAGAAGCGCGATCGCAAAGAATGATTTCCAGGCAAGAGGATGTGATATTGCTGCAGATGAGATCTTTATCTCAGACGGAGCAAAGAGTGATTCTGGAAATATCCAGGAGATCTTTGGACCTGACTGCAGAATCGCAGTAGGAGACCCGGTATATCCTGTATATGTGGATACAAACGTAATGGCAGGACGTACCGGAACTTACGATCCAAAGACAGAAACATGGAGCAATGTAATCTACATGCCTTGTACAGCAGAAAATGGATTTGTACCGGAACTGCCAAAAGAAGTACCGGATATGATCTATTTATGCTTCCCGAACAATCCGACCGGAGCGGCTATCACAAAAGATGAACTCCAGAAATGGGTAGATTATGCAAATAAAAACGGGGCAGTGATCATTTATGATGCTGCATATGAAGCATATATCACAGAGGAAGATGTACCACACAGTATTTTTGAATGTGAAGGAGCAAGAACCTGTGCAATCGAACTTAGAAGTTTTTCTAAGAATGCCGGATTTACAGGAGTACGTCTTGGCGCAACAATCATTCCGAAAGATCTTAAGTGCGGAGATGTGATGCTTCATTCACTGTGGGCAAGACGTCACGGAACAAAATACAATGGAGCACCTTATATTGTACAGAAAGCCGGAGCTGCTGTTTATACAGAGGCTGGAAAAGCACAGATAAAAGAGCAGATCGCATACTATCAGAAGAATGCAAGAACGATTTATGAAGGTCTGAAGAATGCCGGATACACGGTATCCGGAGCAGTGAACTCACCATATGTATGGTTAAAGACGCCGGATAACATGACTTCATGGGAATTCTTTGATTTCCTTCTTGAAAAAGCAAATGTAGTCGGAACTCCGGGATCAGGATTTGGACCGAGCGGGGAAGGATACTTCCGCCTGACAGCATTTGGAAGTTACGAGAATACGTTGGAAGCGATCAAGAGAATTGAGAATATTTAATTGAAAATTTGGCTGCAGGGACGGGCGTCGGATCACGGTGTGGATTTGGCGGTGGACTCTGGCGTGAACAGCCTGTAACATGAAAAGAAAGAGAAAAGTGTGATACCAGACTCATTCGACGGAAAATCTGATGATTTTCCATCTCAGGAGTCTTCGGAGTTTCGTACTTGGGGTACGAAATCCGATCACACTTTTCTCTTTTTTTCATTAACAGGCTGTAACACGCCGCCATATACCGCCAAATCCACACCGTGATCCGACGCCCTGGGCGCTGCAGACAATTTAAAATGATACCTGGCTTTAAGCTTTATTCAACCGTTATGTGTGTCTATACCAAAACAAAATCACTCATAACATATAAGCCAGAACAAAAGTAAATATAATAAGAATGGATTTCAATTCTGAACAAACAATCCTTCCATCCACAGCGAGGCGCATCTATGATGCGCCAATGCGGAAGCTTTGAATAACGTAAGGGCGAAGCGGGGACGAGGTGACGGTTTCACGCCATTCGTAAGAGCCGTGCAGTCTGTTAATTTAATCGGGACGGAAATTGTGACCAGATTTCGTACTACAAGTACGGAATCTGAGGACTGCCTGAGCCGGAAAATCATTAGATTTTCCAGCGAATCAGTCCGATGTCGCAACTTCCGTCCCGATTAAATTTTACAGAATGCAGGCGATGAAGACCGGCGTGAAACCGTCACCTCGTCCCCACTTCGCCCGTAACCTTATTCCAAACTTCCCCTAACCGGTATGAGACTCCGCTCCAATACCCCTTTCAGGTGAGCAATAGCGGTTCCGTAGTTCGTGATCGGTACGCCCTGATCTTCGGCGCATTTGAGGCGATACTGCATTTCGCGTTCGTTCAGGGTGCAGCCACCACAGTGAATAATGAGTTTATAAGGTGAGAGATCTACCGGGAATTCGGTCCCGCTTGTGAATTCAAAGTGCAGGTCTTTATTTCCGGTATGCTGGCGGATCCAGCGAGGAAGCTTCACTGTTCCAATGTCATCACATTGCCTGTGGTGGGTGCAGCCTTCACAGACGAGGATTTTGTCACCATCTTCCAACTTGTCCAGCATCTGTGCGCCTTCGACCTGAAGCTTCAGATTTCCTTTGTATCTGGAAAGCAGGATGGAAAAAGAGGTCAGTGGAATATCTTCCGGTGTATCGGCAGACACTTTGACAAATGCCTGGCTGTCGGTGATGACAAGGCGTGGCTTTTTGCCAAGAGACGAAAGTGTTTCCTTCAATTCTGTGTCACGGGTTACAATAGAGATTGCACCAGCCTCCAGTACATCGCGGATGGTCTGCTGCTGCGGGAGGATCAGACGTCCTTTTGGGGCGGCAGAGTCGATCGGGACGACCAGAACGACAAAATCATTTGGATTTAAAAGATCGCGGACGAGATATTTATCCTGATCTTCTTCCGGAGCCTGGCTTGCAATCAGTTCTTTTAATTCATGAACATGGTATCCGGTTACTGTGCTGACTTCGATACTGTTGGAAGCATCTATATGAAAAGAAGCATCCGACATAGAATCCAGGTTCGGACAGACTGCGCCATTTTCAGCAGAAGAGCAGAGGTCAGATTTATTTTTTACCACAACGTAAGGGATCTTCTTATCCTGTATTTTCTTTAAGATGGATAAATCTTCTGGTGTCATGCCAAGAGAGACATCGATTACCAGAACAGCGATATCTGTTTTGTTTAAAATCTGGTAGGCTTTTTTGACACGCAGTTCACCGAGTTCTCCGATGTCGTCAAGCCCCGGGGTGTCAATGATCACGACAGGTCCGAGGGGAAGAAGTTCCATTGCCTTTGGAACCGGATCGGTAGTTGTTCCGAGAACATCAGATACAATGGCAAGATTCTGTCCGGTGATAGCGTTGATGATGCTGGATTTTCCGGCATTTCTGCGACCGAAGATACCGATATGTACACGATCTGCAGAAGGGGTGCTGTTAAGACTCATAGTTTTTGTAATCTCCTTTTTTGTATTCTTTTTGCGCAGGAATTCCTTTGCAGTCAGTTTGGATCTGGAAATAGTGTATCACATATACTATAGAAAATCAATTTTGTGAAAATTTACTTAAAAGAAACATATAAAACTGGCAATTTTGGATAAAAGTTTCATTGACTAAAGTGTGAAAGTACGGTAAAATAATCACAAGTTCATAAAGAACAGAACAGACAAGGATGTCGCATCAGATGCGGCATCCTTTTTGTATTTCAGAAAAGAAAGTAATCAGAAGTGCAAAGTAATTTCTCAAACAATCCCGGGAACGAGAGAGTGTCTGCGGACGGAAATGCAAGGGCGCATTACAAAAGAATTTGTGATGCGCCCTTACGTTTTCACTACACAGTTAAGGAGGATTATTATTATGAAAAAAAGATTAATAGCAGTTTTAATGTGTGCAGCAATGGTAACAGTACTTGGAGCAGGATGTGGAAGTAAAAAAGAAGATACAAAGGAAACCTCTGATACAAAGAAAGAATATACAGTCTATGAAGCTGATGAGGACGCTGAATATGAGCAGGTCGTTGAGATCAATCTTGCAGAAGTCCGTCCAACTGTTGCATTCCCACATCTTCCTGGAAACGCAAAAACGATCGATGAAATCGAGGCTATGGAGCCAATCAAGATCGATCAGGTTGTTATTGGATCCTGTACGAATGGACGTATGGAAGACATGAGAAAGGCAGCAGCAATTCTCAAAGGTCATAAAGTACACGAAGATGTACGTGTTATGGTAATTCCGGCTACTCAGAAGATTTACAAACAGTGTATCCACGAAGGACTGATGGATATTTTCGTAGATGCAGGATGTGCAGTGAATACACCGAGCTGCGGACCATGTATGGGTGGACATATGGGTGTTATGGCAGCAGGAGAAAAATGTGTATCTACAACAAACCGCAATTTCGTAGGAAGAATGGGGCATGTAGATTCCTTGATTTATCTGGCATCACCGGAAGTAGCAGCAGCAAGTGCGATCGCAGGATATATCGCTAACCCAGAGAAAGTAGGTGACAAATAATGAAAGCTTTAGGACATGTTTTTAAATACGGAGATAACGTAGATACAGACGTAATCATTCCTGCAAGATATCTGAATTCATTCGATGCACAGGAACTTGCAAGCCATGCAATGGCAGATATCGACCCTGAATTTGTAAATAAAGTACAGCCTGGAGATATTATTGTTGCCAACAAGAACTTTGGATGCGGTTCTTCAAGAGAACATGCGCCATTATGTCTTAAGACAGCAGGTGTCAGCTGCGTTATCGCAGAGACGTTTGCAAGAATCTTCTATCGTAATGCGATCAATATCGGACTTCCGATCATTGAGTGTCCGGAAGCGGCAAAAGCAATCGAAGCAGGTGATGAAGTAGAGATCGACTTTGACAGCGGTAAGATTTACGACAGAACAAAAGGCACGGAATTCCAGGGACAGCCTTTCCCTGAATTCATGCAGAAACTGATCGCTGCAGGTGGACTTGTAAAATATACAAACAGCAAGAGAAAGTAATCATATAAGGAGAGCATTGGCATGGGTTTATATTACAAAAGTACAAGAAATTCGAATCTGAAAGTAACAGCATCTGAAGCAATTCTGAAGGGACTTGCCCCGGACGGAGGACTTTTTGTACCATCAGAACTTCCGAAACTGGATGTATCAATGTCGGATCTGAAAGGAAAGACATATCAGGAGATCGCATATCTCGTAATGAAACAGTTCCTGACAGATTTTACGGAAGAAGAACTGAAAAGCTGTATCGATAAAGCTTATGACAGCAAATTTGACACAGAAGAGATCGCACCGCTTGTAAAAGTAGATGATACTTATTATATGGAATTATTCCATGGTGCAACGATCGCGTTCAAAGATATGGCGTTATCTATTCTGCCACATCTGATGACGACTTCAGCAAAGAAGAATGATGTAAAGAATGAAATCGTAATCCTGACTGCCACATCCGGAGATACAGGAAAAGCTGCACTTGCCGGATTTGCAGATGTGGAAGGAACAAGGATCATCGTATTCTATCCTAAGAACGGAGTCAGCAAAGTGCAGGAACTTCAGATGGTGACACAGAGAGGCGAAAATGTAAATGTAGTAGCGATCCATGGCAATTTCGATAATGCCCAGAGTGGTGTAAAAGCCATGTTCGAGGATAAAGAACTTGCAGAAGAACTTGCGAAGAAAGGCTATCAGTTCTCATCAGCCAACTCGATCAATATCGGACGTCTGGTTCCACAGGTGGTATATTATGTCAATGCATATGCCAAACTTCTGGAAAATGAAGAGATTGAAGACGGTGAGAAGATCAATGTAGTAGTTCCGACCGGTAACTTTGGTAATATCCTGGCTGCATACTATGCAAAACAGATGGGAGTCCCAATCGATAAACTGGTATGTGCATCGAATGACAATAAAGTGTTATTTGACTTCTTCCAGACAGGTGATTATGACAGAAACCGTGAGTTTATCCTCACAACATCACCATCTATGGATATCCTGATTTCAAGCAACCTGGAACGTCTGCTTTATCGGATTAGCGGAGATGATGACCAGAAGACAAAAGATATGATGGAAGCATTAAAATCCACAGGAAAATATACAATTACAGAAGATATGAAGGCACGTCTTGATGATTTCGCAGCTGGATATGCGACAGAAGAAGAGTGTGCGCAGAATATCAAGAAAGTATATGATAAGACAGGGTATGTGATGGATACACATACAAGTGTAGCATCTTATGTGTGTGAATGTTATCAGAAG
>ERZ838839.2833-NODE-2833-length-12155-cov-6.592149_pt1 | contig 12155 bp, 9 predicted proteins | sample MGYA00519909_ERZ838839 | MGnify/ENA primary metagenome ERZ838839 (study PRJEB31850, sample SAMEA3708843) | human gut metagenome | biome: human gut; feature: human-associated habitat; material: faeces | place: China | collected 2014 ... | reverse complement strand
TCAAGCGGATATTCGCAATCCGCTTTGCTACTTGCTCATAACCGAATAACTGCTCCGCAGTTTATCAGAAAGATTCAGCCTTCCCCTCCGGGAAAATAATTTTAAACACAAAGAAAAAAATCACCATGGAAACTCCACCTGTAATAATTGTCACAAGCATGTTATAGACTGCCGGTGCCACATATGCAGATGCAACTGGCATCCACAGATTATTAAATCCATTACAAATCAGTGAAATTACCACCCATGCAACAAAATACCAGATTGCCTGATACACAGGATTTCCATGACTTTTAAAAGTAATATTTCTCTGAAGCGGAAAATTGATACACTGTGCAAGAAATGACCCCAATTCATAACTGATAAAATAGCCAAGTCCACCACCGATCAGTATATTCCCCGTTGCATCACGCAATACATTATACCCCAGCAAACTCCATGTAAATTTTACTCCAAACAGATTCATAGAAACCTTTGGCCACATAAATTCTGTACCAGCCAGACCAATTCCCAAAATCCCTGGTAAAAATGTAAATACAAGATACTGGAATACCGTCACGCCCATACTGAATATAACAAAATAGAATATCTGATAAAGCCATTTTGCAAAAACAGAATGTTTCTCTTCAAAACATTTCCATATATTTTTTATATGATTCATCTGCACTTCCCTCCGGCTCCTTTTAATAATTTTTCATATTTCTTATTATTTCTTCTGTTTCTGAAATATCCGCCAATTATTTTTTTTACCCCAAGCATAAAGTGGCCATTCACAGCATCGACAATTCCATATACCATTTCCATACTGACTGCCCCGCCGGTCATCTTGGCAATCCCCCGAAACGGCATATTGTAAATAAAAAGAATATTCAGATCCGGCTTTCCCTGTGCCTCACTCTTCTTTTTCATTTTTGTGAGACATCTATATATCAGTCTTGCAAGTCGGCTTTTTGCATAATACATCTGACAGATTGCATCATTGATTCCCAGATTTCCACTCCAGCTTCCGTTCGGTATCTCATGGCCAAGAAGTTCACGAAATTCCTCATCTGATATTTTCTGCACGATTCCTGTATAATAGTAAGGCATTTTTGCCGGATTATACGGATACCCTTTACTATTTCCTGTTCTCTCAGTCGTACCTGTTAAACGAATATCTGCAACACTGGCTCCTACCATAATCTGATAAGTTCCTGTTTCTATTTCCCATTGTCCCGTTTTTATATTCCAATAACGGAATGTCTTATCATCAAACGGAATCCTGAGCTGTCTGCTTTCTCCTGCCTTCAGATAAACTTTTGCAAAACCTTTCAGTTCTTTTTCCGGTCGGAACACGATTGCATTAGGAAGTCCTACATACATCTGAACAACCTCAGCTCCATCTCTGTCACCTGTATTGGTAACCGAAACTTTGATTCCATCCTCTTCTATGATAAGATCAGAATATGTAAATTCCGTATAGGAAAGCCCAAAGCCAAATGGATATTGCACCCGGACTTTTGAAGTATCATAATAGCGATATCCCACATAAACACTCTCGCGGTATTCCGATGTTTTCTCATTACTTGGATAATATCGGAATGCCGGTGTCTGTTCATAAGATATGGGATATGTTTCTGCCAGTCTTCCTGATGGATTCACTTTTCCGGTCAGAATATCCAATGTTGCAGAAGCGCCTGCCTGTCCATTCAGATAGCCATGCAAAATCGCTTTGCAGCAGGTGTGCCATGGCATTTCTATCGCAGATCCTGCACTCAATATTCCAATAATATTTTCATTCACTTTACTGATATCCTGCAGAAGATCGATCTGGTCCTGCGGAATACGCATATGGGTTCTGTCCAGTCCTTCTGATTCGCTGATCTCATCAAGACCAAAGCAGAAAATCACAATATCTGCGTTCATGGCCAAATTTAATGCAAACTTTCTATCATTCTCATCTACATCTCCATTTCTCTGATAGCCTCTTGTCATCCCCAGAATATTCAGATCATATTGTTGCAAAATCGATGACATATCTTCTACTTTTGTTGGATTGACCATAGAAGATCCTGCCCCCTGATATCTGGGTGAAAAAGCAAAATCTCCAATAACAGCGATGGATTTTTTGGTATCCAGCGGAAGAATCTGTTTTTCATTTTTCAGAAGAATCATGCTTTCTGCTGCTGCTTTCCTTGCCAGTTGATGATGTGCATTTCTGTCAAAGTTTTTATCTGAAAGCTTCTTCCCTGATGTCAGTTCCATCACTGCATCCACCAGTTCTCCAACTCTTTCATCCAAATCCGCTTCCTTCAGCTTTCCATTTTGGACAGCAGCAATCACTTCTCTTGCAGAATCGTACCCACAGGACGGCATCTCCAGATTTGAGCCGGCAGCAACACCTTTCACATGGTCATTGCTTCCGCCCCAGTCTGTTACTACAATTCCATCAAATCCCCATTCTTTGCGCAAGATATCTGTCAAAAGATGTTTGTCCTCATTAGCATAAATCCCATTAATCTGGTTGTAACTGCTCATGATTGCTTTTGCGTGTCCTTCTTTAACAGCTATCTCAAAACCGGTCAGATAAATTTCTCTTAATGTCCGTTCGTCAACAACTGCGTCCATTGCCATTCTCCGAAGTTCCTGACTGTTAACCGCCAGATGCTTCGGGCAGGCATAAACGCCTTTACTCTGTATTCCACGAATATATGACGCTGCCATCTTCCCGGAAAGATATGGATCTTCTGAAAAATATTCAAAATTTCTTCCACATAATGGGCTTCTTTTAATATTTAATCCCGGACCAAGCAGGATATTTACATCCATACTTGCTGCTTCCTCTCCAAGAGCCTGTCCAATCTCTTCCCCCAGATCCTGATTCCAGCTGTTTGCTATCGTCGCTGCTGTGGGAAAACAAGTTGCATTCAAGGATGCATTCAGTCCCAGATGGTCTCCTGCTCCTGCCTGTTTTCTGATTCCATGCGGTCCATCTGAAAGAAAGATGGACGGGATGGAAAGCCTGTCAATTTCTCTGGTCTGCCAGACAGTTTTTCCACTGAGGATTGCTGCCTTTTCTTCTATTGTCATCTTTTCAACCAATTTTTGCTGTTTCATAACTGTTTTCCATCCCACTTTCATCCTTATTCAACATTCTTTCTTTTCTTATATCCTTTGATTACCAGTACTTCCATTCCTGCCATGAAAAGTGCTATTACAATGTCGATACCAATTCCTGCTTTTTTCCAGTTTTCCATACCTGTTTCTTCGTGTTCTCCATCATAAGCCCAGCTGCTTACAACTGTATACATGACATTTTTGCAGGCATTTCTCATCTGAAGTACAGATGTTGGATGCTCCGGATTGGCTACATTGTTCTCTTCTCCGTTGAATGTGGACAACATTACATCTACTCCATTCGCCAAAGCTGCATCTGCATTCATAAATCCATGACCATTGTTTCGGAAGAAGTCTGTAAGCGCCATTCCCCTGAATCCCCATTCATCTCTGAGAACTGTATTCATAAGGTTACTGCATTCTCCAGTCCATTTATCTCCAAGGAAACTCCAGGAAACCATAACCGCATTTGCGCCACCCTGTTTTACAGAAATTTCAAATGGTTTCAGATAGATTTCCCGGATTGCCTGCTCATTTGACCAGACACTTACCATCTTTGCATTTCCCTCATATAGAGCAAAATGTTTGATATAAGAATAAACTCCATATTTTCTTGCTCCTTCTACTGCTTTTGCTCCCATATTTCCTGCAAGAACTCCATCTTCTGAAAAGTATTCATAGTTTCTTGCTCCAAATGCGGTTCTATGAGTATTCATACCTGGTGCATACCAGCCCTCTGCACCCATTTCCTGACTGATCTTGCCCATGCATTCACCCCAGGCCTGTGCAAGTTCCTTATTCCATGTGGAAGCAACCACAACTTCAATTGGAAATCCAATAGAACCAACTCCTGTAAAGTTGTTATTAATTGCTGCTGGTCCATCGAAATCAAGTGTAGCCACTTTTCCCACAGAATCCATGGCTGCTGTCTGATAACCTGCCATTGCAATCATATTTGCCATTTCATCAACAGTAAGCTGATCCAGAAGTTTTTCCCAACGAGGATCGTCATAATCAGCATCACGCATATCAGCTAATGTAAGTCCATTATCTGCTCCCGTTGTCGGCATTACATCCTCATCATTGAGATATGTAGTCTTATCAAAGTTGCTGTTCAGATGATATTCAGAAACATATGGCTCACCCAGCTCTGCAGATGCCGGTGCTGCTGTAGCCTCTTCATAATTTGCAAAATGATCTGCTCGTGATAAATATGTCACATCGCCTTTTGCATCTTCAAATACATTTGTTGCTGCAGTATCATCTGATGCTCTTTTATTTTCTCCCTTATATACTACATCTTTATCTGCAGTATAAGTTTTCTGATCCAGCACAGTGTGTGAATCACTGTTAATAGAGATTACATAGTCACCTTTTTCAAGAACATATGCTTTTGCATTATTCTCATCATAAGAGGCCATATCTTCTATACTAAATGTAACTGTAACAGTCTGAGATTCTCCCGGCTGAAGCAGATCTGTTTTTGCAAACTCGATCAGATTTGCAGAAGATTTCTCAATTCCCCCATTTGTATATGGCGGTTTATAATACACTTCTACTACATCTTTTCCGGCAACATCTCCTGTGTTGGTTACTTCTACATCTACAGAAATCTGTCCGTCTTTTTCCTCCAGTTCACCCATTTTCTGTTCAAATTCCGTGTAACTCAGACCATATCCAAATGGATACTGTACAGTCTTATCGTAATCAATCGCACCTTCCTGTGCAGCTGTTTCATAGTACTTGTATCCTACATAAATACCTTCCACATAATTGGTAAATGCCGGAGCATACACCTGCGCAGTTCCTGCGTTCATTCCTTCAACGGCCAAATCTGCCAGATTTGTATACTCCGTTTTTTCTGCATTATTCCACCACGGAGCAGTCGTCATATCATAAATAAATGTATCCGGTGTTTTTCCGGAAGGATTGACTTCACCTGAAAATACTTTACCAAGTGCATTAAATCCCACATTTCCCGTTCCGGGGCACCATACAACAGATTTAATCTGAGGATATTCATCTGCGAAACCAAGTTCAAACTGATTTGCTCCATTATAAATCACAATCACATTATCAAAGTTTGAACAAACCATATCTACCATATCTCTCTCAGTTTGTGAAAGCTGTAAATAATGCTCTCCCTCAGGAAAATCATCATATTCATCTGAATTATTATCATATGCTGCTTTTCTTACATCCATAGGAATATCATTATGACCTTCACCTGCTTTTCTGGAAAGAACCACAACTGCCACATCAGAATACTCTTTCGCACTTTTAATAAGCTCATCACTGTAAGTATCTACAGGTGGCTCCGGTAATGTCCAACTCTGTTTCTGGATAGACATTTCCGGATTATCTGCACCATAATTGTTATAAAAATCAACCAGTTCCTGGTTAATAGAAAATCCGGCATTTTCAAGTCCCTGATTCAGACTGACAATATCATACAGATCATTAATTCCACCGGAACCAGCTCCTCCGTAAGCCGGATTAATAGATTCCCAGCCAAAAATATTCAGTTTTTTTGTTTCATTTAAAGGAAGCAGGCTTTCATTCTTCAGAAGAACAATTCCGTCTTCCATAATTTCTTCTGCTACTTCCGCAGCTTCTTCATTTGTTTCATCGCTTAAAGTTCCATTTCCCGTTGCCAGTCCAATCAACGTAGCCATTGGTCCAAAACAGATCATATTCACGCAGACAACAACTACAAGAACCATTGCGATCGCAGCTTCTCCTCTTATCAGAAATTTTTTGCCCTTGGACATCCTGCGGCATGCGATCATAATTACGATTCCAATTACAAGTGCAGCAATAATACCGATAATATACGGTTTGCATAATTGTAATACCGCCAGAACATCTTCCATTTCAACACTGATCATTCTCTTTTTCCTCCTTTGACTCTCTTGTCTTTTTCAGGTATCATTTCCTGTTGGCATTACTATAACATGGTTATTATTTCGTGCCGTTTTTGGCACAAGATGCAGCAAATATGGCACAAAATACTAAAAAAGGTCCACCGGACCTTTTTGTCGTATGCTTGGCAACAAAAATACCCAGAGCATTACAATACTCTGGGTAAAAGAATCTTTAATTCAAACCAGTTCTGCTGTACTCCAAATACTACAGAACCATCATATTTTTCTACAGCTGTACGAATACTTTTCAATCCAAAACCATGGTTTTTACTATCCTTTTTTGTTGTTGTAATCAGATCCTCTTCATTTTTGGAAATTTCTGCTTCACAATAATTCTCTATCTTGATGAACACAAATCCTTTTTGAGCGGATACTGTCAGATGGATCAGTCTTTTTTCCGAATCTGGAATCAAAATTACATGTTCAATCGCATTATCCAAAGCATTTCCAAATATAGAACATATATCTGTTACATGCATATGATCCAATAATTTTCCATCTGCCACACAGGTAATCTGTATATGATTTTTTCGACAATGGAAAATCTTAGCTGCCAAAATCGTATCAAGTACCTGATTCCCCGTTCTGCTTATATTTTCAAAAGCAGCGATTTCCTTTTCCATGGAATCAATCCATTTTTTTCGTTTCTCTTCATCTGATTCCGCACGAAGTCCCGTTATCTGGTGTTTCAGATCATGGTATTTCATTTGTATAAGATCCAGGCTGTCCTGATAATTTCGGTATTGATCATACTGGCTTTTCAGCATCACGTTCATTACTGAAAGTTCTTTCTCGGCAACATACTCACTGATCCTGCTCTGATAAGCATGCAGGATTGCAATTCCTCCAAAATCGATCAGTGTTCTGATAGAAAAAATATCTGCACGTTCTCTGCTCGCAAATGGTGCATTTTCATTTAAAAATCTCAGATTACTAAAAGCAAAGATTGCAACAGCCATGATTGCCGCCGCTGCTACTTCCTTTACTGTCATCTGTTCAAGATAATTCTGCTTCAGAAGATCTTTTTCTAAATAAATATCAATAGTAAAGCAGCCTCCAAAAACAACCATCGTGATCAGAATTTCAACCCCGAGGCTCTGATTCCCCCATACCTGTACAATAGATACCATCTGCCACTGCAGCGAAGCTGCAAACTCAGCAAGAACAAATGCACGGGCACAGCAATAAGCCGCTCCCAGAGGCTTCATATTTCCTCCGACCATAAGAAATCCATACATCATACCTGCAGCGATCATCATACAGGGAATCCACAAAATTTCAGTTACGCTGCCTGTCAAAGTCAGAAAAATACTCTGCATTGCCAACATGAAAAGACTGCCTATAAGAAAATGTACAGATTTCATGTTTTCTTTTTTTAGGATATAAAGATAAACCAGACATGATCCCCACTCTGCTATTGCCGTATAAATTCTCGGAATATCCTGATATAACATAGTATCCTCCATTTCGCATGAAATCATTCCATATTGAGGTTTTGCAGAAGCAGATTCATGAATTCTTTTTTTCTGGTTCTGCTGACAGGTATATGTACATTATGGATCACACAATCAGAACCAACAAATCCCTCTACATGATTCATATTTACCAGATATCCCTTTGCACATCGAAAAAAATTATGTACCGCAAGTTTTTCTTCGAGTTCTTTCATCGTAATTCTTGAACAGTAATCTCCTCTCGAAGTATAATAAATTACATTATGTCTCTGCCCCTCAATAAAATAGATATCTGCTATATCTATCTTTACAACTCCTTCCCCAATCGGAATCGTAAGAAATTCTTTAACCTCAGAACGCATACGACCAACTGCTTTATCCAGTTTCTGCGAAAAAGAAAAGTACTCAACTGGTTTTACTACATAATCCATTGCATCAACTTCATATCCACGTACTGCATATTGAATCATATTTGTAATAAACATAATAATTACTTTCTGATCCATCTGACGGATTTTTTCTGCTGCTGTCATACCATCCATGAACCGCATCTGAATATCCATCAGAATAATGTCAAAACCGCCACTGTAATTCTCAGTGATATCTTCTCCATCACCAAATACCGTAACCTTTATTGATCTTCCCCTTTCCGTTTGATATTTCCGGATATACTCTGTTAATTGTTTTACGTAAATTTCTTCATCTTCCACAATTGCAATCTGTATCATCCTATACCCACCTAAATCTCCTTATTCTGTTAAATAGAAAGTAGAAATTCTGTTAAGTTTTCAATAGCATCTGGTTTTTCTGATAGTTCTTTCCCCATCAGTCCCTCTCCCATAATACCGGGATCCGCACTAAGAGATACAGCGACTCGACTTGAATTCCATACAGCTTCATACATCATTTCCTGATTCTCTTTTGTTACTTTATTGAGAACGTAATAAAATGGTTTTCGAATACTTTCCGATAATTCCCCGATTTTTTTGGAAAGCTGTAGGGATTCATAGGATGGATCTATGATTATCAATATCAAATCTACACCGTTATCAATTCCACGTCCAAAGTGTTCAATACCAGCCTCCATATCCATTAGCGCAAATTGGTCTTCTGTAAGCCTGAGATTTTGGATAAATTGAGTCATAACAGTTCCCATAGCACAAGAACACCCTTCATTTGCCTGATGAATTTTTCCACTGCTCATCAGTTTTACACCGTCCTTCAGACTATAATAATCTTCCGGTATATCATCTATAGTCCAGGTTTCCTCAAAAAACTGATGAGTAAATTTTGATAACATCATATCATTTAAAACATTTTGCTTACCACCGAAATAGTCTGTAAAATCTCTGGGAAGCTTCATACCCAGCTGTCGGTGTAGACCATAATTAGATTCATCGGAATCAATTACCAAAATTTCTTTTCCTCGTCTGGCTAAAGCCTTAGCCAAAAGACTGGTTACTGTACTTTTTCCACATCCACCTTTTCCGCAAACTGCTATTTTCATCTCTATATTTACTCCTCTTCTTTTTTCTAAATAATAAGCATTACATATGACCATACTTCAAACTGTCTTACTCCACTTCCTCCAGTTCTGTTCCTTCTGGAAGAATATATCCGCAGTTATCACATACTCCATCCTCTGCAAGTATCCCGTCTTTCACAAAGGCTTCAATGCCTCCCGGTTCATGACAGCGTGGACAATCTAATTCCTGTATCTTTTTCTGATTTCTTACATCCTGGCAATTGGCAAATTCAATTTTACCCATAGTGATTCCTCCATTTTCATTCCATATCAATTTGTCTTCGCAAAAAAGTTCCTACCATACGGGAAAAATTGCTGATATTACGAATATAGGCAAAGTCTTTTCCATAGATTCTCTTTTCCACGGAGAGCTCTTCTTCATTCCCTACAAAAATACCAATTACGAAAATTCCCTGATTTCTGGCCCGACGTACCTCATATGCAGTATCTTTCACAGCTTTTTCTCCGTCATAGATCTTGGGCTGGCGGGTTCCTGGTCGTTGTATGCTCATATCACAGGGTTTTCCATCACTTAATACGATTAAAATCTTATTTTTTTCCGGTCGCTCCATGAGAGAGGAACAGACTGTTTTCAGTGCAAGCCCATCTCTGTTATTGGCATATGCACGAAATTGAAAGATTCTTTCATTTGTTTCCCTTGGATCTTCATAATCCCGAAATCTCTGAAGTACTGTATATCCCCAGAAAGCACAGTATCCTGTCACCCGATGAGGAATTCCTGCCTGGCTTAATGCTTCACTGATAATATATCCCTGCGCCGCTACCTGAGCCTGTCTGTCAGCCTGGGAACCACTGGAATCAATCAGGACGTCTATTACAAACTCAGAATCTTCTGATCTCTTTTTTCTATTAAATAACTTGTCATCGTCTGTTCTTCCAATTTTCCATAATCTCTCAGGAACAAGCTGTCCTGCATCAGATCTGCTGACAAAATCATCCTTTCGGATTATAAATGCCCGTTTCAGTGACTCTGCCAACACAGAAATATTTCTTTTGATGATCCAGTGATTATTTCCATAATAGGCTTTATTTTTTTCAAACTGCAGCTGAGCAAAACGGTATTGATTATTTTTTATCACAGGGTTCTGTAAAATTCCATCTGTAAGATACAGGTTACAGTTTTTGTGGATTCCTGTACAAAATTTCCGGTTGACTCTGGCCTGCTCCGATTCACTTAGATACGATTTTCCGTAATTCAGTTCCACATATTCCCGTATCCGTCGCACTGCCTGTGGATTTATATTCTCCGAGCTTTCCGGAACTTCTTCATTTTCCGGAGAGAAATAAAATCTTTTTTTCTTTTTGTTTCTGATATCCAGACTCATCATCTTTTTTTTGAGATTAGAAAGATATTTTTGAATGATGTCTTCCATCTGTTCATCCGTCATGCATTCCTGCCACGCGTCATTGGCCAATGCCATATCCGGTAAATTCAGAATCTTCTCCAGATTTCCATTCTTTTTTTCAAAAGAAGGATCCAGAACATGATTATAAATCTCATCTATCACGTTTATGACATCTTCCGTATTTTCCGCATCCTTCAGAGAAAGAATCTTGTACAATGCAATCTCTGCCTGTGGATCCATTCCCTCATCGTCTGTGTTCTCCAGAACATGCCTTATATACAGAAGCCTGATCCTGTGAATCAGGTCTGTTCCGGCTTTGTCTGATACCTGCTCTTCTTCGGCCTTTTCCAATTCTCTGAATGCCTGTTCTCTGATTTCCTTTGTTCCCAAACGTTCTCGAATGATAAAACGATTCACTGCAGCATCCATGCATAATCCAGCAAGAGGCAAAAGCATATCTTCTCCAGCAGAAAAATGTAATTTTTTCATCAAATACATGCCAAGTTTCTTCTGATCAAAATATCGTGCAAAGGCACCCTGCTTCACTGCCTCATACAGAACCGTTTGTTTTGAATAAACATATTTTTCTGTATCCGGTTCAAATTCCGTATCATAATCACCACTGACTGTCCAAAAAAGATTTCTGATACGATTGCTGATCTCCAGATGATGTTCTTCCAGTTGTTCCGCCGGCCATCTGACATCCTCCATACAAGTTTACCCCCATATGTCTTTTCCGGTCCAGGAAGATGGGATTCTGGTAGAAACCACATCTTCTACGATCTCTTTTTCAAATACATCAAAACTTTTATTTATGATCCCCATCTGGATTGCATCAATTGGAGAAAGTCCGCTTCTTGTTGCTTTTACAGCAGAAACCAATCCTCTCAGGTCAAGAGATTTTGTTGAGATTTCTCCATGGTAAGCTTTGATCTGCAAATCCAGAAACAGTCCTGCAAAAGCTTTCAGTGCACTTTTTTCCCCATCTGGAAAATGTTGCCTTAATACAAAAAGAACACTATCCTCATCCATTTCAGGCATATCGATTACCATAAACCTTGAAACCAATGCTTCATTTAGCTCTCTGGTACCTGCGTAACCATAATTCATCGTGCCGATAAATCGTGTTGCCGGATGAAGTAAAATCCTGTTATATCCTGGAATATTGATTCTGCGCCGATGATCCAGTGTGGCATGCAGTACAGAAACCGCATCATTTTTTGCCATATTGATTTCGTCCAGGATTCCAAATCCTCCAAATTCCGCGCATTGGTAGATGGAGCCTTTCCGAAGGCGAACCTCATTATTTATAAAGGTGTCCGTTCCAATCAGATCGGCACTGTCTGTATTTACATGAAAAGAAATATCGTATTCCGGTCTTCCGAATATCCATGCCAATGTCTCACATAGTACATTTTTCCTGTAGCTTTTGCACCGGAAAGTAACAGATTATCTCCCTGAAGAAGCGCTGCTGTTGACATTTCCAGAATCTTTTTCCCATAAAATAGGATATCCGGTTTTTCTACTCGTTCCTTTACCTGATCCTCTACCTCATAACGCATGTGAAAATCTCTCAGTTCTCCAATCAGTTCCTGCGCTACCTTCTGGTCTTCTAAATATTTTTCTATTTCTGTCCAATGACTTCTCATGAAGATTTTCCCTTCTTTGCAATTGGTTATATCAAATCAGATAATATTTCTGTTTACTCAATCGTGAACCTCACATGACTAAAGTCACGTGCTTCCGGCCGCTTTAAGCGGCAGACCAAATATCGGCGGATACGCCTGTT
>ERZ838839.2832-NODE-2832-length-12157-cov-3.048339_pt1 | contig 12157 bp, 8 predicted proteins | sample MGYA00519909_ERZ838839 | MGnify/ENA primary metagenome ERZ838839 (study PRJEB31850, sample SAMEA3708843) | human gut metagenome | biome: human gut; feature: human-associated habitat; material: faeces | place: China | collected 2014 ... | reverse complement strand
GTCATTTTGGGGCTGATGGACAGCATCATGATGAGCACGCCGACCATCGTCGCAACGCTGGTGATCAGCTGGGTCACGCTCTGGTTCAGGCTCTGGCCCAGCGTATCCACGTCGTTTGTAATGCGGGACAGCACCTCGCCGACGGTGCGCTTTTCAAAGTAGGCCAGCGGCAGGCGGTTGATCTTTTTGCTGATCTGGTCGCGGAAGTCGTAGCAGACCTTCTGCGACAGGCCGGACATGAGCCAGCCCTGAATGAAGCTGAACGCCGCGGACAGCAGGTACATGCCCAGCAGGAACAGCAGCACCTTGCCGATGTAGGCAAAGTCGATGCCGCCCACGCCGCGCAGCTTGGCGATCCAGCCGGTGGCCAGCGCCGTGGTGGCCTTGGCCAGGATCTTCGGCCCTGCAATGTTGAAAATGGTTGACAGAACAGCAAAAACAATGACGACGACCAGCGACAGCTTATACTTGCTCATGGCGGCCAGCAGCTGGCGCAGCGTGCCCTTGAAGTCCTTGGCGCGCTCCGTCGTCATGCGTCCGTGTCTTGGCATATCACTCACCCTCCTTCTGCAAATTCAGTTCCTTCTGGCTCAGCTGGCTGCGCGCAATTTCCTGATACGCGGGGCAGCTTTCCATCAGCTGGGCATGGGTGCCCTTGCCGACGATGCGGCCCTCATCCAGCACCAAAATCTGGTTCGCGTGCAGCACGGTGGAGATGCGCTGCGCTACAATAATGACCGTGGCGTTGTCAGTTTTAGCCTTCAGCGCACGGCGCAGCGCCACGTCGGTCTTGTAGTCCAGCGCCGAGAAGCTGTCGTCAAACAGATAGATCTGCGGGTGCTTGGCAATGGCGCGGGCAATCGAAAGGCGCTGCTTCTGCCCGCCGGAGACGTTGCTGCCGCCCTGGGCAATCGGGCTGTCGAAGCCCTCGGGCTTAGCGGAGATGAACTCCGTGGCCTGGGCGATCTCGGCGGCCTGCTCTGCGTCGGCGTCGGTGATGTGGTCGCCGCCGAACTTCAGGTTGGATGTGATCGTGCCGCTGAACAGCACGCCCTTCTGCGGCACATAGCCCAGCTCGTCGTGCAGCTGTGCCTGGGTCATGTCGTGCACGTCAACGCCGTCAATCGTCACGCTGCCCTCGGTCACATCGTAGAAGCGCGGGATCAGGTTGAGCAGCGTAGATTTGCCGCAGCCCGTGGAGCCGATGATGGCCGTTGTCTCGCCGGGTCTGGCCGTGAAGCTGATGTGCTCGAGCGCGTCCTCGTCGGAGCCGGGATAGCGGAAGCTGACGTCATGGAACGCCACAACGCCGTGGGTGCCGTCCGAGGGCAGTGCCTTGGGCGCAGCGGGGTCATGGATGGTCGAGGGGGTCTTGATGACCTCGTCAATGCGGTCCGCAGCCACACCGGCGCGGGGCAGCATGACGGCGACCATCGAGAGCATGAGGAACGACATGACGATCTGCATCGTGTAGGTGATGAACGCGATCATCTCGCCCACCTGCATGCTGCCCAGATCCATCGCCTTGCCGCCGAACCAGACGATGAGCAGGCTCGTGCCGTTCATGATGAGTGTCATAAACGGCATCATGGCGACCATCGTGCGGTTGGTGAACAGCTGGGTCTTCATCAGGTCGGTGTTGGCCCTGTCAAAGCGCTTTTCCTCAAATTCCTCGCGGCTGAACGCGCGGATGGGCATAATGCCGGTCAGGATTTCGCGGCTGACAAGGTTCAGCCGATCCACCAGGACTTGCATCTGCTTGAATTTCGGCATGGCTACGTTCATCAAAACGGCGATGAGCGCCAGCAGTGCGGCCACGGCCACAAAGATGATCCATTCCAGCCCCGTGTTGCCGCTGGCAACGTGCATAATGCCGCCAATGCCCAAAATGGGCGCGTAGGCTACCATGCGCAGCAGGATCACACAGACGAACTGCACCTGCTGGATGTCGTTCGTGGTGCGGGTAATCAGTGAAGCAGTGGAAAATTTTTCGATTTCGGCGTTGGAGTAGCCGACGACGGTCCTGAACACGTCGCGGCGCAGGTCACGGCCAATGGCGGCGGAGACGCGGGACGCAATAAAGCCTACGGCGACGGCCACGGCGACCATGAGCAGCGTTAAAGCCAGCATCTGGCCGCCCGTGCGCAGCAGATAGGACATTTGCACGTCATGGGCAATGCCCTGAGCGTCATATTCCAGCGCGACGAGCAGCATGGCCTGGCTGGACAGGCTGTCGGCGACGGTCTCGTCCAGCTGGGCAAGACCGTCCGTCAGCTGGCTCTGCAGCATTTCCCGTGCGCCGGGGGCCTGGGACGCGGCGGCCAGCTGCGTGGCGACGGCGTCGAGGTCATAGGCTGTGGGGACCACGGTGTCGGTGGTACCGGCGGCAGTGGCGGCATTCTTCGCCGCGGCCATGTACAGCACAACGTCCGGCGTTGTGAACGCATTTTCCAGCGCGGCGGTGTCCGCGTCCGGGTTGAGTGTGCGCACACCGTCCGCGTCGGGGTCGGAGTAGGCTTCGTCCGCCAGTGCGGCGTCGTCCTCGGACATGAGCAGCTCGAGCGCCTGCAGCGTTGTGCTGCGGACGGTGTCGGGCACGGGGCTTTCAATGCCGCCCTGCTGGATGCCGGTGTCCACAATTTTGCTTGTGTAGTCGGGCAGGCTTAAATCGCAGTATGCCTGCACGATGAGCAGCGCAACGACGGCCAGGCAGGCCGCCCAGTGCCGCCCCAGCTGTTTAAAAATTTTCGTCATGCGGGGGTTCTCCTTTCAAATCGGTTTTCATAGCGGCGTTCTCGGCCTCGATGGCGGCGAGCAGAGCGTCCTTTACGGCGTTGGCCTGCGCCAGCTGCTCCGGGGTCAGCCGCGCCATGATGCGGGCAAAGTAGTCGTTCATGGCCTGCTCATTGGCTTTGCGGGCGCGCTCCCCTGCCGGGGTGATGCGCACCAGCGTCTTGCGGCGGTCCTTGGGGTCTGTCTCGCGGACGATGTGACCGGTCTGCTCCATCTGACGCAGCCCGCGGGAAATCGCCGGCATAGGCTGGTGCATCTGCCGCGCAATGTCCGAGACATAGATCGCGCCGTCGCGGCCGTGCTGCTCAATGAGATTGTACAGACTTTGCAGCATCCCATAGCGGCATTTGGGCTGCCCGGCCAGTGCCATGCGCATCCCGCGCTTGGACAGTGTGTGCAGCCGCGCCACAAAGCGGAACATCCCGCTCAGATAAGGGGCTTCAGTGCCCATTGGTGAACACCTCCTGTTAATAGTTGGCTTGTGTTAATTATTAAAGCATGATAATAATACACCCTCCTGCACAGCGGTGCAAGAGGGTGTAAGGAAGTTTTAAGATTTGTTCATAAAGTGGGGAGAAGGGCCTCCCTTGTCAAAGGGAGGCTTTAGGCTTATTCCTTCACACACGCAAGATTGCTCAGCGTCACACCCCTGCACAGCCCCAGCGGCAGGGCGACGGACGGCTTGGTGATGGTAATGTCCTTAAAGACAATGTCCTCGACCTCATAGCCCGGCTTGTCAAAGCCCGCAATCTCGATCGGGGCGGCATCGTGTCGGCTGCGGTCATGGTCCAGCACCTCGGCGGTCAGGGTAAGCCGCTCAAAGAAGCAGTGCTCGAGCTTCGGCGGGGCACCGGCGGGCACACCGTCGTCATTGTACGGTACGCTGTGCAGCATGACGCGGGGCGTGATGCAGTCCCGCACGGTCACGCCGCGCACATAGCCGCCGCGCTTGGGCGTGGCCTTGATCTCGATGCCGGACAGCGAGTTCGCCAGATCGCAGTCCCAGATCTGCACGTCCTCCACGCCGCCGCTCATCTCGCTGCCGATGCAGATGCCGTGGCCGCAGTCGCTGCGGCAGTCAAACACCCGGATATGCGCGCAGGGACGGTTGATTTCGTTGCCCTCGGGGTTCTTGCCGCTCTTGATGGCGACAGCGTCGTCCCCCGTGGAGAACTCCGACGCAAACAGCGTGCAGTTCGTCGAGGAATCCGGGTCCCAGCCGTCGCCGTTCCAGACGCCCTCGGACACAAAGGTGCAGTGGTCGGTCTGGATGTCGTCGCAGTAGATCATGTGGACGTTCCAGGACGGGCCATTTTTCAGCGTGATACCGCTAATCCAGACGTTCTCACAGTTGCTTAAATTGATAAGCCGCGGACGGACGCGGCCCGGGATCGTGTCGCTGTTCTCGCAGCTTTCGACGAGCTCCCGGTTGTCGTCCAGAAAGCTCTTGATGCGGGCACGCTCGTCCTCAATGATCTTGCGGGCCAGCTCCTGCCCGCCGCCGCAGATCGTGCCCCTGCCGCGGATGATGATATTGCGGCAGTTCGGGCCGGTCTTGTGGTTCATGTCGCCCGCGTTCAAAAGGCTTGAGTAGCAGCGCATCTCGGTGCCCTCAAATCGGCTGGGGATGCGGGGCGAATAGTCGTGAATGTTCGTTGTGCCCTGCAGGACCGCGCCCTTGGCCAGATAAATTTCCAGATCGCTGTGCAGCCGCAGTGCGCCGGTCAGGAAATCGCCCGCCGGCACGTACAGAATATCGTCCGCGCCGCAGTCGTTGATGGCCCGCTGTAAATTGTCGGTGTTCAGGATATGGCCGTCGCCCTTGCAGAAGTAGGGCGCGGCGGTAATGTCGATGCGGCGTTTTTCCCTGCCGAACTGCAGCGTGGCCGAGCCGATGCAGTAGCTGCCGCTGACCACGTCCACCCGGAAGGCACTGCCGTAGCTCAGCCCCTCTATCGTAAAATGGGTGCGGTCTGTGCGGCCAATGGCCTCACCGTTCAGGGAGACCGTGTATTCCGCCCCGCTGGGCGCGGCGGCGGGTTTATCCCAGTACAGCACCGCGTAATCTTCGGTGCAGCGTATATTCAAATTGCCTTGTTTCATGGTGACGTCCTTTGGTTATGGGGAGTTTGCTCTTTCTTACATATTGTACCACAGTGTGCGCGTTTATCCAAGACCTGGGGGTGACAAAATACGCGGGCTGAAATGCTGCAGGTTTTTACACTTTGCAAGGTTGACAGACATCGGTACGCTGGACCTGATTGACGATGACAAGGTCTGCCTGGCGAACCTGAACCGCCAGGCTCCCGGCAGCAACGCCTACGTCCCCGCCGTTGCCGGTCTGATCTGCGTCGGTGAGGTCATCAATGATATTGCGCTGAACCGTGTGTAACAGCTTTGCTTTTGTGCGGGATGTATGGTACAATAGGGAAACACTGTAGGGGCTGGGCATGCCCGGCCCGCGGCCTGCCTATAGGCGGGCGTCCCCCGTGAAGCTGCGGGCCGCACATGTGCGGCCCCTACTGCGCGGCGATTTATACTGCACGAAAGGAGCTGCCATGGACAAGGCTATATTTGAAACGGCCCATTTGGCGGCCCTGAACGACCAACAACGCGCGGCGGTGGAGGCGGTCAACGGCCCGGTGCTGCTGCTGGCGGTGCCGGGCAGCGGCAAAACCACCGTGCTCATCACCCGGCTGGGCTATATGACCGAGGTCTGCGGCATTGCGCCGGAAGCCATCCTGACAATGACCTACACCGTCGCCGCCACGCAGGAGATGCGCGCCCGGTTCGCGGCGCGGTTCGGCGGCGAATTGGCCGCACGGCTGGAGTTCCGCACCATCAACGGTGTGGCGGCGCGCATCATCGCGCTGTACAGCCGCATGTATGGCCGTACCCCGCCGGAGCTCATCCGCAATGAGAGCGAGACCACGCCGCTGCTCATGCGGCTATGGCAGGACACAAACCACGAGTACCCCGCCGAGAGCACGGTCAAGGATCTGCGCACGGCCATCACCTACATTAAAAATATGTGCCTGACTGACGCGGAATTGGACGAGCTGGAAACCGACATTGAGAATCTGCCCGACCTGTACCGCGGCTACCAGAAGGCGCTGAAGGCCGCGCACAAAATGGACTACGACGACCAGCTCTGTTTTGCGCTGCAAATCCTGCGCGGTGCGCCCGCGGTTGCGGCGGCATTCCGCAAACGGTACAAGTATTTCTGCGTCGATGAGTCGCAGGATACGTCCAAGGTACAGCATGAAATTATCCGCGTGCTGGCGCAGGAAAGCGGCAATATCTTTATGGTCGGCGACGAGGACCAGAGCATTTACGGCTTCCGCGCCGCCTACCCCCAGGCGCTGATGGACTTTGAAAAGACCTATCCCGGCGCACAGATTTTGCTGATGGAGCAGAACTATCGCTCCACAGAGCCGATTCTGGAGGCTGCCAACCGCTTTGTGGCGCGCAACCGCTATCGCCGCCCCAAGACCATCGCGCCGACGCAGGGCCCCGGCGCACCGCTGCAGATCGTCACCGTGCCGCGCCGCGCCGACCAGCTGCCATTCTTGTTTGAAACGGCGCAGCACTGCGATACCGGGACGGCGGTGCTGTTCCGCAACCACGAGAGCGCACTGCCCATCATCGACCTGTGCGAGCGGCGGGGCATCCCCTACGCCTGCAAGGCAGTGGACCAGACCTTTTTTACCAACAAGATCGTCCGCGATGTGACCGATATTTTCACGCTGGCCGCACACCCCGCGGATGGGGAAACTTTTCTGCGCTGCTACTACAAATTCGGTGTGCCCGTCACCCGCGCACAGGCGCTGTTTGCCTGCAATCAGGCGCGGCAGTACGGGCAGGGCTGCTGGACAGCCCTGCTGAATGAGGACAGCATCCGTCCGCGCACCCGCGCCGCCATGGCTGACGTGGCGGACGGTCTGGCGCGTCTGCCCAAAATGGCCGCGGACGATGCGGTGCGGTTCCTGGCCGACCAGCTGGGCTACGGCAAATATCTGGACAAAGACGGCATGGATCGCACGAAGCTGGCCGTGCTGGAAATGCTCGGCGCACAGGAGCCGACGCCGCGGCACCTGCTGCGGCGGCTGGAAAAGCTGCGCAGCATCATACAAAACCATGAGAATCCGCCCGGGTGCAGTTTTTTGCTTTCGACGATCCACTCGGCCAAGGGGCTGGAATATGACCGGGTCATTTTGTTGGATGTGCTGGACGGCATCCTGCCCGCCAAGCCGGAGCTGTGCTGCCGCACGCCCGGTGAAACACAGCAGTATGAGGAGGACCGGCGGCTGTTTTACGTGGCCATGACCCGCGCGCGGCAGCAGTTGGTGCTGTTTGACTGCGCGGCGGAGCGCTCGACCTTTGTGGATGAGGTGCTGTCCGGTCTGCCCGGCCAACGCAAACGCCACGACGCCGAGCCCGCGGGCCGCCGCACACCCCCGCCCGCGGCACGCGCCCCGCTGCCGCCTGTGGATGTGGACAGTATCACCGCCGTCGGTGCCCATGTGCGGCATGCCGTCTTTGGCCCCGGCACCGTGGAAAGCGTTGCGGGACGCCGCGTGACCGTGCGCTTTACGGCAGGCCCGCGCACACTGGACGCCCAGGTCGTCGCGGAGCGGCATCTGATGTGGGCGGAGTGAAATGAGAGGAGCCTCCCCCCCTTGGGGGAGGTGCCCGAGGACGGATGAGGGGAAAGTCACCGGATATTACCCGTTAATTGGCTATAAGGCGGACTCTGCCCTCATCAGTCCGCTTTGCGGACAGCTTCCCCCGAGGGGGAAGCCAAAGAGGTATTTTGATGAAAAAAATTCTGCTTCTCGCCACAGGCGGGACGATTGCGAGCCGCCCTACGGCGGCGGGCGGGGTGGCCCCGGCCATCACGTCAGAGGAGCTGCTGGCCTGCGTGCCCGAGCTGGCTGACCTGTGCGAGGTCAGCGCTGTGCAGGTGTTCAACCTGGATTCGACGAACGTCGGCCCCGCGCAGTGGCAGATCATCGTGCGCTGCATCAAAGAAAATTATGATGCCTGCGACGGCTTTGTCATCGCCCACGGCACAGACACGATGGCCTACACCGCCGCGGCGCTCAGCTACATGGTGCAGAACAGCGCGAAGCCCGTTGTGCTGACCGGCAGCCAGAAGTCCATCTACAACCGCGATACCGACGCGCGCAACAACCTCTACCGCGCGTTCGTCTACGCGGTCAGCGACGGCGCATGGGGCGTGCAGCTGGTGTTTGACAACAAGGTCATTCTGGGCACACGCGCGCGCAAGACGCGGACGCGCAGCTTCAATGCGTTTTCCAGCATCGACTACCCCGAGACCGCGGTGTTCCGCGATACGCGGCTGGTGACGTTTCTGCGCCGCCCCACGGACCAGCCGCCCGTGCGGTTCTATGAAAGGCTTGAGCCTGCCGTTTTTGTGCTGCGGCTTGTGCCGGGCATGCGGGCGGACATCATCCCACTGCTGGCCCCGCACTACCGCGCACTGGTGCTGGAGAGCTTCGGCGTCGGCGGCCTGCCGGGCGGGGAGCACGGCGAGATGTTCGCCGCCCTGCGCTGCTGGTGTGAGAGCGGGCGGCTGGCGGTGTTTACCACGCAGGTCCCACATGAGGGGTGCGACCTTGCCGTCTATGAGGTGGGCCGCGCCGTCGGTGAGCTGCCCGGCGTCCTGGAGGCCCGCGACATGACCCCCGAGGCTGTCGCCGTCAAGCTGATGTGGGCGCTGGGCCAGACCGATGACCGGGAGAAGGCGGCACGGCTGTTTGAGACACCGATTGAATACGACATAATGTAAAGATGAGGAGCCTTCTCCCCCGTGAGCAGGTGTTAGAAAGCAAAGGCTGCCCCGGGCATGACCGGCCCCTACAGGCAAGTCCTGATTGCAACGTGGCTGCGATCTATTTTCAAACTTATTACATATTTTGTGAACAAACATTACATAACATGTAAATATTAGCACTCTACTATTGACAGTGCTAATGTTCGGTGCTATTATAGAGGCGTTCCAAGGGAAAGAGGAACGGAAGAACCGAATCCCCAAAGGGAACGCAACAATGTGTATCAAAAGTCAACCGCTCACAAACAAAACGGGCGGCCGATGAAAATTGGAGGAATGACTTATGATGATGGTTCCGTATATGTTCAATGAGGCTTTGATGGATGATCTGTTCAGCAACGATTGGGAGCACGATTTTGACCGCGCCATGAAGGCCGCTGCCCCCCGCGGTATGTTTGGCAAACGTGCCGCCAATGTGATGAAAACCGATGTCCGCGAGAACAAGGACAGCTACGATGTGTTCGTTGATCTGCCCGGCTTCAAGAAAGAGGATGTCAAGCTGGATCTGGACAACGGCTATCTGACCATCAGCGCCCAGCGCAATGAGGAGCTGGATGACAAGGACAACGAGGGCCGCTATATCCGCCAGGAGCGTGCTACCGGCAGCTGCGCACGCAGCTTCTATGTCGGCAAGGAACTGGAGCCCAAGGACATCAGCGCTAAGTTTGAGAACGGCATCCTGACCCTGCATCTGCCCAAGGCCGAGGCCAAGAAGCTCGAGCCGAAGCAGACGCTGATCGAGATCGAGTGATTGCAAAAAAATGTGCAGCCATGCTGCACCGTAGGGGCGCATTCTATATGCGCCCGCTTGGCAGCATCCCGTTGTGAAAAAAGATGAACGCAGGGTAAACGTCCACGGGCGGATATAGAATCCGCCCCTACAGAGTCCCTGCCCTAAAAATCATCAGGCCGCAGCCCAAAATTCCGGGCTGCGGCCTTTTGTTTTGCCGCAAGGTGTGCTATAATTCCATACAGATGTAAGAAAAGTACAGGGAGGTCCTGCCCGTGCAATATTCCGATGAGCATCTGCGCTATCTGCGCCTGCTGTCTCAGAAATACCAGACCGTGGCCGCCGCGGCCAGCGAGATCATCCGCATTGAGGCCCTGCTCCGTCTGCCCAAGGGCACCGAGCACTTCATGAGTGACCTGCATGGCGAGCACGAAGCGTTCGTACATATATTAAACAGCGCATCGGGCGTCATCCGTGAAAAAATCGACACGGTGCTTGGCAACGGTGTCCCCGCCGAGGAGCGTGCCGAGCTGGCGACGCTCATCTATTATCCCAATCAGAAGCTGCCCGAGCTGAAAGCCCGCCAGAGAGACCTGCACGCCTGGTATCGCATGACGCTGCTGCGGCTCATCGACCTGTGCCGGTTCGTGTCCAGCAAGCATACCCGCGACCATGTGCGCCGCTGTCTGCCGCAGAACTGCGGCTACATCCTCGACGAGCTGCTTCACGCCCACTTTGAGGACCACGACAAGGACCAGTATTACGGCGAGATCATTGAGAGCATCATCCGCTATGACCGCGCCGACGCCTATATTATCCGCTTCTGCGAGGTCATCAAGCGGCTGGCTGTGGACCGTCTGCACATTGTGGGCGACCTGTTTGACCGCGGCCCGCGCCCGGACCGCATTCTGGACAGTCTCATGGCGCATCATCAGGTGGACATCCAGTGGGGCAACCACGACGTGGTCTGGATGGGCGCGGCAGCGGGCAGCCCGCTCTGCATTATGACCGTGCTGAAAACAACGCTGGCCTACAACAATCTGGACACGCTGGAGGGCGGCTACGGCATCAGCCTGCGCCGCTTGGAGCGCTTTGCCCAGCATACTTACGCGGATTCCGATGCTTCGCGCTGGCTGCCCCACGCCGACCAGCGCACAGCGGCAGGCGACCTGACCGCCGCCGCGCGGATGCACAAGGCCGTGACCGTTATGATGCTCAAGCTGGAGGCGCAGGTCATTGCCCGCAACCCGGATTTTGATTTGCAGGGCCGCGACTTCTTGAACCACATTGACTTTGCCGCGGGCACGGTGGACTATTTCGGCACGACCTATCCCCTGCTGGACTGCGACTTTCCCACCGTTGACCCGGCCAACCCCGCCGCGCTGACTGCCGACGAGGAAAAAATCGCCGCCGAGCTGGTGCGCAGCTTTGCCGAGAGCGAGCGCCTGCAGCGCCATGTGCAATTTTTGTACGCCCACGGCGCGTTTTATAAAATGTGCAACGGCAATCTGCTCTACCACGGCGCAGTGCCGATGACCGAGGACGGCGCGTTTGCGGCCATTCGGTTTGAGGGCACCGCCCGCAGCGGCAAACAGCTGTTCGACTACTGTGACCGCCGCGCCCGCCAGGGCTACAGTGCGCCCGCAGGCAGCCCGGCACGGCTGGCCGGACAGGACTTTTTGTGGTACCTGTGGTGCGGGGCAAAATCGCCGCTGTTTGGCCGCAGCGCCATGACGACGTTTGAGCGGCTCTATATTGCCGACCCGGCGGCCCAGGTGGAGATCAAGGACCCCTACTACAGGCACATTGCCGACCCGCGCACCGCCGAGCATATTTTGCGCGAATTCGGCCTGTCCGGCGAGGGCAGCCACATCGTGAACGGCCATGTCCCGGTCCGCGCTATCGAGGGGGAAAGCCCCATCAAGGGCGGCGGACGGCTCATCATTATTGACGGCGGCTTCTGCCGTGCCTACCACCGGCGCACCGGCATAGCCGGCTACACACTGGTCTATAACTCCCGCGGGTTGATCTTGCGCACCCACCAGCCGTTTGAGAGCGTGGACAAGGCCATCCACGAGGACGAGGACATTGCCAGCAAGAGCGAGTATATCTATACTGCGCCCCAGCGCATTCTGGTGCGCGACACCGACGAGGGCGGGCGCAAGCAGGCACTGATCCGCGACCTGACAGCCCTGGTCGAAGCCTACCAGAGCGGTGTGATCGCGCAGGGCGTGGCGCAGGAAATGTGACGGTTGAAATTTGCACAGATTGTTCTATAATAGGGAAATAGTGGGATGCCCGTAGGGGCCGGACATGTCCGGCCCGGTACCTGTCCATGAGCACACGCTCGCGGGAAACCCGCGGGCCGGGCATGCCCGGCCCCTACCGCGCGGCATTCCTATATAGACTTATAAAAGGAGACGATTTAACCATGGCTTGCACCACCATTCTGGTCGGCAAAAATGCGTCCTACGACGGGTCCACGATGATCGCCCGCAACGACGATTCCGGCTCCGGCCATTTCACTGCCAAAAAGTTTACCGTTTTTCAGCCGCAGGACTACCCCGCGGTCTATAAATCCGTCATTTCGGGCGTCGAGATCCCGCTGCCCGGCAGCGGCCTGCGCATCACCGCGGTACCCAACGCTGTCGAGGGCAAGGGCCTGTGGGCGGCCAGCGGCGTCAACGCGGCCAACGTCGGCATGACGGCTACCGAGACCATTACCTCCAACCCGCGCGTGCTGGGCGCTGACCCGCTCGTCAAGGGCGGCATCGGCGAGG
>ERZ838839.2831-NODE-2831-length-12168-cov-3.184843_pt1 | contig 12168 bp, 9 predicted proteins | sample MGYA00519909_ERZ838839 | MGnify/ENA primary metagenome ERZ838839 (study PRJEB31850, sample SAMEA3708843) | human gut metagenome | biome: human gut; feature: human-associated habitat; material: faeces | place: China | collected 2014 ... | reverse complement strand
ATGGCATACCCAAGTTGCTCATAGATGCGGTTCAGCTTAGCGACATCTTCAGCTTTGAACATGACGTCAACTTTTTCGTTCTGTGCCTTATCTTTCACAACAGCAAACAGAACGCCGTACTGCTTGGCCAATTCCTTAAACTGTCCCACGTCTTTGCTTTGCAGGGCAATAATTTTCAATTCTTTGCCCTCCCGCAGCAGACGGTCAAGGCTGGTTTTGCCTTTCACTTTAGGATTTTCCTTGGCGTAGGCCAGCGATAAGGCCAGTGCGTTTTTAATGCCCAGCGCAGACAGTTTAATAGCCACCTCTGTAACCTGTAAGGCTTCCCGCACCATCTGATCGGCTGCTTCGCCTCCGTTGTTCATCTTGTTTCACCTCATTTCGTTCTTCCTGTGCGGCAAGTTCTGCTTGCCGTAGTTTTTCCTGCACCTCGGCGGCATCTGTTTCGATGTCGGAACAGATGTAAACCTCATGGCGCAGGGCTTTCATTTGCTGGGTCAGTGATTTGATTTTTTCTTCCCGCGCGGCACGTTCCGGCTCACGCTTTTGCCGATATAAAACTTTGCGCTGGCGGGCAAGCTGTTGGATTTGGACTTCTGCACTTTCCTTGTAGGCCAGCAGTTCATCCATAGTTTCAATATGGTTTTCCCATAGGAATTTTGTCTGCTGCTGGTATCGGCTGAACAGCAGAAAATCCTCGCGCAGCAAAAAGTAGCAGCGCTTTGTTGCCTTGCCGTGGTAGGCTTTCCGCAGCAGGGCGCAGTAGTGATAGTAGCAAGCCATAAAGCCGGACACCTTGGGATACCGGCGCGGCAGCTTGCCGAGATACCGTGCTCGCCGCACAATGGGCTGTAATTCTGTGGGCTGCCATTTCGGTTTTGCCGGGGCATTTTCCTGCCGGTATTCCTGCTGCATTTCGGTGGGCATACGGTGCAGTTGGCGGTAATACTCCCGCAGCGCTGTCTCGGAAAAGCGCGGGTCGAGCCGGTCAATGCGGATATTTCGTTGAGCGTCTTTATGGCGCACCGCTATGTGTTCCACACGCGGGCCATATTTGACCGTGTAGCCCATGTTCTGCAATTCCGTGATAAAGCCATCAAAGCTGTCGGCGGCAGCAATAGCCTGTTCCACATCTTTGCGTACCATACCACGAATGGTAGGCTTGCCGGCCTGACCGCTTAGCCACTCGTCATAAGATCTTCCCTTGCCGTCCGTTTCGATGACGGACAGCCGATTCTCTCTGCAAAGTTCATCCGATACCTGTCGGATTCCGTGGTAGTAGGTGTCAAAGTTGTTGCGGAACATTTTTCCGTCCGCATAGGATACCGAATTGACGACTATATGATTGTGCAGGTGTCCTTTGTCCAAATGGGTGCTGACCGTACACTCAAACCGATCCGCAAGAAACCGCCGTGCAAATTCACAGCCAATCTCGTGTACCTGGTCGGGCGTGGCTTCACCGGGGCTGAAACTTTGAATGATGTGGTAGGCCAAAACTCCCTTATCCGTGGGTTGCTCCCACAATCGTTTGGTTAATTCCATGCTCATACAGGCTGTCTCCGGGTCACAATGAAAGCCTGTCACATACAGTTGATGCTCTGTCTTATCTTGGTCCTGCGTATAGGAAAAGAGCCGCCTTAAATCATCATCAGCAAATTTTTCAGTTTTGTTTGGATTGCTGGTATAATCCAGACATCGTTGCAGATGATGCTTTACTGCTTTGATTTTTGTATAAGCTATTGGACCCCACCTCCCTTAATGTACCTCCATATTTGCTCCATGATTTGTTTTGCAGTCAGCAAGTCGGTATTACTTACTTTTCCGCTGGCGTTGGCAATGTGGGCAAGCTGGTTTAGATTGTTGCCAAGGGCTGCAATTTGGCGTGACATTTTTATGTAGTCGGCTGTCGGACGCTCCAGAAGTGGAGCGTCCATCAATACTTTGCGCAGCACTTGCTCTTGATTTAGCCCTGTGCTTTTACTTAAATACCGCAGTCGTTCCCACTCGTCTTGATTGAGCCGTAGGAGTTTTTTATAGGTTCTTGCTTTCATAATTCACCATCCGATGCAGGGGTTTTAGGGGTATTCCCCTAACAAGTGGGCGATGTGATATCACATTGCCGTGCTTGCTCGTACTGTGCCATAGGCACAGTACGCCGCCCGCTGACAATCACCACGGCAGCCGCAGACCTTTTCTGGTCGCATAACGTTCGACACGACGAGCCAGCCGAAACATATTAACCCGGTCACGCAAGCTGTACTCGGTGGCCGTGACCTGTACCCCATGCTGCATAAGCCGCTTGAAAAAAGAGTGCAAGTGGCGCTCCTTGCCGCTGATCTGCCGCATACGGCAGATATAAACGCGGTCAACTTTTCCACCCTTAATCTGCTGCATCATATCGCGGTAGCCGGGACGCAGCAGCCAGCCGCCGCGCTCGTCAATGCTTCCACCGACAATATCACAGCCGTCATGCAGAGCCTGCATTGAGCAAACTTTATAGCTGTTCATTGTGCCATCGTAGTCGCCGGGAATTCGCGCGTACACCCACGCGCGGGGTCTTTTCTGTTCGTCCATTGTTCACCGTTCCTCATAAAAACTTAGTTGTTCGCCCTCCTGCCGAAAGCGTTCGTCTATCTCACGAAAAGTGCGTCGCCAACTAAAACGTTCGGTGGGTTTATTCGGCACGTCCTGTAATTCAAGCAAAAGCTGCCAGAGTTCGGGGTGGTATCTGTAGAGATGCCGCAGTTCGCTGATTGATGCGTTCGGGCAAAACCAACAACCCCCGCGTTTAGTGAAGTCATACAGCGGGGACAGCAGCCCCTCAGCTGCGCACATAGACCTCGCTTCTGGTTCGGCCACATGGTACTTGTCCAGCAAAGAAATCTGACCGGGCTTTAATCGTGCCAGTCGCTTGGGTTCATCTGCGGCGATGCCGATGTACTGCACCGTGTCCGGGGGCAATGCCTTCTGATATGCCTTGATCGGCGGCAGCTTGCAATCCCGCTGAATTGTACAGCGCCCACTCAGAGGGAATCCCGAAAGCATCCCCTTGGTTTTTCCTCGTGTGACAACATGGTAAAAGCAGGATAGATAGGTCTTTTCGGAGCGCAAAACCCGTGTCGGGATGCCGCGCTGTTCAAAATACGGGATTGCTGTTTCGTGGATAAATCGGTTGTGTTCGGGCAGCTCGCCGGATATTTCCTCGCTGAACATGACCTCGCAATACACAAGTTCGTCCAGCGGTTCACCATGCTGCAAGGCCAGCAGCGCGGTGGCGATACTGTCTTTTCCGAAACTGCAACTTAAAATGTGTTTTGCCATCTTCTCTCCTATAAAAATAGGGAGGGCCACGCGGTCCTCCCTGTAAAAAAGTATATTTCATTTTCCGATTATTCCTTAGTCCTCGGTGTCCTCGTCATCATCGTCACGGGGCGCAATATCTTTGCGGCGGGCGCTCTTGTGGACCAGAACGGCCAGCCCTGCAAGAGAGATTCCCGCAATCGCCAGCAGCAGTCCCAACGAAGAATTGTCGCCGGTCTTAGGAATCGTCAGCAGCGGCGTGGGTGTTGCAGTGGGTGCAGCGGGCACGGGTGTCGGCGCTGGGGTCGTGTTCGGTGTGGGCTGCGGAGTATGGTCCGGGGTCGGCGTGTTGTCGGGGGTAGGTGTCGGTGTGTCCTCGCGGGCATCTTTCATTACCACGGTCTGCATCTCGCCGGTGGGCAGAACGGTAAAGTCGATACTTTCTGCAACCTTGTAGCCGTTGGGTGCGGTGATTTCCGTCAGTGTATAATCTCCTGCTGGCATCTTTTCCACATAATGTGGTTCGTTTGTGGAAATCCAACGGTCAATCTCGGTGCCGTCCTTGTCCTTGATAACCAGTTCTGCGCCGGGAAGTTCTTCGTTGGTGGTGATGTCTACCTTGGAAATTTTCACCTTGATGGTATCATCAAACATTTCAAAGGTCTGCACCTCACCTGTGGGCAGTACCTCAAACTCCACACGCTCCGCAATGGCATAACCGTCCGGGGCAGTCACCTCGGTCAAAGTATACTTGCCAGCAGGCAGCCTTTCCATGTAGTGCGGTGCATCGGTAGAAACCCAGCGGTCAATTTCGTTGCCTTTTTCATCGGTAAGCGTAAGTTCTGCGCCGGGAAGTTCTTCCTTGGTGGTAAGGTCTTTCTTGGAAATCTGCACCTTGGTAATATCATCCCGCATAATAACGGTGGCATCGTCCAGCAGTCTCCAGTCATCCCACTTCCAGAACAAAATGTTCTTGGTGGTCAGATAGTAAACTTCGCACTCCTCCAAAGGATTGCCGCCCTCGTCAGTTTTCTGAATCAGGCGGAACGTAATATTATCGGCCAGTGCGTACCCATCGGCGGCGCGGATCTCCGTCAGTGTGTAAGATTCACCGAAATGCAGCCCGGTCACGCGATGCGGTTCATCGGTGGACACCCATGTGGTTACGATGTTGCCATCCATGTCCTTGATAGCAAGTGTAGCGCCGGGCAGTTCTTCATCGTTGGTAAGGTCGCGCTTGCTTACCCACATTTCCGTAGGCTTATTGGAACAAGTGTTATCCAGCACCATAATAGCTTGTCCGTCATAGGTGAAAGTAACCTCCATCGGCTCCTCGTTGACATAATAGCCGAGAGGGGCGCGGAGTTCCTTGACGATGTAATTACCGCTGTTGGTGGTGGCGTCCTTGCGGATGCTGCTGCCGTAATACTCGCCGCGAATGGGAATATCGCAGTCAAAATAGGTGTAGCCGTCTGCGCCGGTTTCGGGGCTGGTGGCGACCAGTTCGCCCGCTGCAAACAGCAGTTTGCCGTCAACGCTGTAAATATCATCAGCCGTGTACAGGTTGAATACTGCACCGGCAAGGTATTTGCCGGTTTCGCGGTCAACCTTGTAAACGCCGACTTTGGCTTTTTCGCGGTCATTGTAGAATTTCAAGGTCTGCTGCTCGATGAAATCGGCGTTGGCATCCTTGCTGCGCACGACCTCAAAACTCTGGGAAGATGCAGCGCCATCATATTTGGCAATGCTCGTGGCCATAACCACATCGTTCAACTGGGCATCCCAAACGAAAGTGACATCATAGCTGTCAGAAGTGCCGACATAGCCGTAAGGCGGTTTGGTTTCCTCGATATGGTAGCTGCCCAGCGGCAGGGTCACGCTGACTTCGCCAATCGTGCCGTCATGGATTACAGACAGGAAATCGTAGGTGGCCTTAGTGCGGGCCGGGGCAAAGGTGGCAATATCCGCGCTGCCGTTGCCGGTAGTGACTACGGCGACTACATCGCCCTTGGCATACCAGAGCGTGCGGTTGCCATAATTGTCGGTCTGCCGATCCTGCGTATAAATATCCTCGGCGGCTGTGATGGTATACTCCGCACCGGCCAGCGGGCGGGTTTCATACACGAAATTGCCGTCCTCGGCCTCTCCGGTCATCCACGGGTCAAGTGCGCCAACTTCTGTTTTCCAGCCAGCTAAGACCTCGCCTGTTTTGCGAATCGTCAATTTGCCCAGCGTCTCATGGTTAGAGTAGTTTTCACCAATTACAAGGGTATCCATGCCGTTCTCGTTTTTGTCGCCGGTGGCTGCATAAATGCGGTCTGTGGTGATTTCAAAATCCACATAGTAGCTGCCATCGGCATCATCGGCAAGGACCCCGTTTTCGTACCCGGCAGAATCCAGCCATTCGTTGTAGAATCCGTTCGGGCCGGTGACTTCTACAATGCGATACTTGCCCAATGGCAGCTTTTCGGGCAAGGTCAGAATGCCCTCGCCGTTGGTATGAAAAGTGTTTACATCTTTTGTCAGATGGCCGTTGACAGTATCGGTCATTGTGACGAGCTTCGGGTTGCCGTTGCTGTCATAACGGTAATGCCCCTGCTCGTCCAGCCAGTAGATTTGGAAAGCGGTGTCGGGCAGCAGTACCGGTTTGCCGGTTTCCTCGTCAATTTTTGTGATGCGAAGATAAACTTCGATTTCCTCGTCCAGTACTGTAAATTTCTGATAACTGTCAGAGCCTGTCATTACGCTGTCCTTGGGGGTGGCCATAGCGCCCCACGGGTTGTTATCCTGTTCGGGGTCAACGGTGACAATAAAAGGTTCAGCTTGGAACAGGTCGTGCGGTACGGTGGTTTCCACGACCAGATAAGTGCCATAGGGCAAGCCCTGCACACGAATATTCCCGGTGTCATTGCTGAAGATCTCGGCAAGCTGGTATTCGTTGGAGCTGCCGGTGGGTTGCCAGCCGTTGCCCTTGCCGTTTTTGTTTTCTCCTGCGGCAGTCAGCGTTTTGTTGTACGCGGCAATTTCGTCAGCGTTGACCTCATAGGTCTTTGCGATGGCCTGCGTTTCCGCAGAAAAATCCCACTTCGGATGCTCGTTATCGTAGGTCTTATCAATGTAGGCATCCAAAATGCTTTGCAGGGTGTAGCTGCCGCTGCGGGTCTGTTCAAACTGTTCTGCTTTGGACAGGTCGGACACAAGGAAGAACGTAAAGCCCGCGCCCTCCAGTTCCAGTCCGTTGCTTTGGCCGCTGGAGGATACGATTTTACTGATTTCCACATTGCCTTTGGCAACTTGGTCTTGGCTTTCGGCCAAAGCGTTATCAGCATGGATGTGGTAATTGGCGCTGTAACTGGTCTTGTCGATCTGTTCACCGGCTGCCTGTCGGTTGTCGGCAAAGGTGGTCTTTTCTACATACCAACCCTCATCAGAATAGGCAGGCGTGATGTAGTAATTATGCTCATCGCAGAGGTAGCCATCTGCAAAGGACAGGTAATAGGCATCGTAAGTCCAAGAGCCATCCAACGCTTTACCTTTAGAGACTGTAGAAAACTGGTTCTTGTACACCCAATCCGTGTACTGCCCGCTGCCGTTCTTGGCAAGCGCGGCGGTCTGCCCGGTGGCTGCCTTGGTGGGATAGGTGCCGGAAACAGCAAGAGCGCCGTCACGCAGCGGGATAACCACGCCGGTGGAGCGCTCTACGACATAATATTTGCCGAGGTACAAATTGCTGAAGCACAGCCAGCCATTCTCGATTTTAGCGCTGGCTACAAGGTGGTCTTTTTTCAGAACGGGTAAATAATCAGACACCCACTGCCCGCTGTTGTCGCGGATGGTCGTGTGCCAGAGGGGGTTGCCGTCTGCATCCACGATTTTGGAATAGTCCACAACACCGGTCACGCCGTCCGGGTGGGTGATGTCCTCGGCAGCGTAGAGGTCGTACACGGCACCGTCCAGCGCGGCGTTGCCGTGATTTTCAACGTACTTTGCAGCATCCAAGTCCGCCTTGGAAATGCTGATTTCGCCCAAGGCGCGGTCATTTTTCATAACGCCGTCTGTGGGCGTGATTGTGTAGCTGTCCTCATTGGCCGCCTTGCCGCTATTGTCGGTGTTATAAGTGCGGCTGGGGTCTTTGGCAGTGTCGTAAATGGTAACGGTAGTTTCTACACCTGTACGGGTGACAAGTTTGGTGCCGCCTTTGTCGGTAGTGGCAATGTCGGCATTGTAGTCAGCGTTGTCCAGCCAGATTACAGAATTGTCGCTGTCCTCGGTGATTTCGATATAGTAACCGCGCTTGCCCAGCGGAGTGTTGGCTATGCCGGGATCATTGATGTCTGTCCAATCGCCAAAATAGCCTGTGGGCGCTTTGCTTTCCACAAGGATAAACTTGCCCTGATTGCGCTGGGTGTAATACAGCGTGTGCCGCATGGAATCCGTGGTCGCATAGGCCGCACTGTTGATGACCGCATAAGTGCCATCGCCTTGGCGCTGCACACTGTAAGTGTTGTAGCCGCCGGTGGGCTGGTATTTGCCGGTCACCACATCCCACTGATAGATCTCATACTGGGCATCGGCTGCGATCTGGCTGCCGGTTTCGCTGTCGGTTTTCTTGAGGTTGACCTGCAAACTCCACTCGTCATTTTTCATAACATAGTCGTTGTTGGTGTTTGCGGGTACCGAAATCGTTTGGCTGCTGCCGTTCGTGCCCCAGTACTTGCCGAATCCATACGGTACTGTGCTTTCCTCATAGCGGAACTGGATGCTTCCCAGCTGCGCTTTGGCCGCTGCTATAGCATTGTTGACAGCGTTCTGGGCCTCACCCTGCAATTCCGCCATGGCCGCGTCGCGGGCGCTGTTGGCGGCCGCATCAGCAGCCTCCTGCGTGGTGAAAGGACCAACCTGTCCGTTGCGAGTGCCGGAGGTTTTGGTAACGGCATAGTGCAGACTCCAGCTTGCGGCTGCGTCGCCGCCGTTCTTCTGGTAGTTGTCATCGACGGTATGACCGCTGGTGGTCACAGTTTGCTTTCCGGCAGGGCTGATAGACCAGCTGCCGCCGTCGATGCTGCCGGATTTGGTGATGGGCTCGATCTCGATGGTCGCGCCGTCCACTTTTTCCTGCGTTTTCAGCTGGATCTTATCCGCGCGGATTCCATAGGAAAAATCAAAACTGCCGCTGGCGGTCTGAGCAGGTGCCTCCCAGCTGGCATAGTATTCCTGCACAACAGGTTCCGGCTCAGGTTCCTCCTCACCGATCTCAGGACCGATCAGGGCAACGGTCTGCCACCCTGCGCGACCGGGATTATAGATGTAGGTGTAATATCCGCGGGCGGAGGCATAGGTTTCGACGCCGTTCAGCAGCTCGTCGGCAGAGGCAAGATAGATTTCCGCGGCGGTGCTTTCGGGGAAGTTTTCGATAATATACATCTGTACATCGTCATAAATTGACGCACAAAAATCCAAAAGAGAGGTTTCTTCACCCTCGTCCGCGGAAAAAACTGCGGGCAGATCCTCTGCATCGCTCAAAGCGAGCTGGTTCAAGCCGCCCCAGATGCGAATCTGGTTGCCGTAGTGGTCGCCGGGGATGCACTGGTCTGCACCAACCGTGGAAGTGTTCACATAGGTGTATGTCGGGCATCCAGCAGGCTGACCGTTGGCACCGTGGGTGCAGCAGTAGGCGGGTTCGCCGTTGAACCAAATCAGCCAAGTGCCGTTGACCTTGGCAACCTTGGTGATCTTGCCACTTGTCACCGCAGGGGTGGGGCGCTCGGCGAGGGCAGTGATTTCACTGTCAGGGAAAGGATACTCGGCTGTGGCATTGCGGTCGATGGTCACCTGTAAGGTTTTGGTCAGTGTGCTGCCATCGGGCGCAGTGTAAACCAACTGTGCGGTAAAATCCGCGTCCGCCTGCACATACACACCCAGCACAGCAGCGGAAGTTTCGCTGTATTCATTGTGCAGCAGGCTTTCAGCATCCTCGGCGGGTGCGCCGTAGTAGTCCAGCAGGGTCACACCGTCCGGCAAAATCAGATCAAGGGCACTGCCATCGGCAGGGTACTCCACCTGTGCCAGAATGGGAACAAAGGCATAGTCTGCGCCGTCCAACAGGGGCGCGGCCATGGTAAGACCGTCATTGTCCAGTGCAGCGGCGGTCAGATAGCTGTCGCTGGTTTCTTCCAGTTGGCTTTCGGGCCACTCGCAAATGCCGATTTTGGTTTCACCGGTGGCAACCGGCAGACCCTCGCTGCCGATATAGGAACCAATGGGTGCGTTGGGGAGGTCGGTGTACAGTTCCGCGCCGACAACGGCAGCAGGGATTTCTTCTTCAGCAGGCTGCTCTTCTGCCGTTTCCGGGGTGGCTTCGGTTACATCCTCGCCGGGGTCGGGGCTGCTGGCATCGGTCTGCCCGTTGTCTGTTTCAGACGGCTCGGTCTGCTGCTCCATCTGCACGGTTTCCTCGGTGGGCTGCGGTGTGGGTTCCTCCGCAAACGCTGCACCGGGCAGCATGGAGCAGAGCATTACCGCCGCCGCAAACAGCGCGGTAACGCGATGCTTTAATTTATAATGTGTTTCTTTCATTGTGAAATCCTTTCAAAACAGAGATTTTTTCACGAAAAAAAGCGCCTGCAAAATGCAGACGCTGCGGTTATCTTTCGAGGGTATCTTGGGCGGGCTGGCCTTTTGCTTTTTCAAATTTTCGCACTTGGTTTACAAAACCGTCCAATAGGCAGGTATGCGCTTGTAGGTCAGCGTAGTAACAGGAACGGTCAAATCCACGGCAATCCATATCTTTGATCGTGCGAATGGAATCTGCCCATTCTCTATTTGTGCGCGAAATGCGACCATCTCCATCACGGGTTTGAATGGCCGCTGCCAACACATATTTTGTGCGTTCCAAACCATATTCCGCCACTACCTGTTCAACAGCGCCAGCGCCCAGCCGCAAACCATCAAAGCGCTGTGCAAGCGCTGCGTCAATCTCGTCCCGACACCTTTCATTCAAGTGGCAAGACGCATGGTACTGCTGCAATTCGCCGTGTTCGCGGGCATAAGTGACGGACTGTCGATATACTTTGGGTGGGTTCTGCTGCTGCTCCTTTTTCAGCAAGTCATCTGCACGGTCTTCCACGCACTGAGCCACAATGCTCATATAATCGGTTTCCAGCTTGGAAAAATCCTTATACACATCCGCCAGCGGCGCGGGAGATTTCAGCAGCGCCCGCACCCGTGCAGGGGTGAGGTTCATTTCTTCCGTTGCAAGAATAATGTCCTCACGGACGCTGTACTCGTAGGCGTGGTGTAGAATTTCTTCTGGCGGCTGTGCGGTCAGCCATAGGCAATAGGCGCTCTGTTCCACCCGCATTTTTTCGCAGAGCTGCTCCTGTAGGGTCATTCTTTTACCTCGCACACCAAAGAATTGGTTTCCAGCACATGACGCCAAAAATCGACCTGCCTGTCATAAGACATATTTTCATAGCAGACATCAATCAGCGTTGCATACAGCTTTTCCTCATCTTCAGGGGAAATGGCAAGAGAAATATTGTTTTGCGAACAATAGCACAGGTAATCAACAAGGTCGCCCATAGTATCTGCACCGCTGTTCTCCAACAATTCTTCCCACTCGTGCGGAAAATCGAGATCTTCCAGCACAATATCCACCGTGTCGTCACACATAGGAATGCTTACGGTTACTTCCTCTCCCGGATGCGGGCTGAAACAGTCCAAAATAGGTAAACAGCCAGCGTGTCCGGCTGCATCTGCCAGCGTGTTTGCCAGCAGACTCATCATTTCATCGTGCGTCATAAAATCCTCCGAAGCAGATAAGATTCCACAAAAATTACGACTGCATACTGAATAAATCACTTCGTGTATGCAAATCATTCAACATCTCTCCATTCCAAGGAGTTGTTTTCAAGCATATCTTCCCAAAATACCATCTTGCCGTCCATGTCCATATTTTCATAGCAGATTTTGAGCAATGCAGTAGAAAGAACATCATCGGCACTTGAATTTTCGGATTCGTTTTTGTTCAGATAATCGGCAACGTCTCCGATCGTTTCAGCACCGATTTTTTTCAGCAATGGTTCGCACTCTTCCGGCCAGATTTCGCTGCCCACCGGCATGATGCGCATAACAGCGTCAACAGGATACTCTATGCGAGTTCTATCTTCCTCGCACTGTGAGAAACCGTCTATAACGCTAATACAGCCCTCATACCTTGCCTTTGTAAGCAGGGTCAACGCTAATTCTTCAATAAGCTCGTCATAAATCATGTTTTCCTCCAATAGAAAAAGCGCCCACAAAAGTGAGCGCCCAGATAAAATATTCGGTTATGAGAACACCGGCAAACTTCCGTTTGCTGCATCTGTTTTCAGAATGGTGATCCAGTTGCTTTTGCCGTAGAGAAACCGCACGATATGCACGGTTTGCGTGGCATCGTCCACCGTATAGAACGCAAGGTAGTTCATAACGATGGTGAAGCGGATTCCCCATAGGGAAAGCAGTTTGTCGGAAACGACTTCAAATTTGTGCGGGAATTCTGCCAGTGCTCCGATTTTTTCGTCGGCCACATCCAACAGCTTGTCGGCGGCAGTTGGATTTTTTAGCACGAGATCGATATAGTCGTAGGCGTTCGCCATATCGCGCTCGGCGGCTTGGGTGACATGAATGTTGTATTTCATCTGCGCTCCCTGCGGTGGCGCAAATCAGCCATAACATCGGCAAAGGGGCGCGTGTTCCCGGCTTCCACATCGGCAAGACCCTCTTGCAGCTTGCTGTACAGTTCAATGCGGCCCGCCATTTCCTCGTAGGTTTCCATGCTCATAACGGCAAGGTCGCCTTTTCCATTCTTCGTGATGAAAACTGGTTCAG
>ERZ838839.2825-NODE-2825-length-12197-cov-2.486987_pt1 | contig 12197 bp, 6 predicted proteins | sample MGYA00519909_ERZ838839 | MGnify/ENA primary metagenome ERZ838839 (study PRJEB31850, sample SAMEA3708843) | human gut metagenome | biome: human gut; feature: human-associated habitat; material: faeces | place: China | collected 2014 ... | reverse complement strand
GGTAGAGGGAACGGATTACCTGACAATAGAACCGGGCAAATTCAAATTCAGCACAGTTCCCGAAAACGAAATCTATTGTGTGATTGCTTCTAAAGCATATCCTGCCTATCAAGACTACAGTTCGCCATACCGTACCACTGATGTTGCAATAGAAAAAGCGATCGATCCGGTTATCACCTTGACTACCACCAAAGAAAGCCCCATCGGATTCTCCATCGGAGCTACCGAAGACAACACCTCTATCCAAATAGACTGGGGGAACGGAACTTTGGTTGATAAAACCATAAATACGACTAAAACATCCGTTCAAGGTACACCTGTCGGAACAAAAATCATCAGGATTTACGCAGATGCCGCTAAAATCAAAGAATTATCTTTAGCTTATTGCGACTATCTCACAGAGGTCGATCTAAGCAAGTGTACAGCGTTGCAAACCCTGTCCGTCAAAGACAGCTACAGAATTACCGCGTTTACATATCCTGAAGATGTAACCACCATTGAAAACCTGACCATCGATAACAGCAGTATAAAAAACATAGATGTACATGATTGGGCGGGACTAAAGAATTTAAAATATATGCCTTATGGCACCAGCACCATCGTATTACCGGATGAAGCGGAAAAGTTGGAAAGCCTTGTCTTAAGCAAACTATCTCTGAAAACCATAGACCTGAATAAATACGTCAACCTAACTACACTCGAAGTAACCTCTCTATCCGCACTGGAAACACTGGATGTAAATGCGTGCAGCAAATTGGCAAAACTGATTTGTAAAAGAAATACAAAACTTAAAGCCCTTACCCTGCCCACTGTCAGAAATGTTTTGACAGAATTGGATTGCGAGTATACTGCATTGACAGCCATTAATTTAAAAGAATACACTCATCTTCAGATTTTGAACTGTAGCGGAATCGCGGAAACCGTTTTACCGGAAGATCCGTCGACTTTAATTTCCTTGACTTGCAAAGAGAACGGATTAACAACACTGGATGTAAGCACATGTACCAACCTGACCAATCTGGATTGCTCATACAACCAGTTAACCGAAATACGGGTTCCCGAAAATCCGGGTCAGACTATAAGCATAGATTGCTCCTATAACTACCTGTTTATGCCCAATTTTCCCGAAGGAGAAAACATAGAATTATCTTATATGGACCAACGGGAAAAAGTATCCCGATATACGTTAAGTGAGAAATATAGCACAAACGATATCATCGATCTGTCAGAACTCTATGTCTTGAAAAAAGGAATCAAAGGTTCCTACTTTCCGGAAGGAGTCTATCCTACTTTCACTTGGTACATGAATGGAAACAGTGAGCCGCTTGTAGAAGGGACGGATTATTCAGTAGTAGAACCGGGCAAATTCAAATTCAGCACAGTTCCCGAAAACGATATTTATTGCGTGATTGCTTCCAAAGGCTATCCAGCCTATCAGGACTACGGCTCTCCGTATCGTACCACCGATATCATCATAGAGAAAGCACCCGATCCGGCTATTACACTGACAACCTCCAAGGGAAACCTGATCGGCTTTTCTATCGGAGCTGCCGAAGATAATACCTCCATTCAAATAGATTGGGGAGACGGCACTTTGGTCGACAAGACCATAAATACAACCAGAACTTCGATACAAGGTACTCCCACCGGAACAAAAGTTATCAAGATTTACGGGGAAGCCTCTGCTATCAAAGAACTGTCTTTGGCTTACTGCGACTATCTCACAGAGGTTAATCTAAGCAAATGTACAGCCTTAAAAACACTCATTGTAAAAGAAAGTTCCAAGATTACTACATTCACATATCCCGAAGATGTCACGACCATCGAAAATCTGACGATTGACAATAGCAGTATCAAGAATCTCGATATACATGAGTGGACCGGACTAAAAAGCTTGAATTACGCCCCATACGGAACAGGTACCATTATCCTACCGGATGAAACGGAAAAATTGGAAAACGTTACTCTAAAAAGATTATCCCTGAAAACGATAGACCTGAACAAATACGGTAATCTAAACTCATTGGAAATCACCAATAATTCTTCATTAGAAACATTGGACGTCCATGCATGCGGTAAGTTAAGCAAACTGATCTGCAAAGCCAATGCCAAACTTACAAGCCTGATTCTCCCGACTGCAAAAACCGCTCTAACGGAATTGAACTGTGAGTATACCGGATTGACCGACATAAACTTAAGAGAATACACCGCTCTCCAGGTTTTGAATTGTAGTGGAATCAAAGAGGTGGTTCTGCCGTCAGACCCGTCTACACTAACCTCTCTGACATGCAAAGAAAACGGGCTAAAGACATTGGATGTAAGTTCATGCGTCAACCTGGCTTATCTGGACTGTTCGTACAACGAACTGACTGAAATACCCGTTCCGGAAAACCCGAACCAAGTTCTGAAATCGATTGCTCTTACAATTATCTGACCATGCCGACTTTCCCGGAAGGCGAGAAAATCAAAATGAGCTATATCTACCAGAAAGAAAAAGTAATGAAATATGAACTGGAGAGCAGCTATACAACCGACGAAACGATCGATTTTTCTGATTGGTATGTGAAAAAGAAAGGGTTACAAAGCTCTTATTTCGCCAATGGGGTTTATCCTACTTTCGAATGGTATCTGCAAGGCAGTAACGAGCAACTCGAATCCGGAACGGATTATACGATAACAGAAGGGTGTAAATTCCAATTTATAACTATACCGGACGACGCTGTTACTGTGTGATTTCTTCCAGAGCATATCCCGATTATGAAAATTATGGAGAACCTTACAAAACGACTTCCTGCGTTATAACACGAGGTACGAGTGTGAAAGAAAACCATGCAGATATAGCCAAAGTTTATGCCACCGGTACAAACATTACAATCATACCGACCGAAGACTGTACATATTCGGTAAGTACTGCTACCGGACAGGTGATCACCAACGGCGAGACCGGACAAAGTATTGAAGTCCCTGTACATTTATCCGGTATCTATATCGTATCTGTCCGTACAGCAGACAATAAGGTTAAGAGCTATAAAGTAGCAGTTCAATAAAAAAAAATTAGTTTAGGGGATGTGTCGAAACTCCCCTTTTATCGAAATCACCCTCGCTACAACTTGGTGAACTGTGAACTGCCTGTGGCGAGGGTGATTTTTAATTTATGAGAGTTTCGACACAACCTCATTCCGAGACTATCTTCCCCAAAGTTGTAAATCATCCCAAAGTATTTGCAAACTCTTATTCTTCGATTTCATATAGTTAGCAACTTCTTTTGAAGTATAGAGTTTTAACGGATTAAAATCAGTAAATCCGTCCGGCAATGGATCCAGGCTGTTATGTGTATAATTTTTCACATCGAAGACAGTCTGTTTATTGCCTCTCTCCGTCTCAATCGCCATATAAAAACGTCCATTCTCCCGATCTCCCTCTTTACAATAATACTCCAAAGTAAACCATTCACCAATAGGCACTTTTACTTCAGTATTCTTCTCTAACCAAAGGGTTTTAAATCGTCTATCAGCAGGTAACCTACGATCAATATCCTGTGCATCCACTTTAAAATAAAGTTCTCCTTTACCCACAACAGGTTTTGTTATTCCCAAAGTGACACGTCCGCCATAAGGAACCGTTGTTCTCCAAGCAACATTATTCCACAATTCAACAATCGTAAACCAATTGATAACATCAGGATAATTACAAAGTTCTCTCATATCTTCAGGCAAATAGACCCTCACTGATTGCGTAAACTCCCTTAGTCCTTTTTTAATTCCATAAAAGTCACATTGTATCCTTGCTTTCTCTGTAGTATCAGTCATCCAAGGTTCCTTTATAAGAAATTGTAAAACCCTGTTATTGGGGATAACCGGGTCGGATACGATACTCGCCAGACGTTGTGTGGAATCACCTTTTGTATAAGTGACAGAAACCCGGTTCATGATTGATTCAATATCTCCTCCCCAATCGCTTCTTATCAACGCATTTTCCTTTCCTACGATGCGATGATTATATTGCCCGGCAGGTACAATTGTAACACTATCTTCAAAACCCGATTGAAATAACAAAAGTTCACTTCGCTTTAAATGTTTATTAGGTGTATCCGGACATTTAAAACCCAACATAGGAGATATTTGTTTAGGATTTCGTAATGCCAAGTGTGCTGCATTTTGAGCAACAATCACTTGACAGGTATCAAAATAACCAGGTATAAAATGATTCCCGACCGGAGAGTTACCACTAATAACTCCATACCAGGTACAAGCTGCCGTATATTTTCCAATCTTATTTAAATGAGAACCATCTCTATTAAATACATCTCCCAAAACACTTGTACGTGCATTCTGAATAGCCGTTCCTGAAGGAATTATTATGTCAATCCCAACAGAATCCGCTGCTGACCATACGGACTTGACAATAGCTTCATACATATCTATCTGTTTTCTGTTGTAGATATCAAAAGCAGGTTTTTGCGAATCTTGAGGATATGCCCAAGTTTGATGTAAGGCAAATCTGACCTGCGGATTAGTCACATGTTGTTTAACGTAATCTACAAGATATGTCAGATATGGAAAATAGCTGGATAACACTCCCGATAGAGTGCTTACCTGTTGGAAAGTAATATAATCCCACTTTTCATCCTGAATACATTCCAATAATGTTCTCTTAGAAATAGCTTTTTTACTTCCCACTATTTTCCGATAAGAATACATTGGCAAATCTTTTTCCACATTTCTCCAGTGTTTTTCTAAAGAACAACCTCCAATAAAAGCATTTGCAACAGTTATTTCCGTACCTCCTTCTGCACTTAGACCATTTAGGAATTCCTCAACAGCATCGGCTGAGAAACTATTTCCAATAGCAAGAACTTTCACTGACTGCTGAGCAAAAAGTGAAAAGCTAACAGCAGAAAATAATAAATATAAATTCAATAGCACAATTTTATGTTTCATCCTAACACCTTTTGAAATTAAACAACTTATTTACAAAGCTTAATCATAATACACTATCAAGTAATTCTCTCAGATGATTTACATATAACTGACGGGGAGAACAACGATTCTTTAAACACAAAAAAGCAGCCAATCCTACCACTTCCCCCATCATTCCAGTAGTACGCTGTACACGCACTGTACCCAACGCAATATGAGTGACACTAATATTACGTCCCGCCATAAACAAATTGTTTATATTGCGCGAATACAAACAACGATAAGGAAAAGTATACACATCCTTCCGCTTATCCGGGTGGACTGCATATGCTATAAATTCTTCCCCGGGAAAATACTTAGAATTCCGCTTGTCCGGATAATGTAAATCAATTCCCCAGGTAGCGGTTACAATCGCATCTGGATAATCTACTTTATTCTTAACATCTGTACCCGTCAACAGAATATCCCCAATCAAACGATATGATTCACGTTTACCTGCATTATAAGATAAATATGCCAGTTTATGTTTCCCGTATCTATTTTTCATATAAGTTTTGAGGTATGCCCAATTACCATAAATGGCCCTAAAATTATGATCTCTTATCCGTTCGGCATCTTTTACTGTATGAAAATTTCCGAAGCCGGTTTCCCAGTTCCAGACTGATTTTGTTAATTCAAAATGATAATCCGAAGTAAATTGTAGCATCCATTCCTCTACCGGAAATTCAGAAACCTTATCTGTTAACGTAGCATACCACTGATTGGAGGTTCCCATAGTCAGTCCATCCGGCTGTTCCGGAGCCTCCGGTTCACCTGTCTGTGCTCTGCTTTCACGGCCGTAAAGATGGTCAGCACCGGCTAATAAACCTAAAGAGGCATCTCCTGTACAATCTGCAAACAATTGACCTCTAAAATGATGTATCTCCAATGTATTTGTATTTATAGCCTTTACTCCGCTTATTACAGAACCATCCATATCGGCCGCATATACATGCATATTTTCAAACAAGGAAATATTCTTTTCATTTTTAACAATCTTCCACCTCCAGTCATCTCTATACGTAGAAGCATCTTTATTGCCTACCCCGGCAAAGCCATTATCAATCTCTCTCATAATAGCACCAATCTTTGAATATCGGTTTTTAAAGAGATCTCCATCTGTAGGAACTCTTATCTCCGAGCTACTGTTGCCACCTAATACGGGACGGTTATTAATTAATGCGACCTTTAGCCCTAATCTCGCAGCCTGTACAGCAGCACATATCCCGGCAACTCCCCCTCCAACGACAATGAAATCATATTCACCCTCATTATACGGAGCTGGTAACCGAAGCATTTCCTGTCTGAAAAATCGTAAACTTTCCGGATCATCGGGCAATTTAATATCTTTGGATTTTGAGAAAAACAGAGCATCACACCTTCCGTCAAAACCTGTGAAATCTTTCAAACGAATTTCCGTTAGTTGTTTATTTATACACACAGTTCCACATTGATACCATTTCCATTCAGTGTCTCCCGACGCTCCAAGTGTTTGTTCCAACTCTTCTCCATCAATTGCTATCCTGAATTTACCAGGTCCCTTCGGATAGGGTGCCCAATCTTTTGTCCGTACCCAAACATAGTAAATGCCTGTTTGTTGAAAAAACACCTCGGTTACAGCATCCTCTACCGCATCCCCCAAACCATGGGCCAACAAATAAGGTGAGCCCATCTGATCGATAAACTGAGTATCTACCGACCAGCCCCCTTTATTCTTAAAAAGTTCGGCCTCTACCAAAACAGATTGGCAATGAACTGTCATTATCATCCCCCATAAAAGGCATATGCATACAAACATAAACCTTTTAATGCGGATACCCGTTTCAAGATATTTTTTAGATCCAATCATACTTCAAACTTTTTCCATACAAAGTCTGCAAATGCCTGACGGCTTGCATCAGAACAGTTGAGTCATATTTCTTTGCCGCCCTTTTCATCATTGGCAAAGCGATCCGTTCCGTTTGTTCATTCTCACGCACACTCCCCCACTCCCACTCTTTCTGCCCAGAAAGATAAGGAGCCAAAAACAAATAAGCAGATTGCAGATTGTATCCATCTGGTGCTTTATAATTCCAAAGATCTTCCCCAATACGTTCTCCGCATTCTGCCAATACAGTAAAAGCTCTCAAGCCGTATACCGAATAAGAAAAAGCCCAATCACGTTTCATTTCATGTGGCAGACTACCATTTAGTGCAATCTGTTCCCGTATCTGCTGCTTTCCAAATTCAACCATTTCTTTTACATATTCCAGCTCACCCGTATACAGAGAATAAGCGGCTATTTGTGCAGAGTACCAGGTACCATGGTTATTTTGCGCTTTCTTTTCCTGTATCCCAAATTTACTGGTACGCAACCACTGTACATAGTCAGAAAACCATTGTTTCAAAGCTGTATCATCTTTACCAGTCCAACTTTCAGACAATGAAAGTAACTTCACACAATCTGTCATTTCAACCAATGTCACTCCAAAAATAATACCGATCGCCATTCCTTTATAAACTCCGGGAAGAGCAGATGCACATTCAAAATGTGGATTCATCCGGGTATCTTCATCAATAAACCACACCCGCAGCAGCTGAGTTGCCTTCTTCGCATACCTTTCATCCTGAGAGTAAAACCAGGCAAGACTCAGTAACTTAATTCTATCAACCGTATTATTATACCTGGCAAGATCAAATTTCGGACCGTTCGCTTCCGGATTAATACTACAGTCCTTTCGAATATAGGGCATACCGTCGGCACTTTTCGGATTAGGCCATGCGTATTTTCCAATTGCATAAAAATCATGTTTATCTCCCGAAGGGGGAAGCATACCATCCGTCACTGTCTCCGGTTTCAATACAAGACAGGCATCCGCATCTTTTATTAAATCATTGTAGGACTTAATAAGTGAACTTTCTCCTTTTTTTATACCATCCCTCATCTCTATAAGTTCTGAGAGGTCAAAACCTATCATTGGCGGAAACTGTTGGGCAAATACACACTTAACTCCAAAAAAACAAGCAAATAAAAAAGAATAAAATATATATTTCATACGTAAATTCATTTATCTCGGCTTTATAAATCTATTCAGACTTTACTTTCTGGTAACGTAATAAAGCCTCAACATAATAATAATCAGCATAAGTGAGAGGGACATCGACTTCGGAGTGCTCCATCAAACTCCCAACCGAGTGTTTTAAGATAAAGTTGCCGTTCGTACCCGGCTCTGCCAGGTACTCGGGAGAGGTAAGTGTTTTCAATTGTGTCTCAGCCATCATAAGACATTTCCGGGACAGTTCACCCTGAATCATCGTACTTAACTCAATGAAAGCAGAAGCCATTATAGCTCCGGCAGAAGCATCACGATAAGTATCCGGTATATCAGGAGCATTATAATCCCAATATGGAATACCATCTTCGGGCATACGCGGATGAGTTAAAATGTAATTTGCAACTTTCTTCGCATGCACCAAATAATGCTTTTGTTGCGTTTCTCTATACATCATAACATAACCATATAAAGCCCAAGCTTCTCCCCTCGACCAGGAAGATTCGTGAGAATAACCTTGCCGGGTATGTTTCTTTTCCGGTTGCCCAGTGATAGTATCATAAGATACCACATGCCAGCAACTATAATCCGGCCGAAAATGATTTTTCAAAGTCACATCCGCATGAGAACGGGCTATTGCGGCAAAACGCGAATTATCTGATTTTTTTGAAGCCCACTCAAGCAATTCCAGATTCATCATATTATCGATAATGACCGGATACTGCCATACTGCCTTATTAAAATCCCACGAACGAATGACTCCGATATGATCTTTATAACGGGTAGACAAAGATTCCGCACCTTTTAATAATACCTGTTTGTATTTTTCATTACCAGTCAGACGATATCCATTGCCAAAACTACAATACAGCATAAACCCTACATCATGATTTCCCTTATTATATTTCTCCTTTTCCACCCGGGAAGTATAATCACAAGCATACTCTTTCAAAAGAGTATCACCCGTTGCTTCATACAGATACCAGAGTACTCCCGGAAAAAAGCCACTTGTCCAGGCACCTGCATTTGACGTAGTAAATACATTCCTCTTACCAATCGTACGTGGAAGTTTGTCGTTCTGGTCTATTAAACTCTCTGCCATCTTCTTTGACTGCACGGTAGCCGCATCAAGACCTTTATCTATAACAGCACGCATTTCTTTCGCATCATTTTTGCCTGATGCAAAACTGCCAAATGTAAGAAAGAGAGAAGCAACGATTAAAAAATTTATTTTCATAACTCGATTTATTATTTTTCATATACTAAAAAAAGTGCTTAATCACGCAATGCATGGTCTACATCAACGGTTGTATCACCTCCCCAAATTTTGAGTGATGTCCATTTTTCGGGCTTTCCGCTCCAAAACTCATCCGTCGGTTCAAGTCCCAAAGGTAAAAAAGCCAAAGTACACATATACAAACTTCCCGTCGATACATATTTCTCTGCCAGTCGTGGCTGATGACCACAGAAACCTAATGTAAGCCAACCGTCCTTATCAAATGTTCCCTTCACTAACTGACGTTTCATCACCTGCGTCAAAGCACAACGCACTTGAGCCGGTTTAATATTCTTTGGTAACTTCTTCATTAAAGCAACTTGAGCCAGTGCCTGAAAAGCACCCAGACGATAGGCGATGGAACGTCCGACAGGGGGGTATGTACCATCCGGCCCGATCATCCTTTCCAATTGTTCCGCAAAACGGATAAAACGCTTCAATTGGGCATCATAAAAATCAGCTCCTTCCACTCCACGTCGCCTCATGACATCCAATACATCCATTATCATTGGCTGAATAACAAAACTATTATAATAGTCCATATGCAGACGGCGTCCGTCACCATACCAGCCGTCTCCCTTATACCATTCTTTATGTTTCTGCAAAGCATAATTGATGGGCTTCATATTACATTCTCCTGTAAATTCCAGCAAAGCAGCCTCAATCGTAGCAGAAAACATCAGCCAATTTTTGTCGGGAGCCTTAAATCGTCGGGAAGCTTTGAATTCCTTAACCAATCTTTGCTGGGTTATAGTATCCAGACGGGGCCATATCTGATCTTTTGACCGGAGTAATCCTTCAGCCACATAAGCAGCATCAACAAGTTTCTGATTGTAAGGCCTGTCGAAAGGCATATAATCGGGAGATTCCGGATCGACGGCATTAGTTAGTGACTTTACCACCAGATCTATATATTCAGCACGTAACTTTCCTTCTTCCGTTTCATCAACCGGCAAATTCAGCCACGGCGCAATTCCGGCAAACGAACGTCCTAATGCTTCCAAGTGGGTTACTTCTTTTCTGTCATTACCTGTATTCAATCCATCGCGCGTTTCTACCGGCATATTTTTCCTTAATGTATTCCGGCTTAAATTCGTGTAAATGGGTTCCACCATTTTAATCATTGTTTTCACCCAATATTCACGATCTCCATCCGATTTGGAGAAAGCAAAAATCGGAAACAATAGTAAACATAAAAAAAGAGCTGTTCTATTCATGGTCATTTCTATTAATATTTTCTTGGTTAACTTATAGCTTTATCTTCTCGTTTTTACATCGACAAAAGTAGCGAACCCGGACATTCAAACCTTGTAATACAATACAAATAAATGGAATTAAATTCTATATACGGCAAAAGCGTACAAGAAAATAGGTATTTGTACAGAGCTACAAATTTGAGTCTATATAAACCTCTTTCTTTGTAACCAGAAATATTTTTAATTTTAATATCATGAGAATTTCGTATAAACCGTATTTACTTCCTACTCTGATATTCAGCTTTATGTTTCTATCTTGCAAATCAAATGCAGAATTAGAAACTATAATCACAGTTGAACAGGTCGGAGCAGCAGCCACACCGGATAGGATCATACCCATTGAAGGAGCACCTTTTGAGATTCCACAATTGAAAAGACCTATTTTTCCGGATTTTACTATTAATATAGGAGAGAAAGGAGCAAAAACAGATGTTCCCATCACTTCTATTGTAAATCAAACAATTGAAGAAGTTTCCCAAAAAGGTGGCGGAACCGTTATCATACCTAAAGGAAAATGGAAATCCGGACGCATCGTTCTAAAAAGTAATGTCAACCTACATCTTGCAGAAGGTTCGGAAATTGAATTTCCGGGGAATGCGGAAGATTATTTGCCTGCCGTGTTCACCCGGCACGAAGGAATCGAGATCATGGGCTCCGGTTCATTCATCTATGCCAACGGTGAGGATAATATAGCCATTACAGGAAAAGGAGTTATTTACGGTCCCTCACTGAACGCCGAAATCAGACAGCGCCCTAATGGTAATACAGTGGTAGAAAAAGATATTCTGGATAATGCTCCGGTAGAAAAAAGAGTATTTGACGGTATGGACGGAAGAGGCTTCTATAAGCCTAAAACTATATCTCCGATTAACTGCACCAATGTTTTGATTGAAGGAATCACGATGGAACGCAGCACTTTCTGGAATGTTTGCCCGATTTATTGTGAAAATGTAATTATACGGGGAATTACTGTAAATTCAATAGGAATCCCCAGTGGTGACGGCATAGACATTGAATCCTGCAAGAATGTTCTTATAGAGTATTGCACGTTGAACTGCGGAGACGATTGCTTCACATTGAAAGCAGGACGTGCAGAGGACGGATTACGGGTCGGGAAACCTACAGAAAATGTCGTAATCCGCTACTCTTTGGCTCAACAAGGTCATGGTGGTGTTACTTGCGGAAGCGAGACTGCCGGTGGTGTTAAAAATGTATATGTCCACGATTGTGTTTTTGAAGGTACTCAAATCGGTATACGCTTTAAAACACGCCGTAACCGCGCAGGTGGAGTTAATGATGCTTTATATGAGAAAATCCGCATGATTAATGTAGGAGAAGCATTCAAATGGGATTTATTAGGTAGTAAACGTTATGTGGGAGAACTGGCCGAACGTTATCCGCCAAGAGCGATCAATAAACTGACGCCTGTGATAAAAGATATCCATATCAGAAACTTTATCATAGAATCGGCTGACAAGATTTTGAGTATTAATGGTATTCCCGAAATTCCTAGCAAGAATGTACTCATTGAAAACGGAAAAATCAACAGTGAGAAGTTAATCGGTGCTTTAAATGATGTGGACGGATTTACCATGCGTAATATAGATATCCTTGCTGAAGATAATAGAATCAACATACTTGATAGCCGGAATATATTATTTGAGAACGTAAATTT
>ERZ838839.2822-NODE-2822-length-12216-cov-13.690075_pt1 | contig 12216 bp, 9 predicted proteins | sample MGYA00519909_ERZ838839 | MGnify/ENA primary metagenome ERZ838839 (study PRJEB31850, sample SAMEA3708843) | human gut metagenome | biome: human gut; feature: human-associated habitat; material: faeces | place: China | collected 2014 ... | reverse complement strand
CGGTCAGCAGCAGCTTGCCGGCGTTGGCGGCATCCGGGTCGGTGGGCAGGGTCAGGCCGAAGGCTGCCTTCACATCCTGCATGGCCGCCTCAAAGGGGGTCTTGTTGGCGATGTAGTTCTGCACATAGTCGGTGTCGAACTTGGCGTAGGACATTTTCTGGTGGGTCAGGTTGGTGAGGAAGGTGTCGTAGTTGGTGGTCTTGTAGCCGATGGCCAGGCCGCCGGTCTCGTGGTCGGCGGTGACCAGGATCAGGGTCTCGTTGGGGTGGGCGTTGTAGAAGTCCACAGCAGCCTGCACGGCGTTGCTCATCTCCAGCACATCGTGGATGGAAGCGGCGGCATCGTTGGCGTGGCAGGCCCAGTCGATCTTGCCGGACTCGGTCATCAGGAAGAAGCCCTTGCGGTTGTCCAGCAGCTCGATGCCCTTCTTCACATAGTCGGTCAGCTGCCACTCGCCGCCAGCGGCGTCCATGGCGTAGTTCATGGCCTTGCCGTCGGCCAGCTCCTCGGCAATGATCAGGGTCTTGTCGGCACCGGCGGTCAGGGCAGCGGCAGCAGCCTGGGTGGTGACCACGTTATAACCGGCCTGAGCAGCCACTTCGTGGTTGTTGGGAACATTGCCGCTGCCGTTCACCTTCTGGAACTCGCCGCCGGCAAAGTACTCAAAGCCGGAGTTGGCCAGTTCCACGCCGATCTCGTAGTAGTTGCGGCGGCTGTTCTGGTGTGCATAGAAGGCAGCAGGGGTGGCGTGGTCGATGTTCACGGTGGACACCACGCCCACCTTGTAGCCCTTCTGGGCGTGCAGCTTCTCGGCAATGGTCTCATAGGGCACATCGCGGGTCCAGGGGCACATGTTGATGACACCGCTCTCGGTCTTGTGGCCGGTGGCAATGGAAGTGGCCGTGGAAGCGGAGTCCGGGCAGAAGGAGGTGCTGTCGTAGGTGGTCACGCTGCCCACATAGGGGAAGCTGGTGAAACTCAGGTCGGCCTCGGTCACAGCGCCGTTGTTGTCCACGGTGCCCTTGTAGAAGCGGGCGGACTGGATCTGGGCGGTGCCCATGCCGTCGCCGATGAACAAGAAGATGTATTTGGGCTTCTTCAGCAGGCAGTTCTCTTCCTCGATCTGAGCGGCAGCCTCGTCGGCACCGGCAGCGTGGGCGGCGGGTGCAGCGGCCATGACACCCAGGGCAGAAGCCACAGCGCTGGCCTTCAGAAAGCTGCGGCGGGAGATCTTTTCGTTCTTCATTGCAATATCCTCTCTCTTGATCCGGCCTGACCTCAGGCCTTTGTTTTTTATCATCCGGGAACGGCTTTATTGTAGCGCGTTTCTGCCCCGGGCCGAAACCAGCCCCGTGCAAAGCTTTGGTAAAACCTGTGGGGCGGGGCCGTCCGGACGGTAAAAAAGCCGCAAAATCCGGTAAAATCCGCGCGTTCCGGCCGCGGAGGACCGGTTTTTCCACAAACATTTGCGCAAGGGTTGAAAGAAGAGGGCATTTCATTGTACAATAAGGGGGTGAAATGCGATCACCTTTGAACAGAAAGAGGATAACAATATGGCTGAGATCAAAGTGCTGGCCCTGGATCTGGACGGGACCCTGACCAACGACCAGAAGGAAGTGACACCCCGCACCCGCGCCGCGCTGGATGCGGCCATTGAACGTGGTGTGACCGTGGTGCTGGCCTCTGGCCGGCCCACTGCCGGCATCACCCCGCTGGCCAAAGACCTGGGGCTGGACAAAAAGGGCGGCTGCATCCTGTCCTACAACGGCGGCAAGATCGTGGACTGCCGCACCGGCGAAACACTGGTGGAAAAAACGCTGGACCCCGCGCTGGTCCCGGAGCTGTGCGCCTTTGCCGCCGCGCAGGATGTGGCCATCCTGACCTACAGCAGTGAGGGCATCGTCTGCGAGCGGGAGACGGACCCCTGGGCCGCCAAGGAGACCTTTACCACCAAGCTGCCCATGATCCATGTGGATGACCTGGCTTCTTATGTGGACTACCCCGTCTGCAAGCTGCTCATCCCGCTGGACCCCGCCCGCCGCGACGCCGTGTGTGCCGCAGGCCGGGAGCAGTTTGCGGGCCGGGCCGACCTGTACCCCTCCAGCCCGTTCTTCATCGAGGCCGTGCCCCTGGGCGTGGCCAAGGACAGCAGCCTGGCCGCCCTGCTGGAGCGCATGGGCCTGACCCGCGATAACCTGATGGCCTGCGGCGACGGCCTGAACGACTGCTCCATGATCGCCTATGCGGGCGTGGGCGTGGCCATGCAGAACGCCGAGCAGCCGGTCAAGGACGCCGCCGCCTATGTGACCGCCGCCGACAACAACCACGACGGCGTGGCCGAGGCTGTGGAGAAGTTTATTTTACGAGAGGAATAAAAAACAATGCCGCGCAATCTGGTTTTATTTGATCTGGAATGGAACATCGGCTACCAGCCCTACACCTTTAATTATCACGGGGTGCAGCAGACCTTCCGGGGCGAGATCGTGGAGATCGGCGCCGTGAAGATCGACGAGGATGCCAACGTGCTGGACACCTTTTCCATCCATCTGCGTCCCCGCATCTTCCGCAAGTTGCAGCACCACATCGCCAAGGTCACCGGCCTGACCCAGGCCGACCTGGACAAGGGCGAACCCATCGTGCAGGGCCTGCGCCGCTTCATGCAGTGGTGCGGCCCGGATGCCGAGTTTGCCGAGTGGGGCATGGATGACGTGCCGGTGCTCAAGCAGAACCTGTTTCTGTGCAATATCGACGAGAGCCGCCCCACCGTGTGGTACGACCTGCAGCAGGTGTTCCTGCGGGAGCACCCCCGCAAGGAGGGCGAGGGCATGACGCTGGAAAGCGTCGTGACCCGGATGGGCATCCCCATGGAACGGCAGTTCCACGATGCGCTGTCCGACACGCTGTACACCGCCGATGTCTGCCGTCTGCTGGACCTGCGGGCCGGTCTTGCCGCTTACCCCACCGAGGACGAGAGCCTGCAGGCCAGCCTGTGCCCGGCCCCCGGCGAATACCGTGATTTTGAGGTGTTCCACGGCTATGTGGAGCAGTACGCCTGGCGCACCGACCCCAAGATCTACACGATGAACTGCCCAGAGTGCGGCACCGCCCTGACCCCGGACGATGTCTGGCTGAAAAAGGGCAGCAACAGCTGGTACACCCTGAGCCAGTGCCCGCACTGTGCCGGTTCCGGCAATGCCGTGAGCGGCGGCGTGTTCCAGCGCTACAAGCTGGCCCGCCGCGACGGGCTGCACTGGAGCTTTGCCCGCTGCCTGCAGCTGCCGGATGAGGCCCTGCTTGCCCGCTGGAACAAGCAGCGCGCAGCCCAGCTGGAGCGGCTGAAGAACCGCGCCGAAAAGTCCGCGGAGAACTGACAAGAATACAGAATTCTTTTTCTTTTGCAGGAAGTTCCTGTTCCGTTTCGTTTTATAGGGCAGAGGGTCGTGCATACAGAACTGCTACGGTCTGTTCATGGCTCTGTCATACAAATGGGATATACTATCAGCAGGCGGCTGTGCGGCCGCCGCTTGGAACAGAAGGGACTGGGAAAACGCAAATGGAACATACGTTGCTGCAGTGGGCCCATCAGCTGGGCACGCTGGAATACTGGCAGACACTGCTGGACCGCTTTGGTGATCTGGGGCCGCTGGCCCCCATCACGCTGGCCGTGGTGGAGTCGTTCTTTCCGCCGCTGCCGCTCATTGCCATCGTGGCCCTGAACGTGGGAGCCCACGGCGGCATCCTGGGCTTTTTGTACAGCTGGATCGGGGTGGCGCTGGGCGGAACCCTCATGTTCCTGCTCTGGCGGCGCATCGTCAAGCGCTGTTTCTGGAAGATCGCCGGCCGCTGGCCCAAGCTGGAAAAAGCCCAGCAGTGGGTCAACCGCTTCGACACGTCGTCACTGTTCATGCTCATGCTGCTGCCCTTTACGCCCAGCTCCTTCATGCATCTGGCCTTCGGCATCTCGGACTTTGACGAGAAGCGTTATCTCATCACGATGCTGCTGGGCAAGGGCGTGATGGTGGCCATGATGGCGGTGTTCGGTCAGTCGCTGGTGAGCTCCATGAAGAATCCGCTCTATCTTGTGCTGGCCGTGGGCCTGTGGGTGGCCATGTACGCCGTGAGCAAGCGCTTCTGCAAGCGGCACCATCTGGATTGACTGCTGATTGGAATAAAAAAGAGACAGGCTTCCTTTCGAGGAAGCCTGTCTCGCGTTTCAGGATGCTTACAGTTCCAGTCCCTGATCAAAGAAGGCCAGACCAAAGGCACCGGGACCGGCGTGGGTGCCGATGACGCAGCCGATCTGCCGCACCAGCGGCTCGGCACACTGCAGGTTGTCCTGCAGGTAGGTCTGGATGGGCTGCACCTCGCGGGCAGACAGCGTATAACCGGCCAGCGCAGGCACGGCGGCGCTGATGCCGCCCAGCTCTTCTACCTTTTTGAACAGCGCAACGTAGGCACCGGGCAGGCCGCGTGCCTTGCCGGCCATGGCTACCTTGCCTTCCTTGATGGTGATGAGCGGCTTGATGCCCAGCATGCCGCCGGCCACTGCCACAGCGGCGGGCAGGCGGCCGCCCTTGCGCAGGTACTTCAGGTCGTCGATGGCGGCAACCAGATGCAGGTGCTCCTTGGCGTGCTCCAGGTCGGTGGCGATCTGCACCAGCGTCTTACCGGCGGCGCGCAGCTGCACAGCCAGCCGTACCAGCAGCCCTTCGCCCAGGCAGACGTTGGCGCTGTCCACGAACAGCACGTTGTCCACGTTGACAAGGTCAGCGGCCAGTCTGGCGCACTGCCAGGTGCCGGACAGCTCATGGGACAGGAAGATGCCCAGCACCTCGTCCCCGGCAGCGGCGGCGTCCTGGTAGAACCGCTCGAACAGCTCCGGGCTGGGCTGGCTGGTGGTGGGCAGCTTGTGACACTCCTTTAAAAGGGTGTAGTATTCGCTGGGGGTCTTGTCGATGCCGTCACGCAGCACGGTGCCGTCCTCCAGCGTCACGTTCAGGGGGATCACGGTCACGCCCAGCTGTTCTGCCTCGGCGGGCAGGATGTCGGACGCAGAATCGGTGAGAATGCGGATCATAAAATACCTCCGGATTTCCGGTAAAATCTGTTAGACAACGTTTTTAACAAAAACGTCGGAAAGCATTATACCAGAACCAGACGGGCAAAGTCAATTGGTTGGGCAACATTTGGTGCGGCAGAACGCAAAATACTTGCGCGTTCGACCGCTGCTGTGATAAGATAGGCCAGACAGAAGGGAGGCAGAGCCATGCACAGACCACAAAATCGGACGGCAGCCCTGCTGGCGGCCTTTGGCTGTGCGCTGGCGTACCTGCCGGCGGGACGGGCGCTGGCGGCCGTCTGTGCCGCCCTGCCGTTGAGTGCAGCCGGGCAGAGCTTTGCGCTGCACTGCGCGGCGGCTCCGCTGGCTGAAGAACTGGTGTTCCGGGGCGCGGTGCAGGGGCTGCTGCAGCCGCTGGGACCCCGGGCGGCAGTGTGCGTGCAGGCGGCGCTGTTTGCGGTGCAGCACGGCGGAGCGGCCGGAATCGCCTATGCGCTGGTGCTGGGGGTGCTGCTGGGAACCATCCGGCAGCGCACCGGCCGCGTATGGCCGGGCTGGGTACTGCATACAGTGAATAATCTGCTGGTATTTGCCGCAGGATAAAAGGAGAACGCATGACCGATTTTGAACTGATGGGTGCCGCGCTGGACGAGGCACGCAAGGCGGCCGCACTGGGCGAAGTGCCGGTGGGGGCTGTGGTGGCCCGCAACGGGCAGATCGTGGCGGCGGCCCACAACACCCGCGAGACGGAAAAGAACGCCCTGCATCATGCCGAGCTGCTGGCCATCGACGCGGCCTGCAAGGCGTTGGGCGGCTGGCGGCTGTGGGAGTGTGAGCTGTTCGTCACGCTGGAGCCCTGCCCCATGTGCGCGGGGGCCATCCTGAACAGCCGCATCCGGCGGGTGGTGTACGGCGCGGCCGATGCCAAGGCCGGGTGCTGCGGCAGTGTGACGGACCTGTTTGCCCTGCCGTTCAACCACCACCCGATGGTGGAGCAGGGCCTGCGGGCCGAGGAAGCTGGAGCACTGCTGCAGGCGTTTTTCAAGGATCTGCGGGTGCGGCTGGCCGCTCGGCCGAAGTGGAAACGGCCCGCACCGCCCGCCGAGAATATGAAGAAACCGTAAAAAAGTGGAAGCTGCGTGGAAAAGTGAGCAGCTTCCACTTTCTTTTTTCTGCAAATTGTGCTATATTATTCAATGGTATTTTGTCGAAACCCATCTGAACACCCCGGCGGGCACGCCGCAGGACCGGACTTGACCGGAGAAATGAGACAGAGCGCTGCTCTGCCGGGCGATGGGCCGCGGATCCTTCCTGCAGGGTGCAAATGGCACGCTGCAGAGAACACGACAGGAGGGCAGTACTCTTGTACGAAGACGAGTTTGAACTGACCTTTGACACACCGGAGGAAGAGCCGGTGTATGAACCGGATAAAGCGTCGGCTGCTCCGGCCCCGGTGCCGGAAACCACACCGGCAGAGATCGTTCCGGACGAACCCACCCGGGTTCTGGAACCCCGCAGAGCAGCTCCGGCAGAACCGGCAGAGCCGACCCCGGTTTCGGAACCGGAACCGGCAGAAGAGCCGCAGCCCCAGAGCGCGGCGGTGCCCGCAAACGGGCGCACGGTGCTGATCTCCGGCGGCGACCGGGGCATCGGTGCTGCGGCGGCCCGGGCCTTTTATGCGGCGGGCTACCGCGTGGCGGTGCTGTACCACAGCAATGCCGAGGCGGCGGCCGCGCTGGAAGCGGAGCTGCCGGGCATCACGGCGGTGCAGTGCGATGTGGCCAGCCGGGCCAGCTGCGAGCTGGCGTTCCGTGCGGCGGAACAGGCGCTGGGTCGGGTGGATGTGCTGGTGAGCAATGCCGGCATCGCACAGCAGAAGCTGTTCACCGACATCACCCCGGAAGAATGGCAGCACATGCTGGACGTGAACCTGACCGGTGCGTTCCACCTGTGCCAGCTGGCGCTGCCGGGTATGATCCGCCGCAAGGCGGGCCGCATCCTGACGGTGAGCAGCATGTGGGGCCAGACCGGCGGCAGCTGCGAAGTGCATTATTCTGCCGCCAAAGCGGGCATCATCGGCCTGACCAAGGCACTGGCCAAAGAAGAAGGCCCCAGCGGCATTACGGTGAACTGTGTGGCACCCGGGGTCATTGAAACCGATATGATGGCAGCCTTTACCGCTGAGGACAAGGCGGCGCTGGCCGAGGAGACCCCGGTGGGCCGCCTTGGCACCGCCGACGAAGTGGCAAAGCTGCTGGTTTTCCTGGCAGGCGAGGACGCCGGCTACATCACCGGGCAGGTGTTCGGTGTCAACGGGGGTCTTGTGATCTGATGTGCAGGAACAACAACCAAAATTTTCCCCGCAGCAAGAAGGAGAGAGCGAAATGGGCATGACTTTAAAGGAACTGTTGACAAAAGGCGAAGGCACCCTGTCGGCGCAGGAGGCAAAGGCGCTGGCTGCGCAGTGCAGAATGGATCTGGACACGCTCTATACGCTTCTGGAAGAACGCGGGATCAAGATCCAGGAAGAAGAGACCGAGCCCGGCCTGGATGTGGAAGGCATCATGGCTGAGGTGGAGAACGCTGAGAACAACAACGATGATCTGGGCATCGGTGCCGATGAGGACGAGGACCAGGGCGAGGAGAACCCGGCCGACCTGAAGGCCGCCATGGACGAGCTGCTGGATGACCCGGTGAAGAACTACCTGAAGCAGATCGGCCAGATCCCGCTGCTGAGCGCAGAACAGGAAGTGGAGCTGAGCCGCCGTATCCACGCCGGTGCCGAGGCTGCCCACATCCTGCAGGCCGACCGCCAGAAGTACGGCGCGCCCGAGTACATCAAGAAGAACAGCGCCCGCTTCTCGTTTGAAGAGGACGAGAACAGCCGCAGCTACACCGAGGATCTGGACGACGACGGCAACGAGAAGTCCAGCGAGGACGCCGAGGAGAAGGCCGCCGAGGAAGAGGCTATGGAGGCCGTGGAAAACGGTCCTCTGACCGAGGAAAAGCGGCAGGAGCTGCTCAAGACCCGCCGCGACGGCCTGAACGCCCGCCGCAGCCTGAGCGAGGCAAACCTGCGTCTGGTGGTCTCCATCGCCAAGAAGCATGTGGGCCACAATCTGGCATTCCTGGACCTGATCCAGGAGGGCAACATCGGCCTGATCAAGGCTGCCGAGAAGTTCGACTGTGACCGCGGCTTCCGCTTCTCCACCTACGCCACCTGGTGGATCCGTCAGGCCATCACCCGCGCCATCGCGGACCAGGCCCGCACCATCCGCATCCCGGTGCACATGGTGGAGACCATCAACCGCATGCGGCAGGCCACCAACCAGCTGGTGTACCAGAACGGCCATGAGCCCACCCCGGAAGAGCTGGCAAAGGCCATGGACATGAGCGTGGAGCGTGTGCGCGAGATCCAGCGCATGGCACAGGAACCGGCAAGTCTGGAAAGCCCCGTGGGTGAGGAAGAGGATTCCTCTCTGGGCGATTTCGTCGCAGACGAAAACGCCGAAGCCCCTGGCAAGGCCGCAGACCGCGCCATGGTGGCACAGCAGATCAATCTGGCTCTCAAGAGCCTGACCCCCCGTGAAGAGAAGGTCATCCGCCTGCGCTTTGGTCTGGACGATGGCCGTCCCCGTACGCTGGAAGAGGTTGGCCGTGACTTTGGCGTTACCCGTGAGCGTGTGCGCCAGATCGAGGCAAAGGCGATCCGCAAGCTGCACAGCCGCAAGTGCCTGTCCCTGCTGAACGGCCTGATCGAGTGATAAAGTAAGACTCCTTCAGTCATCGCTGCGCGATGCCAGCTCCCTCAGAGAGGGAGCCCTTGGCAAAACCGGAAAGTTGTCCGTACTGCCAAAGGCCCCATCTCCGAGGGGGCTGTCTGCGTAAGCAGACTGGGGGAGTTTTTTCGTAAAAAACGACTTTTTTGCAAAAATCCAGATTTTTTTGCAAAAACCTCTTGCCAAACGGTGGAAACTGTGGTATTATAACTGAGCTGTGATTGCGCTGCTATAGCTCAGTTGGTAGAGCGCATCCTTGGTAAGGATGAGGTCTCCAGTTCGAATCTGGATAGCAGCTCCAGCTCAGAACACCCTGAAGCCATCAAGGCTTCGGGGTGTTTTTTGTTTGCCCCGGCCGGTTGGGGCAGAGGGGGCAAACGCACGAGCGTGATATTTTAGCCGGGATACATGGACGATAACGCTGTTGGCCTGCACAAAAGGTGCGGGCCAACGGCGTTTTTTGTCATTTTTGCTAAAAAAAGTGGGGCAAGATTGTCCAACTGTTATATTGCACAGGAAGTAGGGGGGGGGGTATAATAAATTTGGCAGAAAAGCCACAAAATACAAAACGGGAGGTAAAAATCATGCGAAGAAAAAAATTGCTCCGGCAAGTCGCGGCGGCGGCCGTGGCCCTGAGCATGGCGGTATCCCTTTCCGCCCCGGCATTTGCGGCCGAGTTTGATCTTGCCAACGGCGGCCTTGTGATCAAGGCGGATGAAAGCGGCATCACCGTGACGCAGGGCAACGGAGCGGCGTCTAAGATCGACGACAATGATGAGATCGTGATTACCGGCACCTATAGCTCCGCTAATGGAGCTATGACGACTGCGGAGGAGAACCAGCAGGAAGAAAACCAGCCTGTGACTCCGGCCAAGGCTCCGGCTAAGGAGGAGACCTCGGAGGAGACCTCGGGGACAGAGAATGCCCCCGCTGCTGAGAAAAAGCAGGAGCAGAAGGATACCGAAGCTCCGGCTGACCCTGAGCAGAAGACCGAGACCGAAAATAAGGATAACAACAGCGACCCTGCTGACGAGGAAAAGAAGGAGCAGAATGCCCCTGCAAACGGGGAGCTGAATGCTTCCGCTGGCGAGGGGCAGGAGCCCAAAGCAGAGGACGAGGGACAGCCCAAGCCAGAGACCAAGGCTTCTGCCGAGGCTACTGCCAGCGCCTCTGACGACGCCTCCAATGGCTCCCGCAAGGCTTCGGCTTATGAGGACCGCATGGGCGAAGATAGCCATGACTACGGCTATAATTCGGGACTGGGCGCCGGTATTGTCCAGATCATCAACAATACCGCCAAAAAAATCAAGGTGTCGCTGAGCAATGCGCATATCGATCTGCCGACTGCGGCAGATACCTCGGCTCGTGGACAGGCGGCCATTGATGTGCAGGGTACCGGTAATGTAGAGCTCAAGTTTTCGGGCAGTAACACCCTGACGGGCTCGGGCCAGAGCGCCGGTATCCAGAAAAACGATAAAGAACAGAATGGTAAAGAGAACACCGGCACGCTCACCATTACCGCAGACAGCCGGAGCGATACCCTCGATGTAAAGGTCGATGAATGGGCCTTGGGGAATGATAACCAGGGCGCCGCCATCGGTGGAGGAGGAAGAAAAACCGATGAAAAATCCGGCGGCTGTGGCACGAAGAACATTGTGATCGAGGGCAACGGCACCGTCAACACGAATGCCCAGATCGGCAGCGGCTATCGAGGCGGCGCAGCTACCGGCATTGTGATCCAGGGAAATGCTGTGGTCAATGTGGAAAACTATGGCATCGGCGGATATGGGTTGCCTTCTTGGGCTACAGAAAAACCCGGTGGTGAAACGGACGTTACCATCACCGGAAACGCCAATGTGACTGTTAAAAACGGAACCATTGGCAGTGGTGTACGCAGAGGAGATGTGTGCGGCAACGCTAAAATCGAAATTTCTGAAAACGCTGTGGTAAATGTTGAGGGCGGCGACAACGCAGCAGCCATTGGCAGCGGTGCAGGCGGCGATGCGAATGTTACGATTACCGGCAACGCCAAGGTGACGGCTGTGCAGAAGAGTGACTGGTACGGCGGCGGCGCAGGCATCGGCGGCGGCGCAAATGGCAAGGGCCATGTGACCATTGGCGGCCAAGCGCAGGTCAAGGCCACCGGCAGTGCCGAGAAGCACGATGGCAGCGGTGCCTATGGCGCGGGCGCTGCCATTGGCGATGGCGGAACGACTGGTAAGAAGGGTACTGATACTGTCCAAAACGGCAAGAATCAATTTAGCACTGACAAGGGCATCCAGGACGGTGCAAAAGTAGAAATGACCAATATAGGCCATAACGGCCCGAACACGGTGACCCAAACACGTCAGAACGGCCAATGGGTGACCGACGGGAAGACGGAACAGCCCACGGAAAAGTGCGAGCATTCGCAGGGCGAATACGCGGCAGAGAGTGTCCCCCCGAATTGTACGGAAAAGGGCTCTCAGACCTACCGGTGCAGCTCCTGCGGTGAGATTATCAGGGTGGAAGAGGTCGCTCCAAACTCCGGATATTGGTACCATGATCGCCAGACGGTAACAGTCCAGCCCACCTGCACCGAGGATGGCTACAAGGTAACAAAGTGCAGCCGCTGCGGCAAGGAATTGGACTCGCGCACCAAAACCGCTAATGCTCTGGGCCATCAGTTCGTCGAGACCACCGTTGCCCCCACCTGCACGGAAAGCGGCTACACGGTAAAAAAGTGCACCCGCTGCGGCGAGGAGGAGGGTGAGCGCACCAATCTCGTTGCCCCTCTGGGCCACGAGTACAAGAACGGCGTCTGCACCCGCTGCGGCGCACCGGAGCCTCAGGAGAACGGCTCTGCGGCCCCCAACTACACCGTGACCGGTGCAGAGACCTACGAGACCTCTGTGGTGGATGGCCGGTACATCATTGCGGTACCCTCTGAGGATGCCGCCCTCAACGCTGTGCTGGGCGACCTGCGGGCCATCAAGGCACAGGGTGCCGATGTGGTGGTGTTCCGCACCCGGAGCCGGGAGTCCAGCCTTGTCATCGACGAGATGCTGGCCATGGGCCCCGATGCTACCCCCTTTGTGCTTGCCCACAACGGCGGCGAGGCCCGGCTCACCATCAACGGCGCAGCTCATAACGAGCTGATCCACTGACTTACCCCGGCGGGGCGTACCGCATCGCCCTGCTTCCTCCATATTGCAAAGCCCCCCGGCACGTCCGCATGGTGCCGGGGGGCCTTTTTGCGCAGCAAAAAGAAAAACCGGGTGGTAAAAATGACCGGAAATACAAAAAACCACCTGAACCGCAAGGATTCAAGTGGTTTTTCTCGATGGAGCTGCTATCCAGATTCGAACTGGAGACCTCATCCTTACCAAGGATGCGCTC
>ERZ838839.2810-NODE-2810-length-12289-cov-2.619993_pt1 | contig 12289 bp, 6 predicted proteins | sample MGYA00519909_ERZ838839 | MGnify/ENA primary metagenome ERZ838839 (study PRJEB31850, sample SAMEA3708843) | human gut metagenome | biome: human gut; feature: human-associated habitat; material: faeces | place: China | collected 2014 ... | reverse complement strand
TTAAAACGCTAATCTATGAACAAACTTCTGCATTTTAAAAAAGTCGTATTGGTGCTCTTGTTGTTAGTTGGAGCATTGAACGTTTACTCCCAGCATGTAGTTACTGGTAAGGTGATAGATGAACAAGGTCCGTTAATCGGGGCTTCAGTGACAATTAAAGATGCTGCTGTTCCTACAGGTACTGTGACAGACGCTGAAGGTAAATACTCCATTAAAGTTCCTAACTCAAAGACCATTTTGGTTTATTCGTATATCGGTTACGTTGATAAGGCAGAGGCGGTAGGCAAACGCACCGTTGTCAATGTGACATTGGAAGAAGATTCGAAGATGTTGGATGATGTGGTGGTAATCGGTTACGGTACACAGGCTAAGTCTCACTTAACGGGTTCGATTTCCAAATTGGAAGGTGAGAAACTGATTAATGCTCCTGTGAGTGATATGACTACTGCTTTGCAAGGTTCTATGAGCGGACTTACCGTTTCTAATGAAACGTCTGAAGTCGGTGTGACACCGTCTATCCGTGTCCGTGGAACAGGTTCTATCTCGGCTGAAAGTGAGCCGTTGGTGATTATTGATGGTTTTCCGGTAGCCGGTGGACTTTCATCTATCAATGCGGCAGATGTGAAGTCTATTGAAATATTGAAAGATGCGGCTTCTGCCGCTATTTACGGGTCACGTGCGGCAAATGGTGTTATCATGGTAACCACCAAAAGCGGTACTCCCGATAAACCGAAATATTCGTTCAAGTTCTATCAGGGATTTAAGTATGCTTATCAGTTGCACGATATGATGACTTCTTCCGAGTGGTTGAATCTGTTGACGCAGGAAGCAGAAATGGGAGGCCCGTCTGTACCGGCGGCAGCTCGTGGCGCTGCTTATCTGGAAAGTCAGATGGGGACTACCGACTGGCAGAAAGAGGGATTACGCGATATGGCAGGTATTACCAATGTGCAGATGAGCGTTTCCGGTGGACGTAAAGAAACGAAGTACTTTATTTCGGCTGCCTATACCAAAGATGAGGGAGTGATGTTGCAGAACTCATTGGATAAATTGAATTTCCGTACGAAATTGGATGCCAAACTCTCGAATATTGTTAGTGTAGGGGTCAACTTATCCGGAACTTATACCAAAACAGAACGTCCGAAAAATAATTTCATAGATTTCTATCGTACTCCGTCTTTTCTTCCTGTTTATCATAATGATTGGAGTACTGAAATGACAGGGTATTCAGGTTTTGCAAGAGGTAGTCATTTCAATAATATCATGACTCCTACCGGTACACCGGATGCGGAGGGAAATCCGACGCTGGAGAAATCATCTCCTTTCTCGTCAGCCAATAATAACCCCCGTAGTGTGATGGCCAATACTTCTCGTTGGAGTGAGTCCATGCAGGGTTTGGCAAGTATGTATCTGACTATTGATCTTTGTAAAGGGTTGCAATTCAAGACGTCCAATGGTTTGAATGTCCGTTTTAGCCCGTCTTACTATTATGGTAATAAAGACGCGACAAAAGATAAAGAAGAGAGCAGAGCTACTTATTTTAGCACACTCTATGTGGATTTGTTGAGCGAGAATACATTGAATTATCACATTGATTTCGGAAGAAATAATGCTCATAGCATTGATGCTTTGTTGGGTTATACTGTGGAGTCCACTCGCAACCAGCGAGTAGCTATGACTGCAACAGGATTTGCTACCGATGATGTTCATACGCTGAATGCGGCAACTGTTTATTCATTGGCAAGTAAAGGGAATGGGAATACTGATGGTACGGGAACTTTCCGTTATCCGGATGTGGTATTGGAGTCTTATTTGGGACGTATCAATTACAGTTATTTGGGTCGTTATCTCTTGTCTACTTCTTTACGTCTGGACCGCTCTTCCTTGTTCTCGAAAGGAAATCGCAATGCCTGGTTCCCTTCTGTATCGTTGGGCTGGCGTGTGAATGAGGAGAAGTTTATGAAGAATATCGAAGTTATTTCTAATTTGAAACTCCGTGCTTCTTACGGTGTGACGGGAAATAACCGTATCAGTTATGATGCAGCTCTTGAAGTATTGAACAGTGCGAACTATGTGACAGGTACCGGTAATGGACAACTGGTAAATGGTTCGGCAAATATTTCCTCTTCGCTTGCCAATCCTCACATTACATGGGAGAAGACAGATGAATTCAACTATGGTCTGGATCTGGGATTCTTCAAGAACCGGATTAATCTCTCGATAGATGCTTATTACTCTGTGACTCGTGCTCTGTTGTTTGAGCAGCCTACACAGTCATTCACCGGATATAGTTATTATTGGAATAATATTGGAAAGGTACGTAATTCGGGTGTGGAAATACAGATTGATACGCACAATATCAAGAATCGTAAGTTTTCATGGGATACAAATATAAATTTCTCCTTGTCGCGCAATAAATTGCTGGAATTGGGAGGTGAACAACAGGTTATCAATCAGGGGGAAAGAAGCGAGTGTTACATTGCTAAAGTTGGTTCACCGTTGATTCAGTTTTATGGATATAAAACGAATGGTGTGTGGAATAGTGTGGAGGAAATCAATGCGAATCCTCACTTCTCGAATGACGTACCGGGTGGATTGCGTATTGTAGATACCAACAATGACGGTTCGTTGACTCCTGAAGACCGTGTTCCTTTGGGTAATCCGTATCCGGATTTTACATGGGGAATCACGAACACATTCCAGATTAAGAATTTTGATATTTCGTTCCTGATTCAGGGAGTACAGGGAATTGACGTTTACAATGGTGACGTTTATTACAATGAGACAGTGAAATGGAACAAAGCTTACACCAAGGATCGTTGGGTAAGTGCAGAAAATCCGGGTAACGGAAAAGTGCCTTATCTGAAGTTGGGATATGATATCTGTTTGACTGATTATCCTTTGCAGGATGCTTCTTATGCATGTTTGAGAAACTTCACATTGGGATATACATTGCCAAGTACGGCTGCACGTAAGTTGAAACTGTCGGGTGTACGTTTCTATGTGTCCGGTAGCAACTTGCTCTACATTTGGGGAAGCAGTTATAAGGGTATCAATCCGGAATCCCGCCTGACTTCTTCTCAATACTCAAGCTCTATGATTTCGGGATATCAGCGCGGTGGATTCCCTTTGACCAGTACTATCTCCGCAGGTTTTGATATTAACTTTTAATGGAAAGTGAACGATGAAAAAGGTAAATTATATAGGATTACTGTTAGTAACGTTACTGTTTGCATCTTGTGATTTGGACAAGTATCCCTATTCGGAAGTTGCTGCGGATGAATATGTGAAAAATGCTTCTTCAGTGAATAATCTGGTACTTGGTTGCTATAATTCTCTTCATGACGTGATGTATTATGAATGGGCAATGACTGAATTACGTTCGGATAATGGACGTATGTATGCTACTGGTTCTTCCGCCAGCACTACGAAATTGGTTGAACAGCTTGACCAGGGAACTATCGTGGCAGAGCACCAATGGGTGGAAGAGTATTGGAATTCTTGTTATGCAACGATTGCCCGTGTCAATAATGCGATTTCATATCTTGATGTGGTAGAAGATGAAACTACCCGGAATCAATATGAGGGAGAGGTTTTGTTTCTCCGTTCTTTAGAATATTTTAATCTTGTTCGTTTATGGGGGCCTGTGTTTATAGTTACTTCCAAGGTTCCGTCAGATGTAGCCCGTAATATGCAGCGTTCTACGGTAGAAGAGGTTTATGCACTGATTGAGGGTGATCTGGAACGGATTCTGTTGCCTGAACGAATGGCGGATGCAGATATGGGGCGTGCAGACAGAAATGCTGCTAAAGCATTGTTGGCAAAAGTGTATGCGACTCATTATAAATCGGGAGACGCCAAGTATGCCCGCGCCGCACAGTTATGCAAGGAAGTACTTGAAAGTGCTGCCGTAGGTAATCCGCAGACAGGTGCTGATCTGGTAGCATATAATAAGATATTCGACATCACAAATGAGATGAACAAGGAAATCATTTTTGCAGCCCGTTATCTTTCGGGTAATGTAGGACTCGGTTCTCCATTCGGTAATATGTTTGCTCCGGTCAATAATGGTGCAAATGTGATTATAGGAACTTCTTCCGGTTATAATACTCCAAGTGATAATATCATTACTGCCTATACAATGAGAGGTGCAACAGACAAACGCCTGGATGTAAATATTGCCCAAAAGTACTTTAACTCGACTACTCAAGAATGGGTGACTACGGGTAACTGTCGTTATTGCAAGAAATACACAAATCCTGTGTCTACGCAGTATGATGGTGAGAGTGACTGGCCGATTATCCGTGTAGGCGATATCGCATTGTTGTACGCAGAATTGACGAATGAAATATCGGGTCCGTCTGCTGATAACTTGAAATATCTGAATATGATTTGCGAACGTGCCGGTGTTTCAACTTATACATTGGCCGATCTTTCTAACCGTTATGACTTCAGAGAAGCCGTACGTAATGAACGAAGACTGGAACTTGCTTTTGAAAACCAGCGTTGGTTCGATATGCTCCGTTGGGGTACGGCTGCTCAAACAGTGAATAATTATTTCAAAAGTGAGACTTTCTATTCGGAATATACTTATGTCGTGAATGATATTGCTGATTGGCAGACATTCCTCCCGATTCCGGTAAGTGTAATCAACATCAATCCGGATATTGCACAGAATACGGGTTATTAATCTCTTAAAATGAATACGAATATGAAACAATATAGAAAATGGCGCCTTGCATCCTTATTTGCATGTGTTATCTTTTGGACCAGTTGTGATTCTATATCCATGAAAGACGTTGTGGTCAGTGCGCCACAAATCGTTTCTTTCTCACCGGAGAGTGGAAGCATCGGAAGTGAAATCGTAGTTACCGGAGAGTATCTGGACGATGTGGTCAGTGCGACAATTGGAGGGGAGAAAGTCACGATACTTCAAAAAGTGTCCAATGAGCGTTTATCACTCAAAGTGACCGGTAATGCAAAGAGCGGAAAAATTGTATTAAGTAATTCAGTTGGCGAAGGAGTTTCAGAAGGCAATTTTACCATTGAATATCCGGCTCCCACTATTTCCTCAACGGGAATGCCTACCGAGATAGAGATGGGTAATAAACTGTTGATTTCAGGTTCCCATATGAACGTAATCAGTGCTGTGCTTTTTACAGCTGAAGGACATACTACTGGAAACGAGGCTAGCATACTTTCGCAGAATGAGGATGAAATCCTAGTGAAGATTCCTTATGTAGAAAGTGATAAAGCTGCTATTACATTCAGATATTTCAATGGTGCGTCACAGGTGGAAACTCCGATTGAATCTGCACCGCAGATGACCGTGGCACGTTATGAACCGAATGTTACTACTTCTTCTTTTGAACCAGCAAACATAGGAGATATAGTCGTTCTGAATGGTACTTATTTGAATAAGATTGATAAAGTAATGTTGGGAACCATTGAATGTAATATTGCTCTTCAAACAGAGAATGAACTGAAATTTGCCGTACCTTCGTCGGAAAACTATGTGGATGGAGATAATACGATGGCATTGAAGATTTCTTATTTTGACGGACGTGAGGTGCATACTCTGACAGATGCATTTGTAGTCAAAGTGCCTTTCGTTTATTTCTGGGAGAACAAGAAAGTATATGCACAAGGCCGTGACGTAGAAGAATTATCTTCATTCTTCTCTCCGGAAACTGGATTAGTGTATGCAAATGCGGATTGGAGAACAAAAGTAGATCCAATATCTTACCAATACAAGGCTGCAACTTGTTCTGCAAATAATAAACCGGCTGTCTCTGAAAGTGAATATAATTCTGTGAATCCTTATTTCTTCTTCTCGGGTGTTAATGCAGGAACATTGCAAATCAATAGCCCGGCGGGTTCTAATGGACAGTTGAAGAATTTTTATATGATAAATAATTCGGCAGATGAGAATAGGGTGCCAGGAATCAATGGTAACTGTTATGGTACTCCGGTATTGACTTTCTTATACTTAGACCCAACTAAGTCCGGTTATAAAGCATTAGTAGATGAAGTGAAAAACGGTACGTTGGATAATATTGATGAAACTACCTTCCCGATAGATGTTGAAGCTAAAACTTGTCGTGGATTTAGTATTTCGAGCATGAAAACATCAATAAACACAGATGTATGGGCACCTGGTATTTTTGAAGTGGGAAAAGAGCAAAAAGTGGATGTAGGTGCCGTCTTGCTTATATTATATTATAATGTAAATGGTTCGACGTCTAATGTCGCTGATAACGTGAAACGTATTGGATTACTGCATATAAAGACGATTGACTTTAAAATGTACAATAACACCAATGCTCCTTCATCCAGTTCCATTGAATTTGATATGTACTGGCAGAAGAAAGACTACGATTACTCAAAAGTTCAATAACCAATGATGACACGAAAGATACATAAAGCGATTATAGCCTCCTTACTTATCGGGCTTCCCTTCACCTCTTTTGCAAAGAGATATGATGTGACACTTCCCGAAGTAGCCTCCTGTCTGAAGACTGCACAACCGGGTGACCAGATTTATATCAAAGACGGTCAGTATAAAGACATGCAGTTGAAGTGGACAGGTAAGGGAACCGAGAAAGCTTCTATCAAGATAGAAGCCTTGAATCCTGGAAAAGTAAAGATTGAGGGAGGCTCTACTTTGCGGATAGCAGGAGAGTGGATGTCTGTCAGTGGATTACATTTTACAGATGGATATGCTCCTAAAGGTTCCGTGGTAGAATTCCGCAACGGACAGGAACTGGCCAATCACTGTCGCCTGACAAATTGCGTGATAGACGGATTCAATCCGTCCCGTCGGGACCAGGCTTACAGCTATATCTTGCTTTATGGTCGTCATAACCGTGTAGATCATTGCTCATTGACAGGAAAACTTAATTTGGGGGTGACATTGATTGTCATCCTCAACGATGAGCGTTGTCTGGAAAATCATCATCAGATAGACCATAATTATTTCGGAGAGAGGCCGGTGTACGGTTCGAACGGTGCGGAAACCATGCGTGTGGGAACTTCCCAACAGGCATACAGTTCCTCGAACACAGTAATTGAAAATAACCTGTTCGAGCGCTGTTCCGGTGAAGTGGAAGTAATCTCTATAAAATCCAGCGATAATGTGATTCGGAACAATATCTTGCTGGAATGCGAAGGAGTAGTAGCACTGCGACACGGTGACCGTAACACGGTTAATAACAACCTGTTTATTGGCAACGGACTCCGTAACACAGGCGGTATTCGCGTGGTCAATGCCGGACATCAGATTTATGACAATACCTTGGTCGGTCTGGCAGGAACCCGTTTCTTCTCTGCTTTGGGAGTGATGGATGCCGTACCTAATTCGTTGCCTAACCGTTATTGCCAGGTAGTTGACGTGAAGATGTACCGTAATACTTTCGTAGACTGTACAAATATCGAATTTGGCACAGGCAAAGACATGGAACGTACCCTTGCACCGGACAATGTGAGCTTTACGGATAATATCATAATAAATAAGGAACTGTCTCAACCTTATATAGCCGTTGATGATGTATCAGGTATTCAGTTCAAAGGCAATAAAGTGCAACTGGCAAAGAACTATTCGGCTCCGGGATTTACTACGGAGAAACTAAAGGCTCCCCAGTTGCCGGATCAGGCCGCAATACGTAAGGATAAAGGTGCTTCCTGGTTTGAAAACCGGGTAGCGCAACCATCTGCAAAGACTCATAAGGAATACAACGCAGCTCCGGGAACTGATCTTTCTGAAATCATTCGTTCAGCAGAACCGGGTGGGATTATTGTTCTGGTTGAGGGTACCTATCCTATCCAAAGCGCCATGTTCATCGATAAACCGCTGACAATTCGCGCTGCCAACGCAGCCAATAAACCGTTGGTTCGTTTCAACGGAGAGAAATCGGATAACATGGTAACCATCGCCGATGGCGGTGAACTGATTATTGAGAATATCGCATTCGACGGAGTACTGGAACCCGGTAAAGCCTTGGCTAAGGCGGGAATTTCTACAGCCACCGATATGATACAACCTTATACACTGACAGTAGACGGTTGCGAATTTCAGAACTTCGGAGAGGGCGGCTTCTTTGCCATCAAAGGAACGAAAGCCACTTTCGCCAAGAGTGTGACAATCAAAAACTGCTTTTTCCGCGACTTATCTGGAGATGCCATCAACTATGCCGCCGAGAAAGACGATATCGGTCGTTACAATGCGGATGATATGCTGATTGAAAACTGTTCTTTCTATCGTTTGCTGGGTTTACCTATCAATATTTATCGTGGAGGAAGTGATGAAAGTACGGCTGGTCCTTATATCACTATCAGACATTGTAACTTCGCAGACTGTTGTAACAAAGAGCGTGGAAGCGTGATGCGCCTGATTGGTCCACAAGTACTGACAGTAGAGAATTGTAATTTTGACAACAGCGGACGCGGAGGAGCAACCATCCGTTTGGATGAGGCCACCTGGGAGAAAGTTCGCATAGCCAACTGTAACCTGTGGAACTCCGGCAGAATGGTAACTACCACTTCCCAAGCTATACAAGGAAAAATGTATAATATCCGTCCCGCATATATCAATGCCGACGCATACAATTATACTCCAGTGCCGGGCAGCGAATTGGAAAAACTCTCTATTGGTTTGAAAAAAAATTCGCTTCCGCAATAACCGTAATCGTAAGTGGAACAAGAAAATAATGATTAGATGAGAAAACTTATTATTTGTATATTCATGGTTTTGGGAGGATGTCTCCTTTCGTTTGCCCAACATCCGTCTCTTCTTTTCACACAGGAAGAAGTGAACGAGATGAGGGAAGGAAAGGGAACCGTGCCCGCATTCGACAAAACGCTCTCGGAAGTATTGAGCGCAGCCGATGCAGCATTGAATTCTCCTATCTCCGTTCCTATTCCGGCAGATGGTGGTGGCGGGGTGGTACACGAACAGCATAAGTCGAACTATTATGCCATGTTTCATTGCGGAGTTGCCTATCAGCTGACCGGTGACAAGAAATACGCCCGTTACGTAGCAGATATGCTGGAAGCCTATGCAAGGCTCTATCCCACACTGGGTTTCCATCCCGTATCACTTTCCCCTGTTCCCGGACGCCTGTTCTGGCAAACGCTGAATGAAAGTGTATGGCTGGTACATACAGCGGTAGCATACGATTGCATCTATCATACACTTTCGGCCAAGCAGCGCACCACCATCGAAAAGAATCTGTTTGCCCCAATGGCGGACTTCATCATGGATGGTATGGGCGATAACCATGCAAACAATAAGACTTTCAACAAGATGCATAATCATGCCACTTGGGCTACGGCTGCCGTAGGTATGATTGGTTTCGCCATGAATCGTGAAGATTACGTGAACAAAGCTCTTTATGGCTCCGACGAAACAGGCAAACGCGGAGGATTCATCCGTCAAATGGATTATCTATTCTCTCCCGATGGCTATTTCACAGAGGGGGCCTACTATCAACGTTATGCCATCTGGCCTTTCGTCATCTTCGCCCAATGCATTGAAAACAAACTGCCGGAGCTGGAAATCTTCAGCTATCGCGACAGTATACTCTCAAAAGCACTTTCCACGTTGATACAGCTATCTTATGAGGGAGAATTCTTCCATATTAACGATGCCCTGCTGAAAGGACTTTCCGCACAGGAACTGGTTTACGCTGCAGATATTCTATACAATGTCCATCCGTCGGATAAATCATTGCTCTCCGTAGCGAACGAATACCAGCATACTTATCTGCCTACAATCGGTGGTTTCCGGGTAGCCCGTGATATTGCCCGTGGCGAAGCTGCTCCAATCGTATATCGCAGCAGTGTGTTCCGCGACGGACGCAAAGGAGACGAGGGAGGCATTGCCGTGATTCGCTCGACAGACCCTAAACTGAATAGTGCCCTGACCCTGAAAGCCACTTCTCATGGTCTTAGCCACGGACATTACGATAAACTCACAATGGCCTATTATGATAATGGAAACGAGATTCTGACAGATTACGGAGCTTCTCGTTTTCTCAATATCGAAGCCAAGAATAAGGGACATTACACACGTGAGAACGAATCGTTTGCCAAACAGACCATTGCACACAACACACTGGTGGTTGATGAAACGTCCAATTTCGGCGGCGATATAAAAGTGTCTTCCCGTTATCATTCGGACATCATTTACAGTGATTTCAACGGAGATCATTTCCAAGTGATGGTAGCCAAAGAAACCAATGCATATTCCGGAGTGGAAATGAAACGTACATTGGTGTATGTGACTACTCCTTTCCTGCAATTCCCGCTGATACTGGACGTGTTGCAGGCCAACTCCGACAAGGAACACCAATACGACTATCCGCTATGGTATAACGGGCACTTCGTTTCTCTGAATTTCCCATATACCAAAGCAAGCAACGGATTGCAAACCCTCGGAACAAAAAACGGTTACCAGCATCTGTGGCTGGAAGCCTGGGGACAGAATGAGAAAACGAACACCTCCAGTTTCACTTTTGTCAAGGACAACCGCCTCTATACCATCAGCGCGGCCACCACTCCCCGGACAGAACTAAAGATGCTTCGCCTGGGAGCCAATGATCCGGATTTCAATTTGCGAAACGAGACAGTGTTTCTAATCAGAGAAAAGGAACAGAAGAATCACACGTTTGCTACTTCCATCGAAACGCATGGAGATTATGACGTAGTGATGGAGACTTCCAACAATCTGACATCCTCCTGCGCGGAAGTGAAAGTGGTGATGGATACGGCCGAATACACCGTTATCAAAGCTATATATAAAGGTGGACATTCTGTAACACTCTGTCTGGCCAACGCAGAAGACAGCAAAAAGAATAAACATCACTTGTCCGTTGGAGGAAAGAATTACGACTGGAACGGTCGTTGCGGAGTTTTTGCCAAATGAGAACAAACCATTAATAGATAGAAAGTATGAAAACATGTAGTGAAACTTTTCAGTTTGAGAAAGATTTGAAGTGGGAAAATCCCGCTCCGGGTGTCAATCGTCAGATTATGGCGTATGACGGACAGTTGATGATGGTCAAAGTGAAATTTGATAAAGGTGCGGTAGGAACCATGCACGAGCATTATCACAGCCAGGCCACTTACGTGGTGAGCGGTAAATTCGAACTCACCATCGGCGATAAGAAAGAGATTCTTTCTGCCGGAGATGGTTATTATGTAGCACCGGATGAATGGCACGGATGCGTTTGCCTGGAAGCTGGTATTCTGATTGATACTTTTAGTCCCGTGCGTGCAGACTTCTTAAACCTCTAGGCGCATGAAAGTAAAAGGACTTAGATGGGTGGTTATCGGGTTAATCATGTTGATAACCATCATCAATTATCTGGATAGAGGCACGCTCAACTATATGTGGGTGGCTAATATCGACTATCGTCTTCTGCCCGAGGCGGAGGCGTTGAGCGATAAAGGTAACCACGCCGCATTGGTGGGCGACCAGTATATCCTGACAGCCGCCAACGGAAACCGCGATTCGGTCAGCGTAGCCAATGTGCAGATGAAAGAGAAGAACGGAGTCACCTTTGTCACCAATCGCGAGGGTATCGCCATCGACCTCGGTCTGATAGACCGTAACGATCCCGATGCGTCGCAGAAAGCGAAAGACATTCTCGGCCTGATTACGATTTTCTTTATGATTGCATACGGCATCAGCCAGCTTGTCTCCGGCAAGTTGTACGATAAAATCGGATGTCGGAAAGGTTTCTTCTGGAGTGTGCTGGTATGGGGAGCGGCGGATGCGCTGGCCTCTCTTTCCAGAGGAATCTTCTCACTGACCTTTTTCCGGATGATGCTGGGCTTGGGTGAAGCCGGCCCATGGCCGGGCACTACGAAAAGTAATGCCGAATGGTTCCCGCAAAAAGAACGTGCTTTTGCACAGGGATTGTTTGGAGCGGCAGCTTCCATCGGCTCCATTCTTGCTCCGATTATCATTCTGATGCTGTTCATCGCTTTTGGCTGGAAACTGACTTTCATTGTAGTTGGTGGATTGGGATTGATCTGGCTGATTCCCTGGTTGATAATCAATAAGGCAACTCCGAAAGAGCATCCCTGGATTACGGAAGAAGAGCGTACTTATATTCTAAGCGGTCAGCCCGAAAAGGAGATAAAGACAGAAGATAAAGGAAAGAGCTGGGGCGAACTGCTGCGCGAGCGGAAAAACTACGCGCTGATCGTGGGCCGTTTCTTCATCGACCCGGTCTGGTGGATCTTCGTAACCTTCATTCCCATCTACCTGATCGAGGTGTTCAACCTC
>ERZ838839.2802-NODE-2802-length-12299-cov-2.892927_pt1 | contig 12299 bp, 8 predicted proteins | sample MGYA00519909_ERZ838839 | MGnify/ENA primary metagenome ERZ838839 (study PRJEB31850, sample SAMEA3708843) | human gut metagenome | biome: human gut; feature: human-associated habitat; material: faeces | place: China | collected 2014 ... | reverse complement strand
AACGTGAGAGCAAGACTCTGGCAACCATCACGTTCCAGAACTTCTTTAATAAATATGATAAGAAGGGCGGTATGACCGGTACAGCTGTCACAGAGGAGAAAGAATTCCGTGATATCTATGCAATGGACGTTGTAGAAATCCCGACGAACAGACCGGTAATCCGTGTTGACCATGAAGATGCTGTTTATATGACAAAGAAAGAGAAATTCAACGCAGTTGTCAATGCTGTAGTGGAAGCTCATGCGAAACAGCAGCCTGTACTGGTCGGTACCATTACGATTGAAACTTCCGAGCTTCTCAGCCGTATGCTGAAGAGACAGGGAATCAAACATAATGTATTGAATGCCAAGTTCCATGAACTTGAGGCAGAGATTGTCTCACAGGCAGGTCAGGCAGGAGCAGTTACGATCGCCACTAACATGGCTGGTCGTGGTACAGATATCAAGCTGGATGATGTGGCAAGAAATGCAGGTGGTCTGATGATCATCGGTACAGAACGTCATGAGTCCAGACGTATTGATAATCAGCTTCGCGGACGTTCCGGACGTCAGGGAGATCCGGGTGAATCCCGTTTCTATATTTCCCTGGAAGATGACCTGATGCGTCTGTTCGGTTCTGAGAGACTGATGAAGATCTTTACATCTCTTGGTGTTGCAGAGAATGAACAGATTGAGCACAAGATGCTTTCCAATGCAATTGAGAAAGCTCAGGAGAAGATTGAGTTTAACAACTTTGGTATCCGTAAGAATCTTCTTGATTATGACCAGGTAAACAATGAACAGCGTGAGATCATCTACAAAGAACGTCGTCAGGTTCTCGACGGTGAGAATATGCGTGAAGCAATCTATAAGATGATCCAGGATACAGTGGATACTTATGTTGATATGTGTTTCTCTGATGATGTAGATTCTGAAGAGTGGGATCTGAATGAATTTAACGGTGTTCTTACTCCGATCATTCCGATCAGACCGCTTACAGCTGAGAGTGTAAAAGGCAAGAAACGTGATGAGATCAGACATGAACTGAAAGAAGAGGCAGTGAAGCTCTATGAAGAAAAAGAAGCAGAGTTCCCGGAACCGGAGCAGCTTCGTGAATTAGAGCGAGTTGTACTTCTGAAATGCATTGACAGCAAGTGGATGGATCACATTGATGATATGGAAATCCTTCGTCAGGGTATCGGACTTGCTGCTTATGGACAGAGAGATCCGGTTGTTGAATATAAAATGAGTGCATTTGATATGTTCAACGAAATGATCACATCCATTCAGGAAGATACTCTTCGTATGCTGTACCATGTACATGTAGAGCAGAAGATCGAGCGTGAACAGGTAGCTAAAGTTACCGGAACAAACAAGGATGACAGTGCCGGTCCTAAGAAACCGGTTCAGAGAAAAGAAATCAAAGTATATCCGAACGATCCCTGCCCATGTGGAAGCGGTAAGAAATACAAACAGTGCTGTGGACGTAAGAATAAGGCCTGACTCGTTTATCTCAGTTGAGAAGACTCCCATTTCTGTAAGTGGTGAGTTCATTACTACAGAGCGGGCAGTAATGATTTTGTAAACAGAACATTGTGAGCAGATCATGTCTGCTGCAAAATAAAAGGGCTGAATCATGAGGCCCTTTTATCGTGCGCAAAAACACGTTAGCGCGTTGAATCGGCAGATTGTGAATATCTGTCTGAACTGTTCAGTACATCCACAGCTATGTGATTATGATTGATGAACAGTCACATAACAATTCCATAAAGGGGGAAAAACAGTATGAAAAGAGAGTCTTTCGGCTCACGCCTTGGTTTTATCCTGGTGTCAGCAGGATGTGCCATCGGTATTGGAAACGTGTGGAAGTTTCCGTATATCTGCGGGGCATATGGAGGCGCGGCCTTTATCCTGATCTACTTATGTTTTCTGGTTATTCTCGGTATTCCGGTTCTGGTAGCAGAATTTGCGGTAGGACGGGGAAGCCACACAAGTGTTGCGAAATGTTTTGACAAACTGGCACCTGCAGGAAGCTGCTGGAAGCCATTGAAATTTATTGGTATTATTGGATGTTATATGCTGATGATGTTTTACACAACAGTAGGAGGATGGATGATCTACTATTGTGTGAAGAGTCTGCGGGGAGATTTCGTTGGAGCGACTCCGGAAGCAGTAACACAGTCTTTTTCCGATATGCTGGGAAATGCACCGACGATGATGTTATGGATGGTGATCATCTGTCTGATCGGATTTGCAGTCTGTTTCATGGGATTGCAGAATGGTATTGAAAAAATCTCCAAAGTAATGATGAGTGCACTGCTTATCATTATGGTGATCCTTGCGGTTCATTCAGTAATGATGGAAGGCGCGGGAGAAGGAATCCGCTTCTATCTGATTCCTGATTTTCAGAAGATTAAGGAAGCAGGAGTTGGTAATGTAGTATTTGCGGCATTGAGTCAGTCATTCTTTACATTATCCATTGGTATTGGTGCCATGCTGATCTTCGGAAGTTATCTGGACAAATCCAGAAGCCTTACCGGAGAGGCGGTAAGCATCACCGTACTCGATACTTTTGTTGCGCTGACAGCAGGATTTATCATTATTCCGGCATGCTTCTCCTATGGAATCCAGCCGGATGCAGGTCCAAGCCTTGTTTTTATCACTTTGCCCAATATTTTTTCAAAGATGAGCGGAGGGGCTTTGTGGGGAAGTCTGTTCTTCCTGTTTCTGACATTTGCTGCGGTTTCAACGATCATTGCTGTATTTGAGAACCTGATCGTGTTTAATATGGAACTGTTTGGCTGGAACCGTAAAAAGAGTGTTGTTGTCTGCGCAGTTCTTGTTATGATCTTAAGCATTCCATGTGTGCTTGGATTCAATGTACTTTCCGGATTCCAGCCATTCGGAGATGGAAGCAACATCATGGATCTGGAAGACTTTATTGTTTCTAATAACCTTCTTCCTCTTGGAAGTCTTGGTTACCTTCTGTTTTGTACCAGAAAGAACGGATGGGGATGGGACAATTTCATTGCAGAGGTGAATGCCGGTACAGGCATGAAATTCCCGAAATGTCTGAAAAATTATGTTGCCTATGGAATTCCGGCGATTATCATTGTGATCTATCTGAAAGGTTACTATGATAAATTTGCAGGTCTGGGAACAGCAGCACTGGCCGGATGGATGATCGTGGCACTGGTACTGCTGGGATTCGTATTCTACTGTGCGACAGCGAAGAAGAAAGTGAAACAGTAAGCGGAGCGCGAATATCTGTCCGACCTGAGAACAATAAAAGATGTAATTATGTCTGAGAAGAAAGATTCTTTCAGATATGGTTACATCTTTTTTGTGTTATGGAATTGTTGTGTAAAGGTAGTGGATGCATTATTTTAGAGGATTGCTATAATGAGGCAGTTCTTCGCTGGGGTTGGTTTTGAACTGTTTACGGTATGCCCGGGAAAAAGTGCTGTATTCTGCGAACCCGCTTTCCTGTGCTGCTTTTGTCACAGGCATTCCATTTGAGATCAGAGTACGTGCCATAAGAAGCCGCTTGTTTACAATATAATTATGAAGGGTATAGCCGGTTTCTTGTTTGAACTTCCGCATCAGATGGTACTTGCTTACATAATATCTGGCAGAAAGCGTTTCTACAGACAGATCTTCTTTCAGATTGTGGTTGATATACTGAAGGATACTGGCAATCTGCGAGTCAAAGGTGTAGGATTTTTTATCAAAAATGTACTGCTTTTCCAGAAAGATACGGTTCAGATAAACCATAAACTGAAGAAAAAGTGACTGTGTCAGGATTTCCCTTCCATATTCATCGGATTTTGCAGAATTTTCCAGTTCAAACAGGATGTCTTTCATCTTTTCCTGAAGAGCAGAATTCAGACGTACCAGATTATAGCTTCGGTCATTTGCTTTCTGGAAGCATTTCAGCAGTTCCTGCCAGGGAATATCGTTTTGGATCCAGAGAATGAAACGTTCATATGGAACAGATGGATCAATCTCCGGGCGGTGGATGGCATGGCGGTTTACCAGAAGAATGTCCCATGGTTTCAGTTGATAAGCTTTTCCTTCTATATGATAAGCAGCCTTGCCGGAGATGAAGATAACTACCTTGTGAAAATCATGATAATGGTAAGAGAATTCCTTTCTGGTCTGGTCTTTAAGATGAAAAAGTCGGAATTGTTCGTCCAGGTATCCTGTTTTTTCTGTCTGATAGAACTGTTCTGATAATAACATATCTGCCTCCGATATCTGCAATGATTATTTAACCGAATCAAGCAAGTCCCCTGTGGAGATTGTGAAAAGAAATAAGCAGTGGAAAGCAATAAGCGGAGGGAAAAGTTTGATTCATGGTATAATCATATCATTTAATGCGCAAATGTACAATTATTACTAAGAATGTAACAAATAGTAACGAATATATTTTATAATTTCTGAGAAAATATGCTACAAAGATATTGACATTATTACACGATAATAGTATCATGCAATTACAAAGTAATCGTAAAAACTTTGTAACTATTTCGAAATAGGGTAAAGAAATAGAAAACTGAACAGAGAGGAGTGATGCTGCTGTAAGGCTGTTATATCAGAGAACTGATATAATGGTCTTTTTTGTAACACTTACAGAGCATTTTTTGCAATGTTTTAAGCATTTTACTCTATATACATGGTAAAAACAATAAAATATAATGAATATAAAGTCAGGATGTGATATGAGAAAATTATCTGACATAAAATTTAACCGAATCAAGTAAGTCCCTTGCTTCAATTGCGAAAAGCAATAAGCAGTGGGTGGGGACTCAGAAAATTACCTGACACAAAATTTAATCAGACAAGTGGCAAAGTGAGTTGGAAAGATTGCCCGACAATTGATTATCGATGCAGATACAAAAGCGGGAAGTATCCGGGATTATAAATCAGAAGGAGAGATATGGTTATGGCAAATACAATTATTATGAGTAAATATCAGGGACTTGGAAACGATTATCTGATTCTTGATCCGAAGAAAAATCAGGTACAGCTTCAGGGAAAGAAGATTGCACTTCTCTGCCAGAGAGGATTTGGGCTTGGTGCTGACGGTGTGCTCTATGGACCGGTAGAAATTGATGGGAAATTGGGCGTGCGTATTTTTAACGCAGACGGAAGTGAATCTGCCATCAGTGGAAACGGCGTGCGTATTTTTGCCAAATATCTGATGGATAATGGATATATTACTGAGAAAAAATTTGACATTGAAACTATGTCAGGCACGATTCATGTGGAATGCCTGAACAGCCGGGCAACGGAATTTAAAGTAAACATGGGAAAACCATCTTTTATCTCCAGCGATATCCCTGTTTCCGGTGAAGTTCGTGAAGTAATTAAGGAGAATTTCGTATTCCATGGAAAAGAATACAAGGCTACCTGCCTGACAGTTGGTAATCCACACTGCATTATTTTTACAGACAATGTAAGTGCAGAAGCTGTAAAGAATCTGGGACCTTATGTGGAAAATGCAGATGAATTTCCGGAGAGAATGAACCTGCAGATCTGCCGTCAGGTCGACAAGGGAAATCTGGAGATTGAAATCTGGGAAAGAGGCTCCGGATATACAAAGGCTTCCGGAACAGGAAGCTGTGCGGCAGCAGCGGCAGCCTATAAGCTGGGTCTGGTAGAATCCCGTATTAATGTAAATCAGCCGGGCGGAATGATACAGATCGATATGGAAGAGGACGGAACTGTCTATATGACAGGAACAGTGGGATATATTGCAGATATAAGTGTTGCAGAGAGCTTCTTCTCATAAATTACACAGGCTTTATGTGTAATTCAGAGTAATTCTTTGTTTGTAATTTGCTTAAAGATATGTTATTATTTTAAACGAATTATTTATCAGGACTGCTATAATCTATAGCAATTCAGTCGGTTATCCACAGGGAGTCCGACAGAGAATATTTATAATAAGAAAGTGGGTGAAGCTGTGGTTGAATTAGACCAGTTCAAGAGCATTCTTGCGACTTATACAGAACCATTAGTGGAAGTGAGGGATTCACTTTGACCTGGCTAACAAAGAGCAGAAGGTCGAAGAATTAGAGCGCGAAATGGAAGCGCCTGATTTCTGGGATGATGCAGAAGTTTCCCAGAAGAAAATGAAAGAATTAAAAGACATGAAAGATGACATGGAGACCTATCAGAATCTGGTTACACAGATGGAAGATATGGAAACCATGATCGAGATGGGATATGAGGAGAACGATCCTGCACTGATTCCTGAGATTCAGGAAATGCTGGATGAGTTTCAGAAGGATTTTGACAATATCCGTATCAAGACACTTCTTTCCGGAGAATATGACAGTGAGAATGCTATCATTAAGCTGAATGCAGGTGCAGGCGGAACAGAGGCCTGTGACTGGTGCGGTATGCTTTACCGTATGTACAGCCGCTGGGCAGATAAGAAAGGATTTACCCTGGAAGTGTTGGATTATCTGGACGGCGATGAGGCAGGTATCAAATCTGTTACTTTCCAGGTAAACGGAACAAATGCTTACGGTTATCTGAAATCAGAGAAGGGAGTTCACCGTCTGGTGCGTATTTCTCCTTTCAATGCAGCAGGTAAGCGACAGACATCTTTTGTATCCTGTGATGTTATGCCGGATATCAAGAAGGATCTGGATGTAGAGATCAATGACGATGAGATCCGTATTGATACTTATCGAAGCAGTGGTGCCGGCGGTCAGCATATCAACAAGACATCATCTGCCATCCGTATCACACATTATCCTACCGGAATCGTGGTACAGTGTCAGAATGAACGTTCTCAGCACATGAATAAAGATAAAGCCATGCAGATGCTGAAAGCCAAGCTGTATCTTCTCAAGCAGCAGGAGGCAGAGGAAAAACTCTCTGGTATCCGCGGTGAGGTGACAGATATCGGTTGGGGAAATCAGATCCGTTCTTATGTTATGCAGCCATATACCATGGTAAAGGATCATAGTACAAACGAAGAGACCGGAAATGTGGATGCAGTACTTGACGGGGGAATTGATATTTTCATCAATGCATATCTGAAATGGATCGCACTGAAGAAATAAAAGAATAAAAAAGGCTGTCTGAAATCAGGACAGCCTTTTTCGTGTTGAGCCATAATGATTCTGCAGAATATATTTCTTGCGTATTTTTGTATGGTGTGATAATATATCCAGTGTGTAAAAACAAATGTCTTTAAAGAACGGACAGGTAAATTGATATGCAGAAACCAGTAACAGAGAAAAAGAAATATTTTGTAGTGAGGGAACGTGCGGTTCCGGAAGTCCTGCTGAAGGTTGTGGAGGCAAAGAAGCTTCTGGACTCTGGTAAAGTGGACACTGTACAGGATGCAGCAGAGCGCACAGGAATCAGCAGAAGCTCTTTCTACAAATACAAAGATGATATTTTTCCATTTCATGAAGAGACAAGGGGAAAGACGATCACCTTTATTATCCAGATGGATGATGAACCGGGGCTTTTGTCGGTTGTCCTGCAGACGATTGCACGGTTTCATGGAAACATTCTCACCATTCATCAGAGTATTCCTATCAATGGGGTTGCCACACTTACTCTGAGTGTGGACATTCTTCCGGGCGAGGGGGATGCAGAAGCAATGGTAGAGACGATTGAACAGAATGAAGGAGTTCATTATCTGAAAATATTAGGCAGGGAGTAAAAGAAAATGATCAATGTAGCAATTTTAGGATATGGCACAGTTGGAAGCGGTGTATTTGAAGTATTAAATGAAAATAAAGAGAGCATTTCCAGACGTGCCGGACAGGAACTTCATGTAAAATATGTTCTGGATCTTCGTGATTTTCCGGGACAGCCGGTAGAGAAGGTTCTGGTCCATGATTATGAACAGATCGTCAGTGATCCGGAAGTAGATATTGTAGTAGAGGTTATGGGCGGTGTGGAGCCTGCTTATACTTTTGTAAAGAAGGCACTTCTGGCAGGAAAGAATGTCTGCACTTCCAATAAGGCTCTGGTTGCAAAGCATGGCCGCGAGCTGATGGATATTGCAAAGGAAAAGAGCATTAACTTCTTATTTGAAGCAAGCTGTGGCGGCGGAATCCCGATCATTCGTGTCATCAATTCTTCCCTTACAGGAGATGAGATTGACGAAGTAACAGGTATCCTGAACGGAACTACCAACTACATGCTTTATAAGATGAGCACAGAAGGCTGTGAATTTGACACTGTATTAAAGGAAGCGCAGCAGAAGGGTTATGCAGAGGCAGATCCTACCGCTGATGTGGAAGGATATGATGCATGCCGTAAGATTGCAATCCTTTCCTCTCTTGCTTATGAGAGATATTTTGATTTTGAAGATATTTATACAGAGGGAATTACAAAGATCACACCTGAGGATATGGAGTATGCTGCGAAACTTGGCAGAACTATCAAACTTCTTGGAACCAGCCGCAGACTGGCAGACGGAACCTGTTATGCAATGGTAGCACCGTTTATGCTCGGCCAGAACAGCCCTCTTTACAGTGTAAATGATGTGTTTAATGCAGTATTTGTACATGGAAATATGCTTGGAGATGCCATGTTCTATGGAAGCGGTGCAGGTAAACTGCCTACAGCAAGTGCTGTAGTTGGTGATATTGTGGATGCCGCAAAACATCTCCATGTTAATATTGTGACAAACTGGAATAGCACTCCGGCAGTACTGAAACCACTGGATGAAGTGACAGGAAGATTTTTTGTGAGAATTAAAAAAGAAGCAGCAGAAGAAGCGAAGAAGGTATTTGGTGATGTTGAGATCATCAGCCTGGGACAGCTTCCACAGGAATGTGCATTTATCACTGATGAAATGACACAGGGAGCATTTGAAGAGAAACTGGCTCAGATCGGAGATCAGGTACTTGCAAAGATTCGAGTTAAAGATTGATAAACTGACAGATTTCGTGTATCATATAGTGTGCCTGATAAGGTAGACACTGATACAATACTTCAGATAAATATTTGTACAGTGATTACTGTAAACAGAACAGGAAAGGGAAGATATGAGAATCTTCTCTTTCCTGTAAACTTATTATGGAGGAAGTAAAACAATGTTGATTGTCAAGAAATTTGGCGGTACATCGGTTGCAAATAAAGAACGTATCTTTAATGTTGCCAACCGCTGTATAGAAGAGTACAGAAAAGGAAATGACGTGGTTGTCGTTCTGTCCGCAATGGGGAAATATACGGATGAACTGATCACCATGGCAAGGGATGTCAATGAGAAACCGCCGAAAAGAGAGATGGATATGCTCTTTACCATCGGAGAACAGATGTCTGTTGCACTGATGGCAATGGCGATGGATAAACTGGGAGTTCCTGCGGTTTCCCTGAATGCTTTTCAGGTTTCCATGCATACGACAAGCAGTCATGGAAATGCACGTTTAAAAAGAATTGATACAGAGCGTATCAGAAGAGAGCTGGACAGCAAAAAGATTGTAATAGTTACCGGCTTCCAGGGAGTTGACAAGTATGATGATTATACGACTCTTGGAAGAGGCGGTTCTGACACAACAGCGGTTGCTCTTGCGGCTGCTCTTCATGCAGATGCCTGTGAAATCTATACAGATGTAGATGGTGTTTACACAGCAGATCCGCGTAAGGTTCCGAAAGCAAGAAAGCTCAAAGAGATCACTTACGATGAAATGCTTGACCTTGCGACTCTCGGGGCAGGTGTGCTTCACAACCGTTCTGTGGAGATGGCGAAGAAATATGGCGTGCCGCTTGTGGTACGTTCAAGTTTAAACAACAGTGAAGGAACTGTGGTAAAGGAGGAAGTTACAGTGGAGAGAATGTTGATCAGCGGTGTTGCGCTGGATACAGATGCAGTGAGAATTGCGGTAATCGGATTAAAGGATGAGCCGGGTGTGGCTTTTAAATTATTTGATACCCTTGCGAAGAAGAATATTAATGTAGATGTGATCCTGCAGTCTATCGGACGTGCGGGCAGAAAGGATATTTCCTTCACAGTAGATGGAAATGATCTGGATGATGCAGTTGCAGTTCTGGATGCAAATCAGGCAAGACTTGGATTTGCAGAGCTTCATTCTGAGAGAAATATTGCGAAGCTTTCCATCGTAGGTGCAGGAATGATGAGTAATCCCGGAGTAGCTGCAAAGATGTTTGAGAGCCTCTATAATGAGGGCGTAAACATCAATATGATCTCTACATCCGAGATTCGTGTGACAGTTCTGATCAATGAAAAGGACGGAGTGCGCGCAATGAATGCAGTACATGATGCCTTTGGTCTGGCAGACTGATTTAGGAGAATTACATGACATCGAGACGTGAATTAAAAAACTATGCGAAGCAGGCCATGTCAGGAAAATATGGGATACTGATCCTGGCGTTTGTTGCAGTTCAGGCACTGGCTCTGATCAGCAGCATGATATCCACGGCTTTATTTCCGGGAGAGGAAACAATTGATATTGTGTTGTCGTATGCATTTACATTTATTCTGACTCTGCTGATCAATGTGGTAGCGGCAGGTATGAATTATATGTATTTGAATATTGCCAGAGGGAAAGCATATTCATTAAATGACCTGTTTTATTTTTACAGATATCATCCGGACAGAGTGATCGTTGCCGGATTTTTTATGGCAGTACTGAATCTGCTTACCATGTTGCCCTATACGATTTACAGTAATGCGAATCTTCCGGGTGAAGATGCTTCTGTGGAGGTGCTGATTACCTGGCTGTATACAGGTGTTGTTCTGATGATCGTGGGAATGATTGTTTATCAGATTCTGGTCATTCCTCTGGAGATGACTTATTATATTCTGGCAGATAAGCCGGAATTGAAAAGTACAGAGGCTATGAAAGAGAGTCTGGAGATGATGCATGGAAACTTCGGAAGATATCTTATGCTGAAGATAAGCTTTATCCCATTGATGTTTCTTTCTGTTTTTACATTCTATATTGCACTCTTGTGGATATTTCCATATATGGCCATGACAGAAGTAATGTTCTATCGTGATCTGACAGGGGAGCTTAAAGTGCAGAAAGAGGAAGAAGAACGTGTGGCACGAGACTATGTGAATCCCATGTTTGACAGCTATTCACAGAACGAACAGCCACAGGAAGATCAGACGCATCCGCAGCAGTTCTGGCGTATGCCGGAAGAACCGGTTTCTTATGAAAACGAAGATGAACAGAACATTACAGAATCTTCATCTGCAGCCTCTGCAAATGAAGATTCTGAGGGGGCAGGAGATTACAGACAACACAGAAATGCAGAATGTTCAGGCAGATATGGATGATAAAAAAGAGCAGAATGATTCAGCACCAAAAGAAGAGGAAGAAGACAACGAACCGAAACCATGGGATGAATACTTCAATAGCCTAAAATAAAAATATATTAGATATAAAAAAGACTTTTCTCAGATACGATTTATTGTCAGAGAAAGGTCTTTTTTTTGGATATTTTACATTGAGAATCTTTTCTGGACATGATAAGATTACTGTACATGATTGAACCGAATCAGACAATATATAAGGAAAGGAGGCCGCGCTGTTATGGAAACAAAAAATAAGAAACTTCCGGTGGGAATAGAGATGTTTCGTGATATTCGTGAGCATGACTTTTACTATATAGATAAAACAGGCTTTATTAAAGAATTGCTGGAGTCCTGGACAGAAGTCAACCTGTTTACCCGTCCAAGACGCTTTGGGAAAAGCCTGAACATGGATATGCTGAAAGCCTTTTTTGAGATTGGGACGGATAAAAGATTATTTGATGGTCTGGAGATTTCTGCTGAAAAGCAGATCTGTGAGGAGTACATGGGGAAATTTCCGGTAATATCTGTCAGTTTGAAAGATGTGGAAGGCAATGGCTTTGAGGAAGCAAAGGATATGTTGGAAACAGTAATCAGTGATGAGGCTCTGCGCTTTCAATATTTAATGGACAGCCCGAAGCTTACTTCTTATGAGAAAGCCAGATTTGAGCCTTTGCTGACAGGCAGATTTGAAAAAACTTCGCAGCTTACTGCCAGTTTAAAAACGTTGTCCGCTCTGCTATATAAACATACAGGGACAGAGGTGATTATATTGATCGATGAATATGATGTTCCATTGTCAAAGGCATCGGAGCATGGATATTACAAAGAAATGGCAATGTTGATCCGCAAGCTGTTTGAACAGGTGCTTAAAACAAATGAAAGTCTGAAACTGGCGGTACTGACCGGGTGTATGCGCATTTCAAAAGAAAGTATTTTTACAGGATTGAACAATATTAAAGTTCTGTCTGTGGCAGACGTACAGTTTGATGAATACTTTGGTTTCACAGATCAGGAAGTAA
>ERZ838839.2798-NODE-2798-length-12327-cov-3.226613_pt1 | contig 12327 bp, 11 predicted proteins | sample MGYA00519909_ERZ838839 | MGnify/ENA primary metagenome ERZ838839 (study PRJEB31850, sample SAMEA3708843) | human gut metagenome | biome: human gut; feature: human-associated habitat; material: faeces | place: China | collected 2014 ... | reverse complement strand
CCGTCTGAGAAAGTCGGCGCAGAGATCCGTAAGCTTTACAGCTGGAACAACGAGAGTGATAAGCTGATCAACAACTAATCAACTGTAAAAAATCCAATGCTATGACAAAAGGGCTGTGTAAGAATGTAAAAGTTCTGACACAGCCTTGTTTTGACAAAAAATCAGTTGTTTTCAAAGGAAAACCGCAAAAACAAACTGGAAAATACATATTAATTGCGATAAAATGAATAAGTAAGCCCGAAAAATAGAAACGTTGCATTGAAACATGAAACAGATCTGTGGACAGGAAAAGACATAAATGCGCAGATCACGGAAAGGCATGAAAAGCGGTATGAAAGATTTTGAAGCAAAAACCTCTCCCAGGCAGAAAATGGATACCGAAAGCTGGTTTATCGAATGTTACCGGAACAATCAGGGGCATCCTCTGCGGACGTTAGTGCATCTGTACAAGGGAAATTATCATAAATTTGTTCTGGCAGTCATCTGCTTTTTTGCAAAGCATGCCTGCGTCTGGGTACTGCCGATCATTACGGCCAATATCATCAATGATGTGACATCCCACAACCCGGATACTTTTCGGAACATTATTTTTTACAGTATTCTGGAAGCAGGGCTGATCCTGCTGAACATTCCGATGAACTATCTGTATACTTCCTACAAGAGTCTGGCCACCCGCTATGCGGAGACGGGACTGAGGAAAGCATTGATCCGAAAGCTTCAGCAGTTATCCATTTCCTATCATGTGGAGACTCAGTCCGGGCGATTGCAGTCCAAGATCATGCGTGACGTGGAAGCGGTAGAGGGGCTTTCCACACAGTTATTTTTAAGCATTCTGAACATTGCGCTGAATATTGGTGTGGCGCTGGTGGTCACCATCAGCAAGAGCCGGATCGTATTTATCTTTTTCCTTTTGACCACACCGGTAGCAGCCATCACCATGGTCACTTTCCGGAATATCATGAAAAAACGGAACACTGAATTCCGTAAGGAAATGGAAGAGACTTCCGCCAGAGTCATGGAAATGGTGGAACTTGTACCTGTGACCAGAGCACATGCCCTGGAGGACGAAGAAGTGGCAAAAATGAGCGGCCAGCTTTTTGCTGTGGCGGAAAAAGGCTACAAACTGGATCTGATCCAGGCATTGTTTGGCTCGGTGGGCTGGGCAGTATTCCAGATCTTCCAGGTGATCTGTCTGGCATTTACCGGATATCTGGCCATTGGCGGCAAAATTCAGGCAGGCGATATCACATTGTACCAGAGTTATTTTGCCACGGTAGTCAATCAGGTGTCCTCCATCGTCACCCTGCTGCCTACCATTGCCAAGGGTATTGAATCCGTCAATTCCATCGGTGAAGTATTGTTATCTGAAGATATCGAAGATAATGAGGGCAAGGAAAAACTGGAACAGGTGACCGGTACTTTTGATTTTGAGGACGTATGTTTCCATTATAAAAATAACGAACATAATGTATTGAACCATCTGAATCTTCATGTGAAATCGGGAGAGACTATTGCACTGGTGGGAGAATCCGGCGCCGGAAAGTCTACGATCCTGAATCTGGTCATCGGTTTTAATCAGGCGGAAAGCGGAAAAGTCCTGATCGATGGCAAGGATATCAGTAAGATCGATCTACGCACCTACCGAAAGCACCTGGCTGTAGTTCCCCAGACTTCGATCCTGTTCTCCGGAACGATCCGTGACAATATCACTTACGGTTGCGAAAATGTGTCGGAGGAAGAACTGCAGAAAGTGATCAAAGCTGCCAATCTGTCGGATCTGATCGCATCACTGCCTAAGGGTCTGGATACCATGGTGGGAGAGCACGGCGGCAAACTGTCTGGCGGTCAGAGACAGCGTATCTCCATTGCCAGAGCACTGATCCGGGATCCGAAGGTGATCGTACTGGATGAAGCCACCTCGGCTCTGGACAGTATTTCAGAAAAGCTGATCCAGCAGGCGCTGAACAATCTGACAGAAGGGCGTACCACCTTTATCGTGGCCCACAGACTGTCCACCATCCGGGATGCCGACAGGATCGCGGTCATTGCAGACGGTCGCTGCGCAGAGTACGGCACTTATGAAGAACTTATGGCTCTGCAGGGAGAATTTTATCAGTTGAAACAGATTCAGAGCTGATGGAAATCAGAAAACAGAAAAGTTGCTTGAAACATATGTTCGGCTATGGTATGATAAACATATCGTAGCCGATTTTTACAGGTTACTATTTGCAGGACAGGAAAGACGAGGACTTAGTATATATGTTTGCATATGTGAATGGCTTTTTGGAAGATGCTACGGTAGATAACGCTGTGATCGATGTCAACGGATTTGGCATCAATGTAAGGATTTCTGCGGATACAGCCTCCAGGCTGCCGGGAATCGGAGAAGAAGTTCGGCTTTACACTTATACCTATGTGAAGGAAGATGCCTTTTTACTATATGGTTTTCTCTCCCGAAGTGATCTGGAAATGTTCAAGCTGTGCATTACAGTCAGCGGAATCGGTCCAAAGGGAGCGCTGGCAATATTATCGGTCATGGATGCAGATGCTCTGCGGTTTGCCATTATGTCCGGGGATGCCAAGGCAATCTCCAGGGCCCCGGGAGTGGGAGCCCGGACGGCGCAGCGCCTGATTCTGGAATTAAAAGATAAGCTCTCCATTGATGATACACTGATCTCCAGAGAGATCGCCGCAGGCGGAGCCCAGGGAATCCTGACTGCCGGCAGCCTGCACATTGACAGTGAGAAGAAAAAGGAAGCCGTGGAAGCACTGGTGGCACTGGGATACGGACAGGCAGAGAGCCTCAAGGCTGTCAATGCCCTTGAGGATGTGGAGACCATGGATTCCGGCGCGATTCTGAAAGCTGCCCTGAAAAAATTGTTTTAAGGAACCGGATAAATTATGCCTAGAAGAATGATAGAGACAAATATCACAGAAGAAGATATCAAACTGGAAGGCTCTCTGCGGCCCCAGACACTGGACGACTATATCGGCCAGTCCAAGATCAAAGAGAACCTGAAGGTGTATATTACCGCAGCAAAGCAGCGCGGAGATGCACTGGACCATGTGTTGTTCTATGGACCTCCCGGACTGGGCAAGACCACGCTGGCAGGAATCATAGCCAACGAAATGGGTGTGCATATGAAGGTGACCAGTGGCCCTGCGATTGAAAAGCCCGGTGAAATGGCGGCGATCCTGAACAATCTGGAGGAGGGAGATCTGTTATTCGTGGATGAAATCCATCGGCTGAACCGTCAGGTGGAAGAGGTACTGTACCCGGCCATGGAGGATTACTGCATCGATATTATGATCGGAAAGGGTTCCAGTGCCAGATCTGTGCGTCTGGAGCTGCCGAAATTCACTCTGGTGGGAGCGACCACCCGTGCCGGACTTCTGACTGCACCTCTGCGGGATCGTTTCGGCATGATCCATCATCTGGAATTTTATACCATAGAGGAATTACAGCAGATCATCATGCATTCCGCCCGGATCCTGGACGTGGAGATCGAACCGGCCGGAGCAAAGGAAATGGCCAGAAGAAGCCGCGGTACACCGAGACTGGCGAACCGGATCTTAAAACGTGTCCGTGACTTTGCACAGGTTAAATACGACGGGATCATTACCGAGGAGGTAGCCAGAACGGCATTGGATCTGATGGATGTCGATAAGATGGGACTGGACCATATCGACCGCAATATTCTGGTCACGATCATTGAGAAATTCGACGGAGGTCCCGTGGGTCTGGATACCCTGGCAGCTGCCATCGGTGAAGATGCCGGTACGATAGAGGATGTCTACGAACCCTATCTGATCAAGAACGGATTTCTGAACAGAACACCCAAAGGCCGTGTAGTCACAGATCTTACCTATCATCATCTGGGACTGAATTGATACGTGCAGCTTACGAAATTTTACTTGCCACCCTATACATTCTGATATATAATAAATCTTGTATTATATTTTTGCATAAATGGCATATATTGTGTTTTTCAAAAGAGTGTTAAGAGGGGTGTGGAGATGTCACCTAAGACAGATACAGAAGTGATCATAGGCGGAAAAGTATTTACTTTAAGCGGCTATGAAAGTGAAGATTATATGCAGAAAATTGCTTCCTACATCAATGGAAAGATTACCGAATACGGGAAGCTGGACGGCTTTCGCAGACAACCTCTGGATAAGCAGAACATTCTGCTCCAGTTGAATATTGCAGATGATTATTTTAAAGCCAAGAAGCAGATCTCCATTCTGGAGGAAGAACTGCAGGGCAAGGAAAAAGAGCTTTATGATCTGAAGCATGAACTGATTTCAGCACAGATCAAACTGGAAAATGCAGAAAAGCAGGGGAAGGAACTGCAAAAGCAGTTAAATGAAGACGCCAAGAAGATTGTACGTCTGGAGACAGAATTAAAAGACAAATAAATTGATAGCTGTCCGTTTTCGGGCAGCTATTTGCTTATATGAATCGAATGCAATAGAGGAAATCTGAAATCTATGAAAGCAGCAAAAAAAGTAGAATTACTGGCACCTGCCGGAAATGCGGAAGCCTTTTACGGGGCTATCCATGCCGGTGCGGATGCTATATATCTGGGTGGCAGCCGTTTCGGGGCCAGAGCTTATGCGGAAAATTTTTCGGAAGAAGAACTGGTTGCCTGTATCCGGTATGCTCATCTTTTTCAGCGAAAAGTATATCTGACGGTAAACACACTGGTAAAAGAATCGGAATTTTCCGGACTGTATGAATATGTATTGCCCTATTATCGGGCCGGACTGGATGGGGTGATTGTCCAGGACATGGGAGTGTTTGCATATCTCAGAGAACATTTTCCAGGGATGGAACTCCATGGAAGCACTCAGATGACCATTACAGGGGAGTATGGGGCAGCTTTTCTGAAGGAACAGGGGGCCTGTCGTGTAGTTCCCGCCAGAGAGCTGAGCCTTGCGGAAATCCGCAGGATCAAGGAAGTCACAGGGCTTGAGATCGAATGCTTTATCCATGGAGCCATGTGTTATTGCTATTCCGGACAGTGCCTGTTCAGCAGTATTCTGGGGGGCAGAAGTGGCAACAGAGGACGTTGTGCCCAGCCTTGTCGCCTGCCCTATACCACTGGAAAACATCCGAAGGAATGTTATCCTTTAAGCCTGAAAGATATGTGTACCATTGAATATATTCCGGAGCTTCTGGAGGCAGGGATCGACTCCTTTAAGATCGAAGGCCGTATGAAGAAGCCGGAATATGCCGCTGGAGTTACGGCAATTTATCGCAAATATATTGACCAGTATTATGCGGATTCCAAAGCTCCTCAGAAGATTTCTGCGGCAGATATGCATACGCTTTCCTGCCTCTATATTCGCAGTGAGAGACAGGATGGTTATTATCACAAGCACAACGGCGGGGAGATGGTGACTCTGGACAGCCCGGCTTACAGCGGTAGTGATGAGACTTTGCTTCAGAATATCCGGAAGAAGCATCTGGAACACAGGCTGACCCTTCCGGTATCCATGCAGGCTGAATTTCTGACCGGGGAGACCGCAAAATTGTATTTGTGGACCGGAGAGAGTGCCGTCACCGTAGAAGGGAATGTGGTAGAAGAAGCTTCCCGACAGCCCATCACACAGGAAAATATAGCAAAACAGCTGGGGAAACTTGGCGACAGTCACTTCCATCTGGAGGACTCCATCGGAATCCGGGTAAGTGACAATGCTTTCTACCCGTTAAAAGCTATCAACGAGTTACGCCGAAAGGGACTTTCCCTGCTGGAAGAACAAGTGATCCTTGCAAACGGCTTCCTTTATGAGAGAACTTCCGAAAAAGCTCCGACACTGGCTGACGATGGTGATTTTCGGAAAAACGATAGTATAAAGTCTCAAAAATCCGATGAAAAATGGGCTATCACGATACGGACCCCGGAACAATGCCAGGGCTTTTGCAGTTCATCCTTCTGGAAAGATCCGGTCAGAACCGCCGGACAACTCAGACTCTATCTGGATGCGGATTTCCTGTTACAGGATCCGTCCGCTGCGGAGAAGATTTTGAGAAGCCTTACTGAAAAAGAGATCCAATCTGTGATCGCTCTGCCGAAGATCCTGCGCCTGCGGGATGGGCAGTATCTTGAAAAATTACGGAAATTGCTGCTGGAAAATCTGGCATATATAAATGGCTTTCAGGCAGCAAACATGGAACATATCGCGTTATTAAAACAATGGAATTTTACCGGAAAAGAAATCTATGGGGATCATAGTCTGTATCTCTGGAACCGGACCAGCCGGGATTTCTGGAAGGCATTTTTAGACGGCTATTGTCTGCCGTTGGAGCTGAATGCCGCAGAGCAGAGGGACATTCTGGATCCTGCGTTTCCTGCGGAAAAAGTAATATACGGCAGGATCCCTATGATGGTCACCGCCAACTGCGTGCAGAAGACCACTGACCGGTGTCAGCCGCAGGAGAATCCGAAGGCATTGGATCTGATCGACCGCTATCATAAAAGATTTCCGGTTCAGCGGAATTGTATCCACTGTTTTAATGTGATCTATAACAGTGTTCCGCTTTCCTTGCACAAGGAATTATGTAAATGGAGCGGCCTGGTGACCGGACGGCTGGATTTTACCACGGAAAATGAGACCGAGACTTTGGAAGTCCTGGAGTATTTTGCCGGTACCCGTAAGGAATTGCCCTATGGGGAATATACCACCGGTCATGAAAAACGTGGAGTAGAATAGACAGAAAGGTTTTGGATCCATGCAGGAATATGTGATTGAATTATCCAAATATTTTATCGCCTTTTTTATGGTGTTATATACGGCAAGCTGTTTTTATACCTTTCGGTATCCGGTGGGAGAGAAGCATCGTGGAGTATTTATTTTACAGGATCTTTTGATGTTTCTGGTGCAGGTCCTCTGTTTTCTGAACCTGTCCCTTGTCAGCGGAGATTTTCAGTATTTGTTTTTCTTTGCATTTATACTGATCTTTCTGTTTGCTACGATCACAATGGTATCGCTGATCTACGAGAATATTAACAGGCTTTTGCTGAATAATATGTGTATGCTTCTGGGAATCGGTCTTTGCATCGTATCGAGATTATCTTTTGACAAGGCCATCCGGCAATATGTGATTGTACTGGTATCTCTGATCTTTTCCCTGCTGGTTCCGTATCTGCTGGGAAAGATCCACTTTTTTAAGAAGATCACCTGGCTGTATGCCACGTTGGGAATTGCGCTGCTCAGTACGGTGCTGATCCTGGGAGAGGTGACCCATGGTTCCAAGATTTCATTTTCCCTGGGAGGAATCACGTTCCAGCCTTCGGAATTCGTCAAGATCCTGTTCCTGTTCTTTCTGGCGGGAGCGTTGTGGGAAAATGTCTCCTTCCAGAGAGTCGTTCTGACGGCGATCATTGCGGGAGCCCATGTGGTGATCCTGGTAGTATCCAAGGACCTGGGAAGTGCTTTGATCTTTTTCGTGGGCTTTGTTTTTGTGGTTTTTGCTGCCACAAGAAATTATCTGTATCTTCTGGCAGGACTTGTCGGCGGAGGTGCGGCTTCTTATCTGGCTTATCAGCTGTTTGATCATGTACGGGTCAGAGTACTGGCCTGGCAGGATCCCTGGAAATATATTGACAATAAAGGCTATCAGATCACACAGTCATTATTTGCCATCGGCAGTGGAAGCTGGTTCGGCATGGGACTGTTAAAAGGTAATCCCACAGCGATTCCTTATGTGGAAGCGGACTTTATCTTTTCTTCCATCTGCGAGGAACTGGGCGTGATCTTCGGAATATGTCTGATCCTGATCTGTGTCAGCAGTTTTCTGGAAATGATGCGGGTGGCAGTATGCATTCATGACAGATTCTATCAGCTGATCGTATACGGCATCGGTATTATGTATATTTTCCAGATATTCCTGACCATTGGCGGCGGTACCAAGTTCATTCCGCTGACCGGAGTGACACTTCCTTTCATCAGCTATGGAGGAAGTTCCGTCATGACGACCATGATCATGTTTTTCATTATACAGGGAATCTATATTCGCCTGCAGAAGGAAGGAGAGCGCAGAGGTGGCAGAAAATAAGGCGCAGAATACGCAGAAAAATACACAGAAAAAAGATGCCGACCGCAAAAAGGACGCCCGGAACAGAAAACGTATGGGCAACCAGCGGGAAATCTGGCTTTCTGCCGGAAGCATCGGTGTCCTGTTCTTGTGCCTGTTGGTCTATCTGGGTCATTTTGTGGCAACCAGCGAACAGGATATGATCAACAACAGTTATAATTCCCGTCAGCAGATTCTGCTGTCCCGCAATTACCGCGGATCCATTTATTCCAGGGATGGGGATGTTCTGGCAGAGACGATACTGGATGCGGATGAAGAGGAGACTCGAAACTATCCGTATAAGAATCTGTTTTCTCATATCGTAGGTTATTCCACCCAGGGACGCATGGGAGTGGAGGCTCTGGCCAATTACTATCTGATCAACACCAATACCTCCCTGAGCAATAAAGTGAAAAACGATACTGCCGGGAAAAAGAATCCCGGAGATAATGTATATACCACACTGGATGTCCATATCCAGCAGGTGGCCAACGACCAGCTGGATATTTACCGTGGTGCCATCATTGTAACGGAAGTGTCTACCGGCAAGATTCTGGCAATGGTGTCGCATCCCGATTTTGATCCGAATACCATTCCGGAGATCTGGGATGATCTGATCGACAATGATTCCAGTACAGTACTGCTGAACCGCGCCACCCAGGGACTTTATCCGCCCGGATCCACCTTCAAGATCGTAACGGCATTGGAATATATCCGGGAGAATCCCACCACGTATCAGAATTATTCTTATAACTGTAATGGTTCTTTCCGGGTGGGAGACAGCAAAATCAGTTGTTATCACGGTTCCAGTCACGGACAGGTCAGCTTTCAGAAGTCCTTTGCAAAATCCTGTAACTCGTCCTTTGCCAATATTGGAATGAGCCTGGACAGAGAGGCTTTTCAGGAGACACTGAATGACCTTTTGTTCAATAAAGATCTGCCACTTACGCTGAATTATGCCAAAAGCTCGGCTATCGTCTCCGAAAGTACACCTTCCTCGGAAATGATGCAGACCTCCATCGGTCAGGGTAAGACCCAGATCACACCGGTGCATCTGAATATGATCACCTGTGCCATTGCCAACGATGGTGTTCTGATGAAGCCCTATGTCATTGATCATGTGGAAAATGATGAAGGTACTGTGGTAAAAAGCTTTAAGGCATCGGAATACGGCCGTCTGATGACAGAGGACGAATCTGCGATTCTGAAACAGTTGATGACCGATGTTGTGGAAGAGGGAACTGCTTCCAAGTTAAGAGGTTTAAACTATACGGCTGCCGGTAAGACAGGTTCTGCGGAATACAATAATATCAAGGGTGACAGCCATGCCTGGTTTACCGGTTTTGCTCCCGCAGAAGACCCGGAAGTCTGTGTCACCATTATCGTAGAAGGTGCAGGAAGTGGCGGTGATTACGCAGTTCCCATTGCAAGACGTCTGTTTGATGCTTACTTCAACCAGAAAGAGTGATCGGAGGAGTCAAAAGAATCATGATAGAGGCTACCAGTTGCGGTGGCGTTGTGATCTTCCGTGGGAAGATCCTGCTGCTGTATAAGAACATTAAGAATAAATATGAAGGCTGGGTATTGCCGAAGGGTACCGTCGAAGCCGGGGAGACCCATGAGGAGACCGCACTCAGGGAAGTGCTGGAGGAAAGCGGTTCCAAGGCATACATTGTAGATTATATCGGCAGAAGCGAGTATTCTTTTACCGTACCGGAAGATGTGGTGGAGAAGGAAGTCCACTGGTATCTGATGATGGCGGACAGTTATTACAGTAAACCACAGCGCGAAGAGTACTTCGTAGACTCCGGATATTATAAATATTATGAGGCGTACCACCTTCTGAAATTCTCAAATGAGAAGCAGATCCTGGAGAAAGCCTACCACGAATATCTGGATCTGAAAAGATGTAATCTCTGGGGCAGCAAGAAATATTTCTGATCCCGGGATCACAACTGTGTCATGCAGAATTTCCGGTCCGGAAGATTCCTGACCGTGAAAAGTAACCGGCAAAACCTCTGGAAACAGAGGTTTTTGCTGTATATAAAGACCGGAAAGCAGCAAATGTGGCAAAACAGTACAGGGAAAGACATAAGGAGTGAGAATATGAAAATTATTGATGCACATCTTCACTTTGTGCCGGAGAATCCTTATTTTCAGGAGATCGCGGTGCGGGCGGAACATAAAAACACAGAAGAAGATTTAAGAGCAGTCTATCAGAAATACGGGATCGTCGGCGGTGTCGTTATGGGAAACCGCGGCGTTGACCCGGCGGCACATTCCTACCCGGATTTCCTGAAATACTGTGTCGGACTCGACCGGGATTTTCTGGTGAGTCAGGATAAAAAGAGGAGCCTGGACCAGGTGGAGGCAAACTTAAAGCGGGAGGACTGCGTCGGGATCAAACTGTATCCCGGCTACAATAAAGCGTATGTGACGGATGAAGTGTATGAGCCGGTCTATGAGCTTGCAAAGGCATATAATAAGCCGGTTGCGATCCACATGGGGCAGACGGCCGGTTCCCGCGCTTACTTAAAGTACAGCCACCCGCTGACCCTGGATGAGGCAGCAGTCCGCCATCCGGATGTGACGTTCGTGATGTGCCATTTCGGAAATCCGTGGCTCATGGATGCGGCGGCTGTAGTGGAGAAAAATAAGAATGTGATGACGGATCTCTCCGGACTTCTGGAGGGAAAGATCGATTTTCCAAAGCTTTTAGAGCAGCAGAGAGGATATTTTGACACGCTGAAGACCTGGATCTCCTATTGCAGCCAGTATGAGAAGTTCATGTTTGGAACTGACTGGCCGTTAGCTAATTACGGAGATTACATCGGGGTCGTAAAATGGCTGATCCCGGAGAAAGAGTGGGAGAAAGTCTTTTACGAGAATGCAAAGAGGATCTACGGATTTTAAGAATTGCTCCGGAGACCGGCCGGTCTGAAACTCAAATCTTTGTAGTAGGATCCGAGGCAGTTTTCTTCTGTGAAATTTGGATCCCTTCCCTGTAAAACAGCAGGAACCAGTTGATCTCGGCCCCCACAAACAGGATGCAGATGGAGGCATAGAGCCACAGCATAAAAAGGATCACGGCGGTCAGACTTCCGTAGGTGACAGCGTATGAGCTGAAATACACAGAGAATGCCAGGGAAGTGAGCGCCCAGCCTGCGGCGGAGAACATTGCACCGGGGATCTGTCCGGGGACTGAAAGCCTGCGGTGCGGAAGCGCAGTGTAAAGCGCAATAAAAAAGATCGTCAGCATGAAAAACATGACAAGACCGCGGCACAGGGAGATCGTTCCCGAGAGGTACGCCAGGGCAGGGATCCATTTTAAGAGCATTCCCTGAAGGAAGCTTCCGAAGACGAGGAGCGCGAGACTTGCCACGCACATCAGGGAAAAACAGAGCGTGTAAACGCTGCAGAGTGCCCTGCGGAGAATATAATTCCGCGGGGACGTGACTCCGAATACCCGGTTTAAGCCCTTTTCGATCCCGAGCATCCCCTTTGATGCGGACCAGATGGCGGCCAGCGCAGTCACGGAGATCAGGGCTGCCGGGGAGTCGGAGCGCAGACTGTCCAGAAGGTAGATCAAGAGTCCGCGAAAGCGGTCCGGGATCGCCGGGAGCAGAAAGCGGAGAAGGTCCGCCTCGTGGATCATAGGAGCGACCTGGATCAGGGCCAGGAGGACCATGAAAAACGGGAATGCCGCCATGATGATGAAAAATGATGCCTGTGCGGCATATACGGACATTTCGTCCGCAGAATATTTCAAATAGACCTGTCGTCCGAAGAGAAGCAGGTGGATCATAAAAGTCTTTTCCTTTTCACAACAGCCCGGGGATCCCAGGGCTGTTGTCCTTTCATATATTCATAGAGTGGAAGGCAGAAATCCCATCGGCGGAGCCGATCCGGAATGGATTTTTGCCCGTAACGGTGAGGGTACTGAACAGTTACGACGATCTTTATAAAATATTAACATGAACAGAAAAAAATAACAAGTACAGGCAAAAATGAAGAGGTCCCGTGAAGAGTTCCAGGGAAAATCTGCTGTCGTAACTGCATTGTCCGGGATTTTCAGCTCGGAAAATTCTTATCCGCGAAAAGCAATAATTTTGCCTGCATATGGTAAAAATGGGGGGATCCTGTCAGAAACCGGAAAAACAAAAGGAGCATTGTCGACAAAAACAGGGAAAAAACGGACACAAAACGGTTCTGAAATACGTTCTGATTACATACAAATATACGGTAAA
>ERZ838839.2792-NODE-2792-length-12368-cov-13.388289_pt1 | contig 12368 bp, 7 predicted proteins | sample MGYA00519909_ERZ838839 | MGnify/ENA primary metagenome ERZ838839 (study PRJEB31850, sample SAMEA3708843) | human gut metagenome | biome: human gut; feature: human-associated habitat; material: faeces | place: China | collected 2014 ... | reverse complement strand
CCTGCTTCACTTCGTCCGTCAAATTTAGACGATTGTATGTGAACGACAAAGCTTTCCGGGAATCTTTTGTGAGATTTCCATTGGAATCATACTCGTAGCTTCCTGCTGCAGCATTGCCCGGTTGGTAGAAATCCATTGCGCGTCAGTGTACCATCGGCAGAGACCGTATAGCGGCGCACCTCGTTGGCGGCATTCAGCGCATAAGCATACGTGATGCCTTTTTCCCGGGTGTGCCAGGCCTGTCCTTCACCCGTCTGTTTGAGGATTCGGTTCAGGGGCGATGCTTCATAGTCGGTCTTGCTGAAGGCATAAGCCATTTCGTCTGTGCCGTAAGTGTTCCAGTTGGTGACATTCAGTGCATCGGTGACTGTGCCGGCAGAACCGTTTACCTGAATCTCCTGAAGCGGGCGGTTGAAGCCGTCGAAGTAGGTGATGTCCACAATATATTTGGTTGTGTCAGTCGACAAATATGTATGTTCTATCTTAAATGGATGTGATAAATCAACATCCAAGTTTGTATGGGTGTTCTGTCCTATAACCCAATATGCATAGGACAAGAAAGCGAAGCACAATCTATTTTCCTATCTTTGCATCAAAGTATGGATATGTACATCTGAGAAAACAAAATATAGGCTTATCAGGTATTTACATATCCATCTATGTACATGATAAAAATACCTGAAAGAAAAGCATGACCGCGAGGCCATTGAAATCGAATTGCTTAACCAGAGCGTCGAATACTACAAGCGGCTGAACGCCCTGACGGTCCCGATTCTGATGAAGAGCCGGAACTCGCAGGGGGCCATGCACCTGAAGAAGGAGGAATGGGACATCATCATGCAGAATACGGATGCCTGTTTCAATGACTTCACCCTGCGCCTAAAGAACACGTACCCGCAGCTCACGCTCGAAGAGGTGCGTTTCGCCTGCCTGCTGAAGATGGAGCTCTCGCTCTCTCTGCTTTCGGAAGTGTACCACATCGCCAAGGGCAGCATTTCGAGAAAAAAAAATGCGCCTGAAAGAGAAAATGCAAATCGAGAATACGACCCTAGACGATTTCATAAAACAGTTTTAAAAGGTTACCAGGAAGGCTGAATGTCGCCTGTGAAGGTAGGTTCGCGTTTTTTTTCACGATGTGCTTGTCCCTGCGGGGGCAGGCGTATCTTTTTCCCCTTCCCTCCCAGGCGGGCGGCCCCAATTGTACATCCACAAAAAGACGTAAACAACTGTCTGACATCGGTATAGTTCTAACAGAATGTACATCTCCGGCAGAGTTCATCCTGCGGATGAATCCGTACCTTTGCATCGAAATTATATCATATAAAAATAAAATATGACAAAATCGTTGTTTCATATACTCTCCGCGGTCTGGAGCCTGCTCGTCTGGTCCATCCTCATCAGCTCATGCACAGACGACTTGAAGTCTTCGCAAACCACCGACCGCATCCACTTCACATCCGACATCGACAACACCTGGACTTCCCTCGCCACAGACGGCGGGGAGAGCACGCGCTCTGCTGTCTCGGCTCTCAGGACAGAGGGCACGCCGCTTTACCTGCACACGCTCTACACCGACAGCATCCAGCCCCCGTCGGCTGAAAATGCGGGCGACAGTGTCCCGGTGACCCGGTCCGCCCCGAGGGACATCGCCTCCATGTACGAGACGTTCGGTGTGTCAGCCTATGCCTACCAAGGGACGTGGGACAACACCGGGACGCCAAACTACATGAACGACGTGGCGGTCAGCAAGAGCGGCAACGCCTGGACTCCCTCCGCCGGCTCCTACTACTGGCCGGGGGCATCCTACACCATGAGGTTCTATGCCTATGCCCCCAAAGGCAACTCCGCCTACACCTTCTCCACGAGCGGCATCCCGACCCTCACCTGCGCCATTCCCTCGGACGTCGCCGGACAGCAGGACCTGCTGGTGGCCGCCTCGGGAGCAGTCAGCGGGGGAAACAACGAAGCCATCGGCCTGACCTTCCGCCACGCACTGACCGCCGTGAAGTTCGTCTGCGGCAGCGACATGAAGGCGGGCACTGTCAAGAGCGTGACGCTCAAGGGCGTCTACGCCACAGGAACGTACAATCTGGAGACAGCGGCCTGGAGCGACGTCCGCACCCCGAAGAACTTCTCCCAGACGCTGGACGCCGCGACCAACGGGACGGAAGGCTCGGCCCTCACCCGCCCGGCACAGACCTTCATGATGCTCCCCCAGACCCTGCCGGACACGGCGAAAATCGAAATCGTGTTTGAGGACGGACAGACGGAGCACACCCTCACCGGAGCTATCGGGAAACAGGTGTGGCCGATGGGAAAGACCGTGACCTACAAAATCTCCACCACTTCCATCAACTGGGAATACATCCTGACGGTCAACCCGCCAAACACCTACACCTTCAAAGGGGGAAGTTCGACATACAGCATCACCAGTTACAAGCAAAACAGCACGAGCAAACAGCCCGTCAGCTGGACGGCCGAGTTTTCCACCGACGGCAAGAGCTGGACCGGCACGAAGCCCGGCTGGCTGTCGGCATTCACCTCAGGGACTTCCGGAGCTGGAAGCGTGAGTGCCGTCTCCTACACCGCCACCGTCGCATCGCAGCAAGGAAGCAGCACGAGCCGGCATACAGACGCACTGAGGGCAAGGCCTGCCAAAGGGACGAAAGACGCACCCTACAACCTCTCCAACGACCTGGGACAGCCCGCCATCCAGCATACGGCCAACTGCTATGTCGTCAGTAACCCGGGAGAGTATTACTTCCCCTTGGTGTATGGAAACGCGATAACAGGCGGTGGCGACAACAAGTCGGCCTACTTTTACAACTACGATGACACCTACATACTCAAAAACTTTATCAACCACCGGGGCAAGCCCATCCAGTCACCCCGCATCTACGACCACGAGGGATGCACGGCCAAGTCATGCAAACTCTTGTGGCAAGATGCCTCGGGGCTCATCTCGAATGTCGGCCTGTACGACGGCGGACGCGCCATCCGCTTCACGGTCGGCGCGACGACCATCCAGCAGGGAAATGCCGTGATCGCCGTCTGCGACGACGCCGGGGACATCATGTGGAGCTGGCACATCTGGATTACGGACACCGACCTGACACAGACCAAAAAAGTCACCAACAGCCTGACAGGCACAAGCGTACAGATGATGCCGGTCAACCTGGGATGGTGTGACAGCGAGCACCTGAACTTTGCCGGCAGAAGTTGCCAGGTGCGCATCAAGGCAGGCGAGGAAGTCCGCACGTTCACCATCTCCCAAACCTCCCTCGACGTGGATTACAAAGGCAACAGCCCCTACTACCAGTGGGGACGCAAAGACCCGCTCTATCCGGGAGACACCGGCACGGAAGCCACGAAATACTGGTATGACGCAAGCGGGACAGTCTCAAACGACAACCCGCTCACAGAAGCCACCGGGACAGGCATCACCGCGCTCACATGGGGTATCAAGAACCCCCAAAAGCTCAACACCAACCAGGTGATGGACGGGCAATACTTGAACTTGTGGGATACCGACAACACGATGCCTTTCCTGGACGACAAAGTGCCGGTCAAGAGCATCTACGACCCTTGTCCCGCCGGATTCCACATGCCCAAAGGCTGGGAGTTCACCGGGTTCTCAAACAGTGCACCCGGTCAAGATGGTAAAGCCGAAAACATCAACGCCAAAAGACCGTATGACGGCGGATGGAACTTCTATTGCGGGCTGAACGGAACCGGAGACACGATATTCTTCCCCGCCACAGGCGCCCGCTATAAAACCGACAGCCCGGGCAAACCCAACCGAATCGGGCGAGACATACAAGTGTGGGGAGCTGCGCCCGGCGGCTATAATAACGCGAACCTCTTTTGGGCGACAGAAGACAACATTTGGTCTGCACGCTACGTCGACCGCCACGGAGCTTTCTCCGTGCGCCCCATCCGCGACTAAATCGTGTATAAACTAAATTGAACATTTACTCAAATTAAAAAAAACTGCAAACGAATGAGACTACATTTCATGCACGCTCCACTCGTTGCCTTGATGACAGGCTGCTTACTGATGCCTTCCTGCACAGACGAGTTGGGCAACTCTCGCCAATCCGACTACATCCGGTTCATGCCGGAAGTCCAGGATTCCTGGTTCCAACTCAGACAGGACAATCCTGAACCCTCGACACGAGCCGCCGTCCTTCCCGTCAAGGCGGACGGCACAGTGCCTATCTACCTGCACACGCTCTGCACTGACAGCATACAGTCACAGCCCAACGAGGATAAAGCGGAGACACGAGCCGCCCCCGTCGCCTCAGCTGCGGGCATCACATCGTTCGGCATCCTGGCCTACACCTACACCGGCGCTTGGGACGGGACACAAAGCCCGAACTACATGTATGACGTCCCGGTCAGCAAGTCCGGAAACACCTGGACTCCCCCGTCGACCTACTACTGGCCCGGCGAAGCCTACAAGGTGCGCTTTTTCGCCTATGCTCCGAAAAGCAACAACGCCTACCGCCTCTCCGGACAGACGGCCGGACACCCGACACTGACCTGCACCGTCCCGGACGACGTAGCGGACCAGGCCGACCTGCTCGTGGCGGCTTCGGGCGAAATCAACGGCAACTCGAACATACCCGTCAACCTGACCTTCCACCACGCCTTGACAGCCGTGAAGTTCGTCTGCGGCAACGACATGAAGGCGGGCACAGTCAAGAGCGTGACGCTGAAGAATGTCTACTCCCAAGGGACCTACGACCTGGACGACCAGACCTGGAAGGACCATGGTCGGACGACTTCGTTCACCCAGGAACTGAACAAGACAGCCCAAGGCACTGCGGGGGAAGCCATCACCAGCGAAGCACAGACCTTCATGATGATTCCCCAGACCCTGCCGGAGGCCGCGAAGATCGAAGTCATCTTCGCAGATGCCAAAGGAGATCACACCCTGTCTGCCACACTCGCAAAAAGCGTGTGGCCGATGGGAAAGACCGTGACCTACAAAATCTCCACCTCGTCCATCAACTGGGAATACACGCTGTCCGTCACGGGAACGGAGCATTTCACCCATGACGGCGGGACCAACTCCTACCAGATCACCAGCTACCGCACCAACAGCATCAAAGGCACGAAAGAGCTTGTGCCATGGACGGCCGAGTTTTCCACCGACGGGCAAAACTGGACCACCAGCAAGCCGGACTGGGTCACGGCATTCACCGCCAAAGGCAACGGAAGCCTCGAGGCCTCTTCCTATGACGCCACGCTCAGCAGCACGGAGGGCATCACGAGCAACGAACACACCGACATCCTGAGAAAGGCCCGGCCACGCGGCTCGGCATCCGCCCCGTATGACCTCTCGACGGGAGGCTCGGACGACCTCTCGCTCAGAAACACGGCCAACTGCTATGTGGTCAATGCCCCCGGATGGTATTGCTTCCCGCTCGTCTATGGCAATGCCGTGAAAAACGGGAAGGCCAACACATCGGCATACATCTCTCCCCTGTCAGGTAGTGACGACTTCCTCACGAACTTCATCAATCACCTGGGCAATGACATCACCGACCCCTATATCAACAACAACGCGGACTGCACCGTCTCCCAAGCGGAACTGGCATGGCAGGACGCAAAAGACCTCGTGGGAAACATCAGCTACGAAGGCAGCGGGCAGCAGGCATACATAAAATTCTATGTAGACCCCTCCTCCATCTGCCAGGGCAATGCGCTGATCACAGCCAAGAACGCCGAAGGCACGATTGTCTGGTCGTGGCACATCTGGGTGACCGATGAAGACCTGACAAAGACGCTGGCCATCACGAACCACACCCCCAAGACCTATCAGCTCATGCCCGTCTACGTGGGTTTCTGCGAAGGAGACCGCACGACCTACCCACAGCGTTCATGCTTCGTCCGGATCAAGACGAAAGGCGGCGACCAGACATTCGAGCTAATCCAGGACATGGACACCTTCGTGCCCAGCAATGCACCCTACTACCAGGGCGGACGCAAAGACCCGTTCACCCCGAGCAACGGATATGTAAAGGAGTACAAGACACTGTATGATGCTTCGGGAAAGGCTTACACGTCTGCTCCCAAACTAGAATATTTCTCATCCCGCAGAGCGCCTAGCGCCAAAAAGGACATCGCCATAAGCATACAGCGACCTACCACCATGCAAAAAAGGCCACCCAAGGAATTCTCAAGCTATATGAACCTATGGGATGCGACGAATAACATAGCGTATAGCAAAAATACACCTATCGAAGACCAGACCGTCGTCAAAACCATTTATGACCCTTGTCCCCCGGGCTTTTGCCTTCCTCCTGCCATCCTGTTTTCAGGTATGTCGATTAGCAATCAGTTTACCCAAGTCTCGACTAAGATTTCCGACGTGGCAGACCTGAACGCACTGTATCCGAGTGCCCACGGAGTCACCATCTACGGAGGCCTGAACAAGACAGGAGACAAGATATTCAATCCGGCTCTGGGAGCAATCGAAAGCACGGAAAATTACAAGTTGCTCTATCTGGACGAGGAGGCCAACTTGTGGACTGCCAGCGGAAGCAGCACAAGTTACGTCTTCTGGTCGTTCACGACAAACCAGGTAATCCACGTCGGTCCATCCTATAAGGATTCAGGTCTTCCGGTACGCGGCATCAAGGAGCAATAATCCCCTCCATGCTGCATGCCGACTTCGGCCACACGGCTCGTGTGGCCGAAGTCACATCCGGATTGGAGATGAGTTTGTGAGTGATGATACATCCTGCCCCGCATGCACACGCTGCGGGATGCCCCCTCAAGGACCGGGCCCGCAGGATAAATTTGTCCCAAAACAACTCTTTATTGATAGCTTTATTGCACTCATTATATTTTTGTACATCCCATAGAAACGTTTTATCATTATGAATCAACGCATTAACCCATAAAACTTGTACATGAAAGAAAAGGCCATACATCCTTACTTATCCCTACATTTGCACCCCAAAATCAAGAAAGCATAACAACCAACTGATATGATTAGATTGAAAATAGGAATTGTACTGTGCATATTGTCCGTCGGCGCCCTCACTTCATGGGCACATGGCATCACGCCCCTTGACACCCTCCGTATCCCCATAAGTGTCGAGGTCTTCTACCGGCAGGGACACGCCCAGTTCGACTCCACCTATCAAAACAACCGCGAAAAGCTGGACTGCCTGCTGGAAATCTTACATAAGCTCTCATCCGACAGCACATGTCGTCTCGACCATTTCAGCATCGTCTCCGGAGCATCGCCCGAAGGCAACACGACGCTGAATAAGAACTTGTCAAAAGGCCGCTCGCGGAGCATCGGTGAATACCTTCGCCGCCACATCCCGGTCTGGCAGGCTTCCCTGCTCAGGGAGTCTTACATCGGCATCGACTGGGAAGGCCTCCGGCTCAAGGTCGCACAGTCCGAAATGCCCGGCAAGGAAGAAGTGATGCACATCCTGAGCAACACTCCCGAATGGGTCATTCGGGATGGCGTTGTGGTCGACAGTCGCAAAAGACAACTGATGAGGCTTCACCAAGGCGATTGCTGGCGCTACATGGAACAGCATTTCTTCCCCGGCCTGCGTCGCTCGCTCGTGGAAGTGTCCTACATCCTCCTGCCGCAGACGCCCGAGCCGGACTACACCCCCGACGTCGAAACCGAAGAAGTCCCGCAGGCCGAGCGCATCGATTGCATCCCCATACCCGAGATGACATCGGAAAGCGAACCGGCGACGCAAGCACAGCCGTCAGCACCCTTCTATATGGCCGTCAAGACCAACCTGCTCTATGACGCCTTCCTCGTCCCCAATGTCGGCCTGGAGTTCTATCTGGGCAAGGGCTTCTCCGCAAGCGGCAACTGGATGTACGCCTGGTGGAAAAGCGACAAGCGACACCGCTACTGGCGAATCTACGGCGGCGAACTGGCCCTGCGGAAATACTTCGGCCGGCCAGAAGGAAGCAGTCCGCTCAGCGGACACCATGTGGGAGTCTACGGCCAACTGTTCACCTACGATTTCGAGACCGGAGGACGGGGATACATGGGCGGCAAACCCGGCGGCACGCTGTGGGAGAAGATGAACTACGCCGCCGGACTGGAGTATGGCTACTCGCTGCCCATCGCCAGCCGACTCAACCTCGACTTCGCCATCGGAGTGGGCTATTGGGGCGGGACCTACTACGAATACCTGCCCATTGACGACTGCTATGTCTGGCAGGCGACCAAGCGACACAAATGGTTCGGTCCGACCAAGGCCGAAATCACACTTGTATGGCTGCTCGGCCGCGGGCACCACAATCAGAAGAAAGGAGACAAGCGATGAAAAATAGCATATTTCTACCCCTGGCCATGCTGCTCTGTCTGCTGGCCGCATGCGAACACAAGGACCTCTGCTACGACCACACACATACGGCCGAAGTCAAGGTCGTGTTCGACTGGAGACATGCTCCGGAGGCCCAGCCCTCGTCCATGAGGCTCTACCTCTATCCGGCCGACGGAAGCAAGATGCTCCCCTACGAGTTCGCCGGGCGAAACGGCGGAGTCATCACCATCCCGGGAGGCTCCTACCGCGCTCTCTGCATCAACAACGACGCCGAATCCGTCATCTACACCGGACCGGAGACCTTCGAAGGATTTGAGGCTTCCACCACCAACTCCACGAAGACAGGCTACCCCCGGACCGTACGGGGCTATGCAGACCCGGAGACAGAGAGCCTGCACCGCTCGCCGGAAATGCTCTGGACGGACCGCAGAGACGACATCCACATCGTCCTCGGGGTAAAAGACCAGACCATCACGCTCTATCCGGACACCTCCGTATGCCTCTACACGGTCGAAATCCGCAATGCGAAAAACCTGAAGGACCTCTCCCCCTTCGCCATAAGCGGGTCGCTCACCGGACTCTCGGAAGGATTCCTGGTCGGCAAGAACCGCCTGGACGACAACCTGACGACTGTCCCCTTCGAGGCGCAACACGACCAGGTGTCGACCGTCAAAGCCAGCTTCCTGGGCTTCGGACACAAACGGGACGCCAACCTGAAACACTGGCTGTTCATCTATGTCAGAATGCCGGACGGGAAGAAGTACTACCACACGTATGACGTGACAGACCAGCTGCTCCGGGCGACGGACAAGCACCACGTGCACATCCTGCTCGACGGCCTGCCCCTGCCCAAACCCATCGAAAACGGAAACGGGCTGCAGCCGAAGGTGGACGACTGGGAAGAAGTCATCGTCGACATCCCGATGTAAAGAAACAAGTGAAAGAGACCATTCATATATATTAGTTTTTTAAATAAATATCTTGTAAACCAACTAATCAAATCAATTATGAAACGAAAATGTATCTTAGGGCTTGCAGGACTCATGGTTTTGGGAGCATGTACCAACGATGAGGTAATAGACGTAAAGCAGACAGGAAGCATTGACCTGCGTCCGCTCATCGAGAACTCCACCCGTGCAACAGCGACGACTGTCGCAAACCTCGGGTCTTTCAAAGTCGACGTGCTCAAAGGCACCGAGACCTACGGGGCTATGACCGTCACAGGCAGCAACAGCGGCACAAAATGGACTACGTCGCCTCTGACCTACTGGCCTTCCAACGCCAGCCAGCAGCTGGACTTCTATGCCTACGCACCGACCACAACCACCGGCGTGACCATCAACGGCACAAGCAAGGAGATCACGTCATACACCCCCTCCACGACCGTTGCTGACCAAAAAGACTTGGTCATCGCCTACAACACCGGCACCAAGGCGAATAACGAAGCCGACGGAGTCCCCTTGCTCTTCAAGCATGCACTCTCACAAATCGAAGTGAAGGCCAAATGTGCGAACGCCAACATGAAAGTGGAAATCATCGGTGTGAAAGTCGTCAGCGTGGCTAAAGACGGTACATTCACCTTCCCCACGGCCAAGACTGAAAGCGGCCAAGGCAAGGAACTCGCCCGCACACTGTGGACACCGGGTTCGGATAAAATCGCTTACATGGTGCAAAACTCAGCCCCTGTGACGCTGAACGCAACAGCACAATCCCTGATGCCCTCCACCAGCGGTACGTTCATGCTCATCCCGCAAGCGATTACTGCATGGAACAATAAGAACAACACGGACACGAACCACGGTAGCTACCTCTCCGTGCTGTGCCGCATCTCCAACGTCAGCGGAAATAATGTAACCCAAATCTTCCCGGCTACAAGCGACAAGTATGGCTTCTCTGCTGTCGCTATCGGTACGACGGACAGCGACAAGACCTGGGAACCCGGCAAGAAGTATATCTACACCCTGGATTTCTTCGGTACTAACAGCGGCGGTGGTCGTTTCGACCCGGATCCGACAGTGCCCAATGGCGGAGGTGGAGATACGAACTTAGACCCGACCGACCCGAAAGACGGCGGCAAGGAAATCCTCAAGCCCATCACCTTCACTGTTAGCGTAGAAGACTGGACGGAAATGCCTGTTGACTTGAACATGTAATATCCCGGACACAAACTTATACATCTGTAGCCTGACCTGTGAAAGGCCGACAAGATGTCTTTATGAATAACAAACCACTAAAAAAACGAAAGGGGCTGTGCCGATTCCGGCATGGCCCTCTTTCGTTAATGAAAGAATAGAGATTATACAGATTAATTTGTTATCTGGCTCATTTTGTGTCTGATTCTGACGTTGTATAGGTGATAGGGAGATGCTCCGGCAGCTGTGGGCTGTAGGGTTCCGGTATGTAGTGCCTCTCTGATTCTAGGCAGGAGAATATCCGGTTGGTAGGGCCTGGCGATATAATCAGCTCCCCCCGATTTCATAGCAAGTACAGCATGTTGTACATCGGCAGCCCCAGTCATCAGAATAAACGGCAATGCAGATATCTGATGCCTGAAGTCATCCTCAACAATAAGCAGCTTCCTGTGCATGTGCTAGTGCTTTGTCAAAATCCGCCTTGTATTTTTGGAAATCAAAGGGATATTCTACTATTTTACGCCCGTATTTATACCAGACGCCAGTCCATATCTGTTCTGCGGCAACGACGCATCCGCATACAGGGCTGCCATCGTGTACTCACTGATTGCCACCTGTAAATCAGCAGAAGTAGACCCTAGAATCTGGATGGAAGATGTCCTGAGCAAAATTCCATATTATGAGAGGGATGAGAAGAATATGGAAGAACTTCTACCACGTAATTGGGCAAAATCCAATCAAACTTGTTCCGAATAGATACTATTAGTTCCGAATCGACTACGAATAGCACCGATTCGGAACTAATTCACAAAATTTGCAACGTGGTTTACCGAATGCTTACGAAAGAAGAAGAGTAAGTGAACAAGTTGACACGTATGCATTGGGAATGTACAGTTGCTTTCGGTCTCCTTGTCCACTTGATTTCTTTTTAGCTATAATTCTTGTATAAACGGAATTTTGGATTATTAATCATTAGTGTCCACTAAAAAATCATAGAAGTTCTTTGAAATTATTGAAGTTCAATTTGTTATAAATATTTTTGGAGTCAACGGATTTGAATTTACTTTTGTGGTGTTAATCAGGCTGCTATGCATAAAGACAAGTTCGTTTTTGCTCAATTAACCCAATTCCTGGACCGCAATCACTTCAACTATCTCGTAAAGAAGTATAGTGGCGACAAGTATATCAAGAGCTATACCTGTTGGAATCAACTGTTTACGATGATCTTCGGTCAGCTTTCCAATCGGGAGAGCCTCCGGGATCTGATTGTGGCTATGGAAGCCCATGCCGGGAAACTCTACCATCTCGGAATCGGGAAGTCTGTAACGCGAAACAATCTCAGTAAGGCCAATGAGCAACGTGACTGCCGCATCTTCGAGGAGTATGCAAAATTCATGATAGCCGAGGCACGCAAGCGAAGAACCTACAAGATCTTCGAACTTGACGGTCATGCTTACGCATTTGACTCCACCACGATTGACCTATGCCTGTCGGTGTTTGAATGGGCAAAATTTCGTAAACATAAAGGCGGAATAAAGCTGCATACGCTTTACGACATTGAGGCGGAAGTTCCTGCATTTGTGCATATTACACCTGCCAATATTCACGACTCAAAAGCTATGCTTGAGATTCCATACGAACCAGGGGCACATTATGTATTCGACCGTGGATATAACGATTTCAGCAACCTTTATACAATAAATCGCATAGGTGCTTTCTTCGTTGTACGAGCCAAAACCAACGTGCGGATTAAACCCAAGACATGGAAACGTAGATTGCCAGAAGGTGTAGTTTCCGATGTAATCGGATGCTTTACTGTTTATAAAAGTTCCAGGGACTACCCCGAAGAACTTAGAAAACTCATTGTTGAAGACCCTGAAGACGGTACCCGGTACATATTCCTGACGAACAATCTTGA
>ERZ838839.2782-NODE-2782-length-12415-cov-21.672977_pt1 | contig 12415 bp, 6 predicted proteins | sample MGYA00519909_ERZ838839 | MGnify/ENA primary metagenome ERZ838839 (study PRJEB31850, sample SAMEA3708843) | human gut metagenome | biome: human gut; feature: human-associated habitat; material: faeces | place: China | collected 2014 ... | reverse complement strand
AAGACATTATATTATCTATAAATCGGGCGCAAAGGTAGAAATATTTTCTTGATTGACAAAAGAATGGCAGAAGAAAAGAGATTTATATCCGTATTTTTTGTAATATTGCAATTCTTAATTTATACAGTTTTTGCCATGGACGAGAGATTGGACAAAGTCAAGGTGCAATGCGACTATTTACCGCTTATTAATTTTGCGATACAACAAAACGGAGCATCGGTCATTCATCAGCTTTCTATTGAGAACACGACATCTGCCCCACTGAAGGACATTCAGGTAGTAATCACGACAGAACCGACTTTCGGAAACGCCGCTCCGATGGCTGTTGAACAGATCCCGGCCAACGGTTCGATCCGTCTGTCGTCATTCAATCTCACTTTGTCCGCCAACTACTTCACACAACTGACCGAACGTTTATCCGGCAACCTGAAAATTGAAATTACTGCTGAAGCAGAACCGATATTCTGCCAAACATATCCTATCGACATCCTGGCATACGACCAATGGGGCGGACTCAACGTATTGCCCGAAATGCTGGCTGCTTTCATCACTCCCAATCATACGGCTATCTCGCCGATTATCAAAAGAGCTGCTTCCATCCTGGGGCAATGGACCGGCAACCCGTCTCTCGATGAATATCAAAGCCGCACTCCGGACAGGGTGAGGAAACAGATGGCTGCCATCTATACAGCTATCGCGGAGCAACAGATTATATACAGTACCGTTCCCGCCAGTTTCGAAGAATATGGGCAGCGTGTCCGGTTAGCCGATTCTGTGATGGCACAGAAATTGGGAACCTGCCTGGATATGGCTTTGCTCTATGCTTCCTGTCTGGAGGCAATCGGGCTGAATGCTTTAATCGTCATCACGCAAGGGCATGCCTTTGCAGGCGCCTGGCTGGTGCCGGAAACTTTCCCGGATCCTACGATTGATGATGTTTCTCTATTAACGAAAAGAACAGCGGAAGGAATCTACGACATTACTTTGGTTGAAACGACCTGCATGAATATGGGACATTCGTCCGATTTTGACGATGCGGTGAAGAAAGCAAACGGAAAGTTGGCGGACGGGAACAACTTCCTTCTTGCAATAGACATCAAGAGAGCGAGATATTCGGATGTACGCCCCATCCCTCAACGTATTTTGCACGGACAGGTATGGGAAGTCGACGAAAAAGAGACCAACATTCAGAAAAGTGCCGTTCATGCCACTCCGCAAAGTATCAATCCGTATGATTTATCGGGCAATGAAACCCAGACCGTAATCACCAAACAACTGTTATGGGAAAGGCGGTTGCTGGACTTGAGCCTTCGCAACAACCTGCTGAATATCCGGATTACCAAAAACACGCTCCAACTGATCCCGGCTAATCTGGCTTGTCTGGAAGATGCATTGGCTGACGGAGAAGAATTCCGCATCCTGCACCGCCCTGCCGATTGGGAAAGCCCGGCGATGGATTTCGGAATTTACTCCTCTGTACCGGAGTCTGATCCGGTGGTTGGTTTCATCAACTCGGAGCTTTCACAGAAAAGATTGCGTTTTTATCTGTCCGAAAACGATTTAGGCAAAGCACTGACTCACCTATACCGTTCCTCGCGTACCTCTATTGAAGAAAACGGAGCCAACACTCTTTATCTGGCTCTCGGACTTTTGAAATGGTACGAGACTCCTTCCAGCGAACGTCCCCGCTACGCTCCCATCCTGCTAATGCCGGTTGAAATCATCCGTAAGTCGGCAGCTAAAGGCTATGTGATCCGTTCACGGGAAGAGGAAACGATGATGAATATTACGTTATTAGAAATGCTTCGCCAAAACTTCGGAATTACCGTATCGGGATTAGACCCGTTGCCCACCGATGAAAGCGGCGTTAACGTCAAACTGATCTATTCCATCATTCGTAACAGTATCAAAAACCAACGTAAATGGGACGTGGAAGAGCAGGCCATCTTAGGCATCTTCTCTTTCAATAAGTTCATCATGTGGAATGACATTCACAATAATGCCAATAAACTGGTTCAGAACAAAATTGTTTCAAGCCTCATCAACGGAAAGATAGAATGGGAAGCCGCAACAGAAGAAATAGACGCAACGGATATGGACAAACAACTGTCGCCAACGGACATCGTTCTGCCTATCATCGCCGATTCTTCGCAATTGGAAGCCATTTACGAAGCCGTACACGATAAGACTTTTATCCTGCACGGCCCTCCGGGAACGGGTAAATCGCAAACAATTACCAATATCATCGCCAACGCGCTTTACAAAGGGAAACGTGTCTTATTCGTTGCGGAAAAAATGGCTGCCCTCTCCGTTGTTCAAAACCGACTGGCGGCTATCGGTTTGGCTCCGTTCTGTTTGGAAATTCATTCCAACAAAACAAAGAAATCCGCTGTTATCTCACAACTGAAAGAAACAACGGAAATTATCAGGCAGACACCTCCCGAAGAATTCAAAAAGGAAGCGGAGCGTTTGCTGAATTTGCGGGCGGAACTGAATCAGTATATTGAAGCCCTGCATAAAGAATATCCGTTCGGAGTTTCACTATACGACGCCATTATCCATTATCAATCTGTAGACGTCGAACCTTGTTTTGAGATTCCACAACCTTATCTGGATACATTAGACAAAGATACATTTGCGCAATGGGAAGAGGCTATCGAATCGTTAGTCAGAACCGCCAATGCGTGCGGACACCCTTATCGGCATCCATTAACAGGCATCTCGATTTCCGAGTATTCATCTGCCGGAAAAGAAGAAGCCTCTCAATTACTTACCGGTTTCATAGATTTATTAAATACCATCCGGCAGAAGTTGGATGTATTTTCCGTACTTCTGAAAGATACGGATATACATCCTACACGCAAGGATTTCCAAACGATTGCCTGTATCATCCGGAGAATACTCGATATTCCGGAGCTGACTCCGGGATTGCTGACTCTGCCGTTATTGAATGAAACGCTGAATGAATATCGTGAAGTGGTGGTTCATGGGCAAAAACGTGATGAACAAAGAAAAGAGATAGAGGCAGGATTCACCAAAGAGATTCTGTCTATCAACGCAAAGCAGACGGTAGCCGAATGGAACCGGGTATCCGATCAATGGTTCCTTCCCAGATATTTCGGTCAGCGAAAAATCAAAAAGGCTATCAACATCTATGCTTTAAAAACGATTGAGACAGAAGACATCAAACCGCTACTCCACCGGATTATCCGGTATCAGGAAGAAGAGGACGCTGTTCAGAAATACACCGGTCAACTCCCCTCTTTGTTCGGACGATTCGGCAAGAATGAGGATTGGACTGCCATTGAGCAGATTATCAATGACATGGCTTCTCTTCACTCGCATTTGCTGAATTATGCAAAAGACATTGCCAAGGTGTCACAAATCAAACAGAATTTATCTGTACAGCTCACAGAAGGAATTCAAACATTCAGAGATATTCACGCTCACTCTTTCAATGAACTGTATCAGTTGTCAGATACACTCACAGTCATTGAAAAGAAGTTGTCCGGCACATTGGGTATATCAACAGAAGAGCTTTATACCTCTTCGGCCGATTGGATAACGATCGCGCTATCGAAAGCCCAAACCTGGAAAGATAACCTCGACAAACTCAAAGACTGGTATCAGTGGTTACAAGCATACCAAACTCTGAATAAACTGGGAATCGGATTTGTCGCGACAGAATATAAGGAAAAGAATATCCCTACCGACCAACTGACAGACATCTTCTGCAAGAGTTTCTACCAGGCGGTTATTCAGTATATCATTGCTAAAGAGCCCACGCTGGAATTATTCAACGGCAAGATTTTCAACGATATTATTGCTAAATACAAACAAATATCCGCCAAATTCGAAGAAACGACCAAAAAAGAATTGTTTGCGCGGCTGGCTTCCAACATTCCGTCTTTTACTCACGAAGCTATCCAAAGTTCCGAAGTGGGTATTCTTCAAAAGAATATCCGCAACAATGCCCGTGGCATTTCCATCCGCAAACTGTTCGACCAGATTCCTACCTTATTATCGCGTATGTGTCCGTGTATGCTGATGAGCCCGCTTTCCGTCGCTCAATTCATTGATACGGATGCCGACAAATTCGATTTGATTGTCTTTGATGAAGCGTCACAGATGCCTACTTATGAAGCGGTGGGCGCTATTGCCCGAGGCAAAAACGTGATTATCGTGGGGGACCCGAAACAAATGCCTCCTACCAGCTTCTTCTCGGTCAGCACCGTTGATGAAGATAATATTGAAATGGAGGACTTGGAGAGTATTCTTGACGATTGTCTTGCCTTGTCTATCCCTTCCAAATATTTATTGTGGCACTATCGAAGCAAACATGAGAGCCTCATCGCTTTCAGCAACTCCGAATATTACGATAACAAACTGATGACTTTCCCTTCTCCGGACAACATTGAATCGAAAGTCAGGATAGTCAACATCGACGGTTATTATGATAAAGGCAAATCGCGCCAAAACCGGGCGGAAGCTCAAGCGGTGGTAGACGAAATAGCCAGAAGATTGAGAAGCGAAGAATTAAGAAAGAAAAGTATCGGTGTGGTGACTTTCAGCATCGTTCAGCAAGCCTTGATAGAAGACTTACTTTCCGACCTCTTTATCTTCCATCCCGAACTGGAAACTCTTGCTCTGGAATGTGACGAACCGTTGTTTATCAAAAACCTGGAGAATGTGCAGGGAGATGAACGGGACGTTATTCTCTTTTCTGTGGGCTACGGCCCGGATGCGGAAGGACGTGTCAGCATGAATTTCGGTCCATTGAACCGGGTAGGTGGCGAAAGAAGGTTGAATGTGGCCGTTTCACGTGCCCGCTATGAGATGATTATCTATTCCACTTTAAGATCGGATATGATTGACCTGAACCGGACTTCCTCTATCGGAGTGGCCGGATTAAAACGTTTCCTCGAATATGCGGAGAAAGGAACCAGAAACACAATCAACAATGTGACAGACCAATCCACGGAAGCAGCAGCCTCCATCGAGAATATCATTGCCGATAAACTGCGTTCATTGGGATACACCGTGCATACAGATATCGGATGCTCCGGTTACAAAATAGATATAGGTATCGTTGACACCGAAAACACCTCCAACTATCAATTAGGTATTATCTGCGACGGCAAAAACTACAAACGTACCAAGACCGCACGTGACCGGGAAATTGTGCAAAACAATGTACTGAAAGCACTCGGCTGGGATATCTACCGGATATGGACTATGGACTGGTGGGAAAAACCGGACGAAGTAATAGCAGCTATTCAAGAGGCTATCGCACGCAAAAAGAGTTCAAAGGTTAATGCCCAAACAACGACAACCACCGAAATTGATTCTGCCCCAATGACAGCAGAAAAAGAATCTGTGAACAAAGAGTCGACAGACAAAGAAAAAATAACAAAAGAAGAGTCAATAGAAGAAGCAGTACCGACTGCAGAGAGAGATAACAATGAAATTTCATTTGTACTCAAAGCATCACCTTCCACTTCTGAAAAGCAAACTGCTTCCGCATCTTCCGCACAAAGCGGAATACAGCAAAAGTACCGATCGGCAAAGATCACTCCAGGCAGCTATTCGCCGGAAGACTTTTTCTTTAGTGAAAGCTATTCTATCCTCACTTCTCAAATACGGAAGATTATAGAGAATGAAGCTCCGGTCAGCAAATCATTACTTTGCAAGAAGATTCTGTCTGAATGGGGAATCAGTCGTTTGGGAGCACGGGTAGAAACACAGATAGAGACGGCTTTAGATACACTAAATATCTATCGCACCGAACATGAAGGATTTGTTTTCTGCTGGAAAAACAGAGAGCAATGCATCTCCTACTCTATTTATCGTCCGGTTTCCGAGCGGGAAGCGACAGATATAGCTCCTGAAGAGATAGCCAATGCCATCCGACAACTGTTGACAGACTCCATCAGCCTGCCTGTGGCAGATTTGATAAAAGCATGTGCACAACAATTCGGCTTTGCCCGTATGGGATCGAACATAGACGCTGCCATGCAAAGAGGTATTCGCGAAGCCGTGAAAAGGAATTATGCCAAAATTGAAAACGAACGGGTGACGATTGCGGATTAAATGTTGGTTCGAGTGATCCTGTCTAGTAGATTCAGGTGACAGGAATTAGATCAATACCCTTTCTCCAAACGTTTCAGAGCAGCAATAGAATCGGATACATAGCTATTGTCCGGTTCTATTGACCGCCAATAACACAGCTCTCCAATCAGCCGTTTCAGATAGACAGGATCACTCGAACCAATCCGTCGTTGATGTTCTGCCAAACCTTTCGTCAGGATGAAATAGACATTCTTCCGGATTTCCCTCTTTCTGGCTTTAGGGATAGTCAGTTTCACACCAGAAGAGATGGACACTCCCGTGATAATCTTTCTACCATACTCATTGATGAAACGGGTCTTTTTATGATTCGGTTCGAATTTCTCATCACGAATGATTTGTTTAATACGGGGAATAATCTGCTCTTTGGGAAATACATCTCCCGAAAAAGTCAGGTCATCGGCATACCGGGTATAAGTCAGTCCGTATTCCGCCGCCAATGCCGCCAACTTCCTATCCATCTCATAACTAACGATATTACTTAACGACGGACTTGTAGGCGCTCCCTGCGGCAAGTGTCTGTGCAAACAACACAACGTTCCCAATACTTTAGATACATTTTCCGGATAACCGATCTTCTCAAATGTCTTTTTCACTCTCGGACTCCGTATAGAAAAGAAAAAATCATGAATATCCATTTTCAACACATACCGCTTTCCCAAATGAGGATTGGCATTGTCGACTACAGAATGACCGTTCCGGAAACCTACCGCTGACGGATGAATCATTGTTACAGGTGATAATATACGAGAATTAATAGTCGCTTGAATGGATTGCATTGTTTTGTTAGGAGCAGAGATCATACGATACCCTCCTTTTCTTTTTCTCATCCAAAATTCCCGGTAATGTACAGAAACGTTTCGTAGTATTTCCTTCAATTGTCCCGTTTCCATTCCCAACAGATTGGCACACCAGACAACAGCCGATTCATCATACTTTTGAACATACTGTGCTCTTGAAACTGTCGCTCCCAAAGCATGCCTAAGCCAGGCTCCATGCTCCCATTCTACTTTAGTAGTCTTTTCTTCCTTACTACCGTCTGTCGCTTTCCATCTTTTATACCCCTCTTGTTTTCTGCTTGAGGAAATCATCTTATAAATCAGAAAACCAGTGACAATAAGTATCGTTATTAGAATTCCGTCCATTTTGTATTATGTATATAAACAAAGAGAAGAGAGGATGAGTTATTTACTAAAATAAATTTAGGTATTTATACCTTAGAATTTATTTTCTAGGAAAAATACCTGTGCTTACGAGGCGACTACACCTCTTTGATGCTAAATTCGGCCCTCATCCTCTCCTATACAAAGATAAGTATAATCTTTCGATAAAACAACCGGAACGGGGAAAAACTATCGGTTGAACAACTCAAACGTGAACTTACAGCCTATTCCTCCGAATTTCCAGTTTTCGCTGCTTACGAAGACTCCCACGTCGAAAATATGCGTGCCGATGCCATATCCGACTTCCAGATAAGGTTGAAGATGCGGCATAGAAAGTGCACTGATGTAAATACGTTCATTCTGCACATAACGGGTGTACTTCATCAGATGCCGGAGAATAAGGAACGGAGCTTCGTAGGTGAAATGTCCCCGCACATAACGACGGGAGGAGTTATACCAACGTGAGTCAAGCACCTGAAATACTCCGCCGATTTCATCATTCCAGCCTACGGGAAGATTATGGCGGGAGAAATTGGCAAAGTCCACAAAATACAGTTCATCCTGATTGGTGAATGCCCCGAATCCGAAACGATAATAAATATTACGCATCAATCCCATCCGGATTTGATGCTGAAGGTCAAACTCTATTCTTTCATATTCGCCCGTACTTTTAAATACTCCTTTAATTCCCCGTTCATAATCGACCGAGAAGGTTGGATAGATAGAATGTAAGTTTATCTTTCGCTTTCCGTTCATATAATAATAGAGTCCCGGCGTCCACTCTATCCGGATGCGGGGAGCGAAACTGATATAAGTGTTCTTGAATTTATCCATAAACTCCGGAGGCGGCATCGGATAATCACCGGTAATCACAAAACGGGAAGGCTCTACGGCTGTTCTTTTATGGGCAGAGAAACCCAGACCGATATCCAGTCCGTTGACTATCTCAACTGTATGGCGGAAGTTAAAATACAAGTCCTTGAAATAATCAAGATGAATTAAATCGAAATTAAAGATACTATCCGGCATGGCTTTCAGTTCGTCGAGCACCTTACTGCTATAAATACGGTTACCATTACCCACATTCAACCGGAAGAATCCCCGTTTCTGCGGCCAGTATTCAAAGTCGGCATTCAACGACCAGTAAAACTCTTTACGCGTAAAGTTGTATCCGAGTTTCGGCACAATACGAAGTAATTTATCCCCTCTGAAAAGACGGTTGTAACGGAAATCCTGCCGATAAGACAAACCGTTGCTTCCGCTATAACTGAATAAAAGCGGATTTATAAACGGAGAAAACCGTACGCTTCCGATATTGGACAAATTGAATTTATAATCTTCTACCATCAAATCGCCCATCGTTCCCCAAAAGGCCTGACTCTTGGATGGCTTTTGTATGGTAGCTGTGTCACGTCTAAGCGCATTGTCGAAATATAGTTTTTTCTCGCTCTCGTTCAAAGGGATCGGGCGCATGATAGCAAAGGTAGAGGCGTCCGTCTTATAAGCATTCGTATCACACTGCAAGGAGAAAGATTCCGAAAGATTATATTTCCTCTTCTCTTTCTTACGTACCTTTTTTTCTTTCAGTTCGATGGATTTATAATCTAAAGAAGCGGTATAATTACCATCTACCTTATTTCCGAGGAATTTGAAAAGGGCTTCTACATCATAACGCACCGGCAGAAATTCATTTTTCTTGCCGACATCTCCCATCTTAATCCAACAGGTAAATGTTATCAGTTCCGATCTTCCCGAAAAACGGATTTCACGAACACTCCAGACGTTGCTGCTAACCACCATATATCCACCTACCAACTGATCGCTCTTGGTACGGGGAATAAAGCGGACTCGATAATCCAGATTATTAGGATCTCCCATCACACTGTCTATCTGGTATTTATAGTATTTCTGTCCGTTTTTAGCCAGTGGTGATAACAAGCGTTCATCATTCAGCAAAGACGAAGAGTAGATATTTACATTAAAGTATTCGAGCAAGCCCGGCAATCCCCTGTTTCCTCTCACCGTTCCCTGGGAGGCTTTTACTTTCTGGTCGTAAATATTGGGAGCCGTATAATGCAGGTCACTGTACGTTTCAAGCAGATATTCGCGAACGCCCTTTTGCAAACGAAACATGGAAGGCACATAGCGGAGAATAAAATTCTTCTTCTGAATATCCATCTTACCTTTTATATATAGGTTCGCGCGATAATCGCTGACTATCGTTTCATACAAAGGCGCAAAGGTCATCACACGTTCTATGATGGAGTCGGCAGAGATTTCCTGATGGGTATAAGGATTCATTATATAATTATTGGCTGCCCCCTTTGATATAAAAGAGAACAGACACAATATGCATCCTATCAATATTTTATCTCTCAATTGTCGTATCTCCTTCATTAACGTAGGCAAATATAAAAAAGAATATCGAAAAGCAATGGAATTAAGCTACTAAAAAGAGTTATCAGGGGAAGGAAGCTTTTCACACCTGATTAATATAAATATATGAATAAACAAAAACGACTCATGTTTGAATGCATGAGTCGCCTATTAATAATAGGAGAAAGATTATAATTTCTCTATTTCTTCTTTCGAAATACCCGTAGATTTTATGATAATATCATTATCCACCCCTAATTCTTTCAATTTACGGGCTGTTTCTCGTATACCTTTTTGTATACCTTTTTGTTCTGCAAAGTCCAACGTATTAAAATAATCGTTGTAAACTTTCCATTCTTCCTCGTACTGCATTCTTTCCTCCTGGGTCATATTCGCTTTGGAGGCTAACTTTTCCAGTCGTTCAAAAACGGCTTTACGAGCCTTGAAAGGCATTCGATCAAGTGTATCCATGTGCTTTAATATATAAATCCAGCGTTCAAAATCATTTTCACATTCATCCTCTTCTTTATTAAAGTTCGGCAATTCAATAAAAATCTGCCGGAACTTACTATTGAAAAGCTTACCTGTATCCCTGTCAGAAAGGACAACATCCGTTCTGATTTTAGAGGGTATATCCTTGTCCATCACGAAGTTCATGAAGAACACTCCGTACACAGCATCTAATTGAAAGTTCCAAATCCCTTTTCTCGCTTGTTGGGTAATAGCCCTAGAGAGATAGAAAAGGGCACGGTCTTTAAAGTAAGGCTGTTCCCGGTTCTGCATTTCTACGATAATATGCTCCCCCGTATTGGTTCTACAATATATATCATAGATAAGTCCTCGTTCTGTTTTTACTTCCGGCTGCTGTTCGTTGTTTAGGAACTGGATGTCGGTAATTACATGCTCTCCTACGAGCAAATCATTCAAGAAGTCGATTAATAACTCCTTTTCTACCTCTCTGCCGAATAAAAACTTAAAGCCAAAATCGGTAAAGGGATTGATAAATCTTCCCATTATTTCTTGTATCTCAATTATAGAACAAAGATAGAGTTTTTTTGTTGAATAGTGTCAAGTATGGGATAAAATAAAATCAAACCAATACCTAACATGAAGTATATGGTTTGATACTACGTAATATCGACTCTATATCACGATTTTAAAGTTGATTTATGAATAGACAACTAAAGTCGTCTGTTCGGTCAACTAAAGTCAGCAACTTAGACAACTGCAGTCGGCTGTATGGTCAACGGCAGTCGGCTGATACCATGTTAACTATTTCAATCTGTTATCCGGTCATATTCATCTTCTTATATCCTTCCATATAAAGAAACGCCTAAGCTTTTGTTTGAACTGGGGGGCTTTTCGTTAGAGTGTGAAGGGGGTGAAAAGCTAAAATGAGGTCATTTAATCACAGCAAACATCTGTCATACTACAACTTACGAGTCTGTGAAACTTGTGGAAGGCAAAAGTAAACTTTTATTTCTAAGTTGGCAGAGAAGTTGATATACTTTATTTTACCATGATTTTTGAAAAGAATCAAACCACCGCTAGTTTGATTCATAACCGTGCATAAATGAACTAAATGATCATTTATTTTTAGACATAAGAACAAAAGGACATAAATGCTGCGCTTTGAAGCTTATTTCTGTTGCTTATTGAACTGCTATTTTATTTTTTGTTCTTATGTTCTTCTGTCTGTATTAAATTCTCATTTAACTAAAAACTGCATAAAAAAGAGAAATACTTACTCTTACCTTTTTATTTCTCCTTTTATTCTTGACAAAGAAAAAAATTGTAGTATCTTTGTGATACTCTTCATATCAACCAGGCAGGGAACCTGCCTCGTTTTCGTGGCAGGCATTTTTATGCCTGTCCTGATGCTTCATATGGCGGTTTCGTACCCCCGTGTGGAGTGTTAATGCACCCACTGCCTGGTTGGTGAAGAGTAACGGGAAAGGCGGAACCGCTCTTATTTCATAGAAAATCTTCGCCTACCACCTTATTCATAATTATATTATGGAAACAAAACAAGTTACCGTTCAACCAGCGGTAGGAGGCATGATAAAGGCTTCCAAAGATTCATTTGTTATTCCTAAAGAAGAATTAAAGGATTTCTACCTTAAATTCGCTTTCCTCCTGAACCCGGATTCCTGCTCCGTAAACCGCACCGAATTCGAACTATTAAACATTCTGCTGAAAGACCTGAAAAAAATCTTGGCAGCATTGACTCACCTCAACACCCATCCTTGGGATGAAGGCATCGCAGAAATCCAAATTTCATGCGGTGTTTACTCCCTACAAGATAACTTGAGCAAAGAAAAACGTATGCAAATGAACACCTCTACGGGTAAACACCTACAATTTCTCACCCAAATGGCTATGGACAGTCCAGTGTTCAAACAGTTATTCAGGAACTATCACAACCATTATATCCAAGTGGAAAGTTTGGTTAAACAGATGGCTAAAGAAATGGACCAACAGAAGCAATAAGAACAGAAGTTGGAGAATCAACAGAGGGGGTATCTTTAGAAAAATACATTCATTTCTAAAAATACCCCCTTTAAAATAGGGGTACTTTCAGAAAAAACATATAATTTTGCACCATCAACCGATAAAAAGTAGACCATTTATGTCAAAAATGCGTTTTTTTGCCTTACAAGAGCTTTCCAACCGGAAACCTCTGGAAGTAACTGCTCCTTCCAACAAACTCTCTGATTATTATGGTAGCCACGTGTTCGACCGCAAGAAGA
>ERZ838839.2773-NODE-2773-length-12454-cov-45.314380_pt1 | contig 12454 bp, 6 predicted proteins | sample MGYA00519909_ERZ838839 | MGnify/ENA primary metagenome ERZ838839 (study PRJEB31850, sample SAMEA3708843) | human gut metagenome | biome: human gut; feature: human-associated habitat; material: faeces | place: China | collected 2014 ... | reverse complement strand
TGCTGATGGTGACTTATAATTCTCATGTGGATATGATTCCCACGCTTACCCAGGAAGAGAAAGCGCAGATTATGGCATGGCTTGTTGAAGCCCGTGAATTTGCCATGGATGCTGAAAATTCAAATAAGAAACATGCTGCTTTCGGCAAATACAAAGGCCGGATTAATAATTACCTCTCTAAGCGGGGATATGATTTAGTGAAAGAACGTAAGGCTTGGTATGAACGTATCAAGGCACGTGGAGGAAAGATATAAATTAATGTTTATTGAAAAGCGGAAAAGGAGCTTGCCCGGTGAAACGGTGTCAAGCTCTTTTTTTATGTGCGGATAGAGAGTACAACAGGCTTTCTGTTCCGTCTTTGATATAGAAATACTCGCAATGTGTGTTTGAATCATGTTAAAAGCAGGGTGTTATGTTACGAAGTTATAGAAAAAATAATAATTTAGCGACCAAATGAATCAACTAAAGAAACTATTTGCAGTGGCAGCATTGACTGCATGTGTGTTGCCTGTGGCGGCACAGTATCCTGTAATTCCTGATTCGGTAAAAATCAGAGGAGAAGAACAACAAAAGGAAATAGACCGGAAATCGGATGAGGCATGGGCGAAAGCATTACCTGTAGTAATGTCTGAGGCTGTTCAAGGACGTCCTTATAAACCATGGGCATCCAAACCGGAGGATTTAATAAAGAGCAACATACCTGCCTTTCCCGGGGCAGAAGGGGGAGGGGCCTATACTCCCGGTGGACGTGGAGGAAAAGTAATTGTGGTCAATTCGCTGGCCGACAGTGGGCCCGGAACATTGCGTGAGGCATGTGAGACCGGTGGCGCGCGTATTGTTGTATTCAATGTTTCGGGCGTTATCCGGCTGAAAACCCCTATAAACGTCCGTGCTCCGTATATCACTATTGCAGGTCAGACAGCTCCGGGGGATGGGGTTTGTGTAACAGGAGCCTCTTTCCTGCTTGATACGCATGATATTATTATCCGCCATATGCGTTTCCGTCGGGGGGCGCAGGATGTGTTCTTCCGGGATGATGCTTTGGGAGGTAACTGTGTGGGTAATGTTATTATCGATCACTGCTCTGCCAGTTGGGGACTGGATGAAAACATGTCTGTTTACCGCCATGTATACAATCGCGATTCCACAGGGCATGGTCTGAAGCTTCCTACTGTCAACATAACTATTCAGAACTCTATTTTTTCGGAAGCTTTGGATTGTTACAATCATGCTTTCGGGGCGACTATAGGTGGGCATAACAGTATGTTTTGCCGTAACTTGTTCGCATCCAATATCAGCCGTAACTGTTCCATTGGCATGAATGAGGATTTTAATCTGGTAAACAATGTGACTTTTAATTGGTGGAACCGTTCTGTTGACGGGGGAGATGAAACCAGCCGTTTGAATATTATTAATAATTATTTTAAACCGGGGCCTATCACTCCGAAAGATAAGCCGATTGCCCACCGGATTGTGAAACCCGAATCAAGTCGTGACAAGAAGAAACCGGATACATTTGGTAAAGCGTATGTAGCCGGAAATGTAGTGGAAGGTAATGCGCGTGTGACAAAGAATAATTGGGATGGCGGCGTGCAGGTGTACGATATGCCGGACGCAGGGAAGTTTACAGATCAAATTCGTGTAAACGAGCCTTTCTCAATGCCCCATGTGACTATTATGGATGCCAAAACTGCCTATAATTATGTATTGGAAAATGCCGGGGCTACTTTCCCTAAAAGGGATGCGGTGGATGCCCGTGTGATGAAGACGGTGAAGACAGGGAAAGCTATTTACGTGAAAGACGCTCCTGAATTCGTTAGTACTTATGTAAAAAGACGTCTTCCTGTTGACTCTTATAAACAAGGTATCATTACAGATCCCCGTCAGGTAGGTGGTTTGCCCGAATATAAAGGTACTCCTGTGGTTGATACGGATGGTGATGGTATGCCGGATGTCTGGGAGGTGAGATACGGACTCAATCCTAATGATCCGAGTGATGCGGTAAAAGATTGTAATGGTGACGGGTATACCAATATTGAAAAATACATTAATGGCATAGATCCTGCAAAGAAAGTGGATTGGACGGATATAAAGAACAATCATGATACTTTGGCAAAACGTAAAAGTTTGATGTAAAATGAATTATAAGTTATTATTATTTGGATTTTTAAGTTTGGGGTTTGCGCGGATTTCTGCGCAAACCTTTCCTTTACAGGTGAAGGAAGAAAAACTGACTTATGTGACTGATGAACGCGGAAACCGTATTCTAGATTATTCTTCTTGCGGTTACCGTAACTCGGAACACCCTATACCTGATGTGGCGAATGCCGTTTTTGTTTCATGGAAGCCTGGAGATAATTCCTCTCGTATTCAGCGTGCCATTGACTATGTATCTTCATTGGCTTTGGATAAAAATGGTTTTCGTGGGGCTGTTTTGCTGGATAAAGGAACTTTTGAATTGAATGAGAGCTTGCATATTTCTGTGTCGGGAGTCGTGCTGCGCGGCAGTGACAGGGAACAGACCGTATTGTTGAAAAAGGGAGTGGACAGAGGAGCTTTGCTTTATATTGAAGGGCGGAATGATTTGGCTGTTACGGATACCTTGGATGTGTTGACATCATACGTTCCTGTAAATACTTGTACTTTTCAGGTAACCAATAATGTACAGCTGGTTTCCGGAGAGCGGGTCCGGATTGTCCGCCCCTCTACGAAAGAATGGATTGCTTCTGTCGGTTGTGATATTTTTGGCGGAGGTATTTCCGCTTTGGGCTGGAAAGAAGGAGAGATGGATTTGGTTTGGGATAGGTCGGTAAGTAAGGCGGATGGAAACCAATTGACTTTGGATGCTCCTTTGACAATGGCTTTGGATAATAAATGGGGAACTGTCAAAGTGTTACGTTATAGTTGGCCGGGCAGAATCGCAGAAGCAGGTTTGGAGAATCTGACATTGGCTTCTGACTATGATAAGAAGTATCCTAAAGATGAGGATCATTGCTGGACGGGGGTATCTATAGAAAATGCCGAAAACTGTTGGGTGCGCAGGGTAAATTTTAAGCACTTTGCAGGAAGTGCTGTGATTGTACAGCGTACCGGCTCTAAAACAACTGTAGAAGATTGTGTATCCACAGAACCTGTTTCAGAGATAGGTGGAATGCGTCGCAGTACATTTTATACTATGGGGCAGCAGACACTTTTTCAGCGTTGTTATTCTAAACAGGGTATTCATGATTTCTCAGCCGGATTTTGTGCGGCAGGTCCGAATGCTTTTGTACAGTGTGATTCGGAAGAGTCGTTAGGATTCAGCGGTTCTATTGATTCCTGGGCTTGCGGGTTATTATTTGATGTGGTAAACATTGATGGCCATGATTTGGTGTTTAAGAATTTGGGACAGGATAAAAATGGTGCCGGTTGGAATACAGGCAACAGTCTTTTCTGGCAATGTACAGCTGCCGGGATAGAGTGTTATTCACCGGCAAGAGATGCGGTAAACCGTGCATACGGTTGTTGGGCGCAATTCTCGGGTGACGGCCAATGGGCGGAATCAAATAATCACGTACATCCCCGCAGCTTGTTTTATGCACAGTTGGCGGCACGTTTGAATAAAGATTGTTCTGACCAGGCACGTATTCTTCCCAGGGCTACCAACGCAACCAGCAGTCCTACCGTAGAAGCGGCAATGGAGATGGCAAAGGAAGCTTATACTCCCCGTCTTACTATGCAAAAATGGATTGAGGAAGCACCTTATACAGCCAGTGTGTCTTCCGGAAAACTGAAATCTTTAGAAGATTTGAAGTTCAAGACACCTATATATAAGGAAAAAGAGGATCATCTGTTTGCCATTATTAATGGACGTATGCAGGTGGATGGCCGGTTACTGGTAGGCGGCAGACAGGAGGTTCCTTGGTGGAATGGGAAACTGAGGACCAGCTTCTTGTCTAAAGCCAAGCCACATGTTACCCGTTTCGTGCCGGGACGCGAAGGACTTGGGCTGACGGATAGAATTGATTCTACGGTGAATTATATGGTGAGGAATCAGATTTTGGTTTTAGATCATAATTACGGTTTGTGGTATGAGCGTCGTCGTGACGATCATGAGCGTGTCCGTCGCCGTGATGGAGATGTGTGGGGGCCATTCTACGAACAACCGTTTGCCCGCAGTGGAGAAGGTACTGCTTGGGAAGGATTGAGCAAGTATGATTTGAACCGTCCCAATGCATGGTATTGGAACCGGTTGAAGCAGTTTGCCGAAAAAGGGGCGGAGAAAGGTCTTTTGCTTTTCCATGAGAATTACTTCCAGCATAATATCTTGGAGGCGGGAGCACATTGGGTAGATTGTCCTTGGCGGTCGGCCAATAATATCAATCAGACCGATATGCCTGAACCTGTTCCTTTTGCCGGTGACAAACGTATCTTTGTAGCGGATATGTTTTATGATATCAGTCATCCGGTACGTCGTGAGTTTCATAGAAAGTATATTCGCCAATGCTTGGATAATTTTGCCGATGATGCAAATGTGGTACAACTGATCAGTGCGGAGTTTACCGGTCCGTTGCATTTTGTACAATTCTGGCTGGATGTGATAGGAGAGTGGGAGAAAGAAACCGGTAAGAAAGCAACTGTGGCGTTAAGTGCGACAAAGGATGTTCAAGATGCCATTCTGAATGATACGCAGCGTGCGAAATTAGTTGACATTATTGATATTCGTTACTGGCACTATAAAGTGGATGGTCTTTATGCTCCCGAAGGTGGAAAGAACCTGGCTCCCCGTCAGCATGCCCGTAAAATGAAAGTAGGTAAGGTTACTTTTGATGAAGCTTATCGGGCGGTGAGTGAATATCGTAAGAAGTTCCCGGAAAAAGCGATTACTTACTATGCGCAGAATTATCCGGATATGGCTTGGGCTGTCTTCATGGCAAGTGGCTCTTGCCCGGTTGTTCCGGTTGCCGATGAAAGCTTTTTAACTGATGCGGCTGCTATGGATATGGAGGATACTGGTACAAATAAGTATCAGAAACTGGTAAAATCTGGTATTGGAAGTATCATTTATTCCCATTCTGCAACAGATATTCCTGTTCATTTATCACCTGGAAAATACATATTGAAGTCTGTTGATCCGAAGACCGGAGCAATAACGGTGATTGCTAAACGGTTGAATATTAAAGATGTATATATGCTTAAAGCAGAGGAGAACAAAGATTGTATTTATTGGTTTCATAGAATTTAGTACATGGAAGGAGAACCGGACTTATTTTGGTTCTCCTTTTTAATGAAAATCTGTATTATTTAGCATATATGTTTTTCAGCAGGTTATCTGTTTTTTCGGTCCAATAATCAAATATTACCTAAAAAAGTAGCGTATCCTCCCTAGTTTTGCATCATCATCAAAACAACCTATAATTAGTATACTGTGATGGAACAAAACTTAAATGATAAGACAGCTTGCTTGGTAACCGCTTTCCAATCTGGAGATGTAAGTGCATTCTCTACATTATATGATATGCATATTAATCTTCTATTTAATTATGGATGTAAGTTAACTACTGACAAAGAATTGTTGAAGGACTGCATTCATGATGTCTTTGTAAAATTGTATACAAAGAAGGCTGAATTGGGTATCATTGACAACTTCAAATCATACCTCCTCATTTCCTTGAAAAACAAGTTATGTGATGAACTTCGCAGACGGATGTTCATGTCGGAAACGGCTGTTGAGGAACTGAATCCCGTTGCAGCAGGTGATGATGTAGAACATCAATATTTGGAAAAGGAAAAAAGTTGTTTTGAAAATATAAAAGTAAAACATTTGTTGGCTCAATTATCTCCGCGCCAACGTGAGGCACTTACCTTATATTATATAGAAGAGAAGAAATATGAAGATATTTGTACCATTATGGATATGAATTACCAGTCGGTACGAAATTTGATGCATAGAGGTATTACAAGATTAAGGGAATTGGTAGGATAATATTTTAAGTTTTCAGGTGAGTACAACTTTGAACCACTATCCGTCATAATGAAAAATGATTGTAACGTGGATACAAAAAAGATGTATAGCAAGGTAGAAGACTTTTTGAAGGATGACGACTTTATCAAGTATGTTCTGGATGATGCTCCTGAATCAGCTTTTCATTGGGATAAGCTTTTAAAGGAGCACGCAGAACTGCTGAAAGTATTTGAAGAGGCCAAGAATGTATTATTGGTTTCTGATGAAGCAATGGAAGTAATGACTTTATCTGAAGAAAGAAAACTAAAACATCGTATTTTTACTACATTAGAGATAAATAATATGGATTATTAATTAATTTGTTAACCATAGAAAAATGAGAAAAGACATGAAGAAATGTCCTAAGCCGTTGGGTTACGGAATCAGACGAACACCTGTTGTGTTAGGATTATCAGCTGCATTATGTATGCCGGCTGCTTTTTCGTATGCAAATGTTGATAATGGAATGGATCGTGAATCTGTTCTATCTGTTATGCAAGGAAAAACAATCAAAGGACAAATCTTGGATGAAACAGGAGAGTCTATGATTGGAGTTTCTGTGTTGGTAAAGGGTACGACTATAGGAACCGTTACTGATTTTGATGGTAATTATACACTTGAAGTGCCTAGTGGAAAGAATATATTGGAGATTTCCTATATAGGTTATAAGACTAAAGAAATTACTATTGGGAATAATAGTCTGATAAATATAAAAATGGAACCTGATACACAGGCTTTGGATGAAGTTGTGGTAATAGGTTATGGTACTGTGAAGAAACGTGATTTGACTGGTGCGGTGGCTTCCATGAAAAATGAAGATGTGACAGTTGCTCCTACTAGTAATGTGATGGAGGCTTTACAAGGAAAAATTGCAGGTATGGATATTGTGAAGTCTAGCGGGCAGGTTGGTGAAGATGTTTCTATTTTGTTGCGTGGCTCTCGTTCTATTTATGGTAGTAATGAACCGTTATTCATTATTGATGGTATTCCTGGGAGTTATAGCCAGGTGAACCCTTCTGATATTGAGAGTGTGGATGTATTAAAAGATGCCTCTTCTACTGCTATTTATGGTTCAGCAGGAGCTAATGGCGTAGTCATTATAACAACAAAACGTGGGAAGGAAGGAAAAGCTACTGTAAACTTTGATGCATATTATGGTTTCAGTGGTTCACCTAATTATAAGCATGGTATGGTTGGAGATGAATGGGTGAATTATCAAAGAGAAGCTTATAAGTATAAGAATGGAGATTACCCTTCTGATATGTCTGCTTTATTTGGTAATCAAGATTATACGGATGCTTATAATGCTGGAAAGTGGATTGATTGGATTGATGAAGCCTCAGGTAATACAGCTACAACCCAAAAATATAGTCTTTCTGTTTCAGGGGGTAGTGAGAAGACTAAGATATTTGCTTCAACTTCTTATAATAGAGAAGAGGGTTTATTGAGTAATGACAATCTTAATAAATATTCATTGCGATTGAATATTGATCAAGAAATTTTCTCTTGGGCTAAAATGGGCTTTACTTCTAATCTAACTTATCAAGATAGAAATCAAGGAGTGAAAAATACCTTTACAAAAGGTCTTTCATCATTTCCTTTGGGAGATGCTTATGATCAAAATGGGAAAATAAATCATGAATATATTACAGGACAATATTCTCCATTAGGTGATTTTATTGAAGATCAATATGTGAATAATACTCGTTCCACTTATTTGAATGTTAGTGGTTATTTGGAACTGAGTCCAATAAAAGATTTTACTTTTACAAGCCGTATTAATGGTACGCTCAGTGATTCTCGTCAAGGACAATATTGGGGAGATCAATGTAATGCTAATAGACCTAGTTATGCAGGTTCACCTCATGCTGCTATTACTAATAAGAACGCATGGAATTATACATGGGAGAATATTCTTTCTTATAATACTACTATTGCAAAAGATCATAATATAGGTGGTTCTGTTATTACTTCTTGGAATAAGAATCAAAATGATAGTAGCTTAGCTGCAGCTAGTGGTCAAATGGTAGATCGTTGGTCATTTTGGCGATTAGCATCCGGCGCATCGCAGCATGTTGAGTCTGATTTTGCTCAAACACAGAAAATGTCATTTGCTGTTCGTTTCAATTATTCTTATAAAGGTAAGTATTTGTTTACATTCTCAAATCGTTGGGATGGTGTGTCTCAGTTCTCTGCAGGGCATAAGTGGGATAGTTTCCCTGCTGGAGCAATTGCATGGCGTATCTCTGACGAACCTTTTATGAATGTGGCAAAAAATTGGTTGAATAATTTAAAACTGCGTGTAGGATATGGTATTACAGGTAATTCGGGCGGGGTGGATGCTTATGGTACAACTACACAAGCCTATGTTTATACCGGTAATGGACTTACTTTAAATGGTCAAAACTCTTCTTTTACTCAGTATACAGGTACTTATGGTAGCAAGGATTTGGGTTGGGAAAAGTCTTATAACTGGAATGTTGGTTTGGACTATGGCATATTAAACAATCGCGTTGATGGTTCTATCGAATGGTTTAAAACAACAACAAAAGGTTTGCTCTTTAAACGTACTTTGCCTATTACTAGTGGTTTGACCGGTTGGGGATCCCCATTATCTATTTGGCAGAATATTGCTGAAACTAGTAATCAAGGTGTGGAAGTCACCATTAATTCACATAATATAAAAACCAAAGATTTTAGTTGGAATACCACACTATCTGTAACATGGAGTAAAGAGAAAATAGAAAAATTGCCTGACGGTGATTTAATTTCTGAAAATTTGTTTGTAGGGCATTCTATAAAGTCCATCTATGGCTATAAATATACCGGAATTTGGGGTACAAATACTCCTCAGGATATTTTGGATGCTTATGGTGTTAAACCCGGTTTTATTCAGATTGAAACTTTGGAAAAAGATGGTGATGGTGGAGTACACAAATATAGTACAAATGACCGTCAAGTGTTGGGACACACTAATCCGGATTGGATTGTTGGCTTGAATAATACATTTACTTATAAAAATTTTGATTTGTCTGTATTTGCAATGGCTCGTTATGGTCAAACTATTAATAGTGATTTGTTGGGTTATTATACGGCAGAACAAAGTGTAACAACAAATCAGTTGGCTGGAGCGGATTATTGGACGGAAAATAACCAGGGAGCTTATTATCCTGCTCCAGGTACAGGCTCGGAACAAAGTACGGTCATCTCAGCTTTAAGAGTGCGTGATGGTTCATTCATAAAAGTGAAAAATATCACTTTAGGATATACTTTTCCAGTTAATATCTCACGTAAGGCTTTGATGGAAAAATGCCGTATCTATGCAACTGCATACAATCCGTTTATTTATGTAAAGGATAAACAGTTGAAGGGTACAGATCCAGAAACAAACGGTTCGGATGCATTCCCTACTTTTAGACAGTTTGTATTCGGAGTTAATTTAACTTTCTAACTTTTATATAGGAGATATTTAAAATGAAAAATATATTCAGAAAACTTACTTTATATTCAGTGGCTTTAGCTGCTGTATCTTTCAGCTCTTGTTCGTTGGAAGAAAATAATCCGGCAGGCTTTACCAAGGAAAATCTTGCTACTTCTATTGAAGGGTATGAAACGTTGGTTAACCAGTGTTATTTTGCTATGGAAAGATATTTCTATGGTACGGATAGTTGGATGAGTTTGACCGAAGGTGATTCAGACCTTTGGACCTATCAGGCTAATCAATCAACTTCATACACCCAATGGTTTTGGTTCTTTGCAGGAGCATCTCCTAATACCACTTATACAAATAATTGGTGGAATGGTACTTATGATGGAGTAGGTTCTTGTAATGAAGCAATTGCATTGGCTGGTTATGCACCATATAAAACGGAAGCGGAACGAAATGCTAAAGTTGCAGAAGCCCGTTTCTTGCGTGCAATTTATTATTTTAATGCGGTAGAGCAATTTGGTGGGGTCACTATGTTGACTGAACCTGAGACAACTTTGAATTATGCTCCGGAACGTACAGATCCGCTGACTATTTATAAAGAAGTTATTATTCCTGATTTAGAATATGCTGTAGAATGGTTGGCAGTTGGTACACATGCCACTACTACGGTTCCAACCAAAAAGGCAGCTTTGGGATTTTTGGCAAAGGTCTGTTTGCAAACTTATGAATATGGTTCGACAGAATATTTGCAAAAGGCTTTGGATTCGGCTAAAGAATTGATTGCTGATTGTGAATCAGGTGGTGCAAAATATAATGCTTATATGTATCCGACCTATGAAGAAGTTTTTAAAGAATCGAATAATTGGGAAAATAAAGAAGCTTTGTGGAAGCATCGTTGGTATGCTGGTTCTGATGGTCATGGTTCTAGTAACGGTAACTATAAATTAAATCGTAATGATGAATATTTCTTGTGTAATGTGAATAAATTCGGAGCACGTGAAGATAATCAAGAAACTCGTTTAACTTGGGAAGGATGTATTTCTGGCATTTTTATGCCTACTCAACATCTTTTAAACCTTTATGTGCAGGAGGACGGAACACTTGATCCTAGATTCCATGAGTCATTTACTACTGAATGGAATGCAAATAAGAATTATATTTGGGATACTAGTGCGGCTAATATGTATGATAAAGATGAATCTATAGTTGGTACTGAATTAAAGAAGGGAGATTTGGCGATTAAATTTGTAATGCCTCAGGATGAGGATTATGCTGAGGAAAAAGCAAATAGACATACCTCGAATTATTTAATGATTGCTTATGATGATGTGTACAATGATCAAAAACATAATGTAAATATGCAATATAATGGTATGGAAAATCAGTTCCGTTATTTTTATCCATCATTGAATAAGCATAATAGTAGCAATTACTATGTGGCCAATGCTTCTAAAAAACGCAATGGCAATTTAAATGCGACTTTTATGATGCGTATGGCAGAAGTTTACCTGATAGCTGCAGAAGCTGATATTTATATCAATGGTGGTGCGAATGCAATGGGATACATTAATAAGGTACGTGCTCGTGCAGGGGCAAAGGCATTGACAGGTACAGCTACAGTTCGTACTGTTTTAGATGAGAGAGGACGTGAGCTTTGTGGCGAATATTGTAGATTTTATGATTTGAAACGTACCGGCATGTTTAAGAGTTCAAATTATTTGGAGGAAACACATCCGGACTTGGCTCAGTTCTTTAATCCTAATTATGCATTACGACCTATCTCTACAACATTTACTGCAACTATATCTAATGGTGCTGAATATCAAAATCCTGGATATTGATAAATTAAAACTTTTATAGTAGAATAATTGTCTTGTCTCTATTTGTAAAGAGGCAAGACAATTTTTTTTTCATTCCATTGGATTGGTAGTCGCATATCGATTTGTTACTACCTATTATAATTACTATGATGAAATTGATTATATTCTATTTATATTGATTTGTATAGAGGTATTTGTATGGTTCCTTTTAGTTTATGAAACCTTAAATAACCGATTGAGATTGCTTATAATCAGTAGATCTTATAAATAATCGGAGCATGGCTTTGAATTGAAGCCTCACAGTAACACTACGGTAGATATAAATTGTGTACGAATGGAAGTTGGGGGAGATAATTCATGGGGCTTGCCTGTATTAGAATCTTATCGGATAAAATCAGGTATTTATAAATTTAGATTTGTGATCCAGTTAAAAATAAACACCAAATGAAAGGAAATATACTTTTGTTTTAACGTATTTTTATAATTAAGCTTGGGTACAGGGGCTTTTTATATGCGTCATTTAAATAGATATAATAAAATAAATCTAGTTAACTATTATAACAGAAATGAAAAGCATGAAAAAAAGTCCGAAACAAAATTGGGAAAGTAATATCAGACGTACTCCCATTATTTTAGGGTTATCGGCAGCATTATGTATGCCGTCTGCATTTTCTTATGCAAATGCAAGTGATCCTGTTGCCGGTGAATTGGTTCAGCCTGTCCAGCAAGGACGTACTGTCACAGGTAAAATCATAGATGACACAGGGGAGCCGTTAATTGGTGTATCCGTACTGGTGAAAGGTACAACGGTGGGTACGATTACCGACTTTGACGGTAATTATTCTTTGGAAGTTCCTTCAGGTAAGCATATTCTCGTCATATCTTATATAGGATATAAAACGCAGGATATAACGGTAGGAAAAAGCAATCAGCTGAACATTAAAATGGAGGCCGATACGCAGGCTTTGGATGAAGTGGTCGTTGTGGGTTATGGCGTGATGAAGAAACGTGACCTTACAGGTTCTATTGCTTCAGTGAAGGCGGCTGATATTGTAAAATCACCGGCATCTAATGCCATGGAAGCATTGCAGGGGCAGGTTCCGGGTTTGGATATTGTACGTAATTCAGGTAAGGCTACTTCGGGTGTAACCATTAATATCCGTGGACAGCGTTCACTGTCCGATGTGAAAGATGAGTTTGGTAACAATGTTGCCAATGCTC
>ERZ838839.2766-NODE-2766-length-12502-cov-3.538523_pt1 | contig 12502 bp, 8 predicted proteins | sample MGYA00519909_ERZ838839 | MGnify/ENA primary metagenome ERZ838839 (study PRJEB31850, sample SAMEA3708843) | human gut metagenome | biome: human gut; feature: human-associated habitat; material: faeces | place: China | collected 2014 ... | reverse complement strand
ACGCATCCTCCGTGTCAATCAGCGGAGTGATTGACACGGGAGTGAACAGTAACTAAAATCACACCGCCAGCACAAACTTCCGTCCGTCTACTCTCGTCACACCAAGCTCGATACCATACAGCTCCCGGATGCTTTCTTCGGTGATTACTTCCTCCGGATCACCTTCCACCAGTACCACTCCGTCTTTCATTCCGATTATGTTGTCTGAATAAGTGATTGCCTGATTGATGTCATGCAGTACCATAATAATGGTAATGCCAAATTCCTGATTGAGTTTTTTTACAAGCTGCAGGATCTCGATCTGATACCGGATATCCAGATAGGTGGTCGGCTCATCAAGGAACAGCGTCTTCGTTCCCTGACAAAGTGCCATTGCGATCCATACCCTCTGACGCTGTCCTCCGGAAAGTCTTGATACTTCTCTGTCCCGGTATTCTGTCAGGTTCGTGACTTCCAGTGCCCACTCGATCATGCGCTCATCCTCAGCACTATCCCCCTGCATCATCTTTTTATGAGGGGTTCTTCCGAATGCCACCAGATTCTCAACAGTGATATCGTCCGATGCACTGTTATACTGCTGGACGATGGCTACCTTTCGGGCAAATTCTTTTAAGTTCAGGTTCTGGATATTCTTTCCCTTGAGGAAGATATTTCCTTTCCCCGGATATAAGTTCTTCGTCATCAGGGAGAACAGGGTGGATTTTCCACATCCGTTCGCTCCCATGATGGTTGTGATCTTGCCTTCCTCGATCTTTAAGGATACACCTTTTAACACTTTATTTTTGCCATAGGCAAAGTGCAGGTCTCTGACTTCCATCGCAGGCTTGTCTGCCCACTTATCCGCTTTTTTCGCTTTCTTTGCTGCTTCATTCTCTGTAGAAGTCAAATCCATATTCTTTTCTTTACTTTGCATACTTCTTAGACCTCCTTAACAGAATGATGAAGAATGGGCCTCCGACCACACTCATAATGATGGATGCGGATACTTCATACGGAGCAGCTATCGTTCTTCCGATGGTATCTGCCAGTAGGAATGTAAACGCTCCGAACAAAGCACTAAATGGTACTAATGCCTTATGGTCACTTCCTACCAGGATTCTTCCGATATGTGGAACAATCAGTCCTAAAAAGCTGATCACTCCAGCTACTGCGGTGGAAATACTTGCAAGTAATACTGCTATCAGTGAAATCACGATACGCATTGCATTGACATTGATTCCCAGGCTTCGTGCTGTCTTATCTTCCAGCGCCAGCAGATTACACATCTTTGTCATGACCAGTGCCAGCACCAGTCCGATCACGACATATGGTACTAAGGTCTTCACGTCATCCCAAGTTTTCATTGTGATGTTTCCATTTACGATGGCTGCCACGCCGGACATATTTCCGCCGTTCATAGAATTTAACGCACTGGATAATCCGGTGAACATTGCATCGACTGCCACACCGACAAGGATGATTCTCAGAGGGCTTAATCCCCCTTTCCATGACAGGCTGTAGACCAGCACAAAGGCGATCACACCGCCAAGAAAAGCGAACAGCGGAGTGAAGAAAAATAACGTCGGTGCAAATGCGGTGATCAGTACTGCCGCAAAGCTCGCCCCACTGGAGATACCGATGATCCCCGGATCGGCAAGTGGGTTCTTAAGTACTGCCTGAAACAACACACCCGATACCGCAATCGCTGCTCCGGCTAACATGGAGATAACGATTCGCGGGAATCGCAGGTCATAGATCGTTGCCACATCTTCATTGTATTCTACAAACAATCCTTTCAGCAGTTCCGGGAAGCTGACCTTCAGGCTTCCAATGTTCACTGCTGCAAAGAATAATGCCACAAGCAGCAAGATCATCACGATAAAAGAAATGGCTGCTTTTGCTGTTTTTCGATGTTTCCTTGCTTTATCCTGTGCGGAGAGGTTCTGGACTTCGGTTTTAGAAGTCTCAGAAGTATTCTGTAATTCTGTCCCTTTCATCTCTCCTCTCCTTTCTACTTGCTCTGCTGTTCGTTGTATTTCTCAGTTGCGTCAGAATCCTTGGCTTTCTTCTGTGCATTGTTACTGGCTTCTTTTGCTTTCTGTGTATCTTCATCACTCTCCGGGTACAGGATCGGCTGTAACTCTTCCAGTGCCTGTGGATATTTAAACGTTGCACTCATGCCAAAGTATTCATACGTCAGGTCATAGACTCTGCCATTCTTCACTGCATCAAAATGCTGCCAGATATCATTCTCGGCAAAGTCCTTATTGAACATCTCGACGACCTGATCCGGCAGTGCATGGGCTGCACGCAGGATGATATCCGGCTCTTTGGTCTTCATATCTTCCGTGTTGACGGTCAGAAATTCCTGATCGGTGTCAGAATACACATTCTCACCACCTGCCAGTTCCACCAGACTTCCCACATAGGAGTTCGGTGTGGCAATGATATAACTTCCCGGAAGTCCCATCAGGATCATCACCTTCGGATGGTCCTTGCCTTCGTTTTTCTTCTTATAATCATCATAAAACTCGGTAAATTCTTTCACCATCTTATCTGCCTGATCCTGCCGGTCGAAGATCTCGCCCAGCTCCTGAATGGAACGGTACATACCAGGTACACTTCTGAGGTTTAAGAATGCCCAGTCAGAACCGATGGCTTCATACTTCGGCTGCAGGTCACTCTGTAAGGATACCGGGCTTAAGATCCAGTCCGGTTTTAAGGAAGAAAGGATCTCGGTGTCAGGACTCATGGCTGTTCCGACCGTCTCTACATCCTTATATCTGTCCGGGATGGTGGATACGGTACTGCTGCATACACCCACCAGATCCAGTTCCAGCCTGTCACAGATATCTGCGGTTGCCGGAGAGGTCGCAATGATCCTCGGCTCTCCATCCGGCTCCTGCACCTTCTTCTTCGCTGCTTCCACCGCAGCCTTTTCCTTCGGATCGGTGATCTTCAATAACGACTCTGCGGATTCCGAAGAAGTATCCGCACTGCTCTCGGTCTTTGTCCCGGAGTCACTGCTTTCCTTTCCCTGACTCTGATCGACACATCCTGCAAGGGAAAAGAGCATGGTCATCGCAAGCAGGACTGCGGATGCTTTCTTTAATCTTCTATTCATCATCGTCCTGTCCACCTCCCCAGCGTCTCCAGTTCTTACGGAAATAGAATACCACAGCAGCCACAACACCGATCAGGATCAGACCGACCACCAGAACCGCAATTGCGATCTGAAATACCTTGTTTCCTGAAGTCGATGTGGAAGTACTGTCACTGTCTGCTGCATCTGCATCCTTTGCGGTAGAAAGACTTAATCCTTCTGCACTGTCCAGTGTACTGCTGTCCGTACTCGGAGTTTCCGATTCACTGCTTGGCTTTGCTGCTTCTGATATACTGCTCTGTAACTTTTTGTTTGAAGATCCACTTTCTGATGAAGCGCTTTCTGAACTCTGAAGGGAAGAATTTCCTGCGCTGACGGAACTTCCTGATTCTGAGCTCTGTGCACTGCTACTGCTATTCGTTCCGCTTCCAGATGCTTCTGTTACGATTGTCGCATTCATTCCTGAACTGTTTCCTTCACTAAAGTTGCTTGGATACAGGAAGAAAACCACATCCCTTCCCATTGGTTCTACATACATACTTCCACGTATGATACAATTTTCACTTGGTACTTTCATACAGATATCGGACGTTGTACCATTGCTGTCCGTTCCATTTCCTGTAATTCCAATCTCGGATGGTGTAGACCAACCAGAGTCGCCATAGTTCTGAACCTGAAAACTGTGTCCACTGGTGTAATCCATCAGACTCATTTTAATGGTAAGGTAATAAGAGCCATCATCCGTCAATTCTAACAAGCCAGTTGGATAAACGCATCCTTCTACCATTCCCTGTCCGGTGGCATACGAGCTTGCACCTCCAGCATCCTCTACCTTGCCTGTAACCGGATTGGAATAACTTCGGTTAATGGTACAGGTATAGACACTTCCTGTAGCCGCCTGTGCCTCCACTGCCGGAAAACCAGCCAGCAGGGCAAGGCCAAGTGCCGAAGCCATCACCACAGACTTGATTCTGTTCTTTATCTTTGCTAATTTCATCTTATTTTCTCCTGTTATACTAGAGAAGTCCCTGCCACTTATGTAGCAGAGACTCCCATTTCCTTTTTGTATAACTGTCCAAAGCCAGTCTGCCCGGCTCTGAACAGTTACCTGTCTGCTTACGAACTGCCTGTCAGATCAGGAAGCCATTCTTAAGCTTTTTCTTTATAACGTTTACTTTGTAACTTTTCTTCTCTTGTACTCCATCAGTCCGGCAAGAAGTGCTACTCCACCGAGCAGAAGGAGTGCTGCCCAAAGTGTATTGTTTGCTACGACATCATCTGTCTTAACACTGGATGCACCCTTGAGGCTGGAACCTGTACCATTTCCAAGGCTGGATGTTCCACTCTTCAGACTTGAAGAACCACTTCCAAGTGAGGAAGAACCAAGTTTGCTGCTTCCAAGAGAATTGTTTCCGAGGGTATTATTTCCAAGTGAACCATTTCCAATCGAAGAGCCATTATTGTTATTTCCGTTGGAATTATTGTTGTTGTTATTGTTGTTGTTATTGTTGTTGTCGTTCTTATTAAAGTCCGGATTGTCGGATGTGGTCGCTTTCAGTGAGTTCAAATCCAGTTTCAGGAATACTGGCTGAGTTCCTGTACCGGAACTGATTGCATCCATGATTGGAACGAATACCTGTAATGGCACATATCCATCATTCAGAGCTTCCGGAATCAGTTCGAAGGTCACTACATCTGGATAGTTTGTTCCATAAGAATCAGATACTAACGTTCCATCTGCATTCTTCTGGTAAGATTCGATTGTCACATCTGCCAGTGTTCCCTGCGGATTACCGTACTTGTCAACAGTATAACCTGTTGTGAAGTATTTCAGCTGGCTTAAATATCCCAGTTTTTGTCCTACTGTCAGACCATTGAAGTTCATGGTAATGTAGTATTTTCCATTCTTTACTGTCAGTTTGATGGTGTGGTTAATTGCATCATTTGACATAGAATAAGTATTCTTGTCTACTTTTACCATTGTGCCGTAAACGGAGTAAACACCATCTGTAAGATTCTTGATATCCAGTTTTCCATCATTTTTCTTTGCTAACTGCTGGATTGCTTCTGTCAGTTTCGTCACCTGTTCATCTACAAGTTTCTGTGATGCTGAATCATTATCCATGACATTCTGTGCACGATTAATTGCACTCTGCAATGTTGCAAGAGAGCTTTCTGTGTAAACGTCTGTCTGACTTACAAATGTTTTTGCTTCTGCAATCTTACTTTCCAGTTTGCTCTTATCTACAACTTCTTTTTCTACCAGTCCATTTAAAGCAGTTGTCAGGGATTTCTCTGCTGCTGCAACTTCTGACTCTGTTGCTTTTGGATTTGCTGCAACATTCTCAGCCAGTGTAATTGCTGTATTCAGGACTATCAGACTGTTGCTTTCGTAAACATCTGTTTTTGCTGCTTCCGCTTTTGCTTTTGCAATCAAGTCATTCAGATTCGTCTTATCTACAGCTCTCAAACCATCCAGTGCTGTCTGGAGTGCTGTTACCTGTGCCTGAACTTCTGCCTTGGTAGCATCTTCTTTTGCTGCTACTGCCTGTGCATTTGTGATCGCTGTTTTTAATGCTTCAAGTGTTGCAGAAGTATAAACAACATCTGTACGGTTTGCTTCTGCTGTTGCTTTTTCAATCAATGCATTCAGTTCTGTCTTGTCTACAACCTGAGTTTCTACTGCGTCTACGGCTGCCTGTAAAGCTTTCACCTGAAAATCAATTTCTTTCTGAGTAGAATTCATGTCGTTGTACACATCCTGTGCTGTCATATAAGCTGCATTTAAAGCATTCCAGTATTCATCAGCAACATTGCCCTTAGACATAGCCTTCACCTGATCCAGAAGTGCTTTGATCACACTGTTATCTCTCTCAACGCCTGTCTCCTGTTTGATATTTGCCCAGTCGATAGAAACTCTGGCAACTTTTGTACCCTGACCTTCAGCAATGCTTTCCATAACCGGAACATAAACCTCTACATAGAACAGGTTGTCGTTCAGTTCAATCGGGATTGATAATTTCTTCGGATACCAGTTTCCTTCGGTATTCTTGTCGTAATACTCAGAGTTCTTGTCATTAAATAAATCGTAAACATCTGTGTACTCTTCCAGAATTGTTGCATCGGAAGCTTCATATTTTACCGGATAATTATATTTGTTGTATTCAACCGTATCCATATCGACTTTTTTCAGTTTGTACAGATAGCCTGTCTCTCCGGCAAACTGCATAGACTGGAAGTTCATCTCCAGTGTTACTTCACCTTTACCCGTAACTCTTACAATTCCGTTCTGAACCATGGAAGCATTTCCCATAGAATCTTCATCGGATGTTGCGTTGAGCAGTTTGATCGGTACGGAATATGTACCTTCAAAAATCTGCGGATATTTTTCAAAAAGATTACTCTGCTTGTTCTTAACAACAAGTGCTTCATAAGAAGAGGTCAGCAGTTTTGTCTGCTTTTCTACTTCTGCTTTTGTTGCATTGACATCAGCGGATACTTTCTGAGCAGATTTGATTGCTGCCTGGAAACTGTTCCAACTGTTGTCTGTATAAGTGCCGTCATTTGTCTTGGTCAGTGCATCTTTGATATAGCCATTTAATTCTGACTTATCTACTACATCATCCAGACGAACAAGTGCTTTCACTGCTTTATCCAGTTTTTCAACCTGTTCTTTCATTTCATCTGCTGTCGCATCAGATTTTGCTAATACTTCTTCAGCTTCCTTGATTGCAGACTTCAGATTCTCATAGCTGTCTTTTGTATAATTTGCTTCTGCATAATTATTTTTCGCATCGGAAACTGCCTGATCCAGTTCTGCTCTTGCTTTTACTTCTTCTTTCATTACAAGACCTGCTGTTGCTGTATCCAGAGCTGTCTCTGCTGCTGTGATTTCTGACTGGAATGCCACCTTATCTGCCTGAACGCTTTCTGCTGTAGCAATCGCATCTGTTAATGCTGCAAAAGAATCGCTTGTGTAATTTTTCTCTTCTAATGCTTTTGCATCATTCAGTTTTGATTCCAGATCAGATTTTTTAATTTCCTGTTTTACTGCAGATTTTAAATCAAGATTTAACAGGAGTTCTGTTTCTCCGCTTTCTGTTGTTACTTTTACTTTGTGGTTTTCTACATTTGCAGGAAGCGCAACTACAAGTCTGCCTGCGTCTGTATCTGCATTCGCATATCCGGCACCCTTGCGATACTGCATACCGGTAATTCCGTCCACGTACAGATAAGCAGTTACATTGCCGTCTTTATCTGTATATAAACGAGCAGATTTTAATCCCGCATTCAAATCATTCGCTGTTCCATCCTGATTGGTAAGTGTTGCCTGTACTTCGTAAACGCCTTTTTCCATGGAAACGGCTGTTGACATCGGTACAAGTGCATCTACTGCTGACTGAAGGTCTGCGAATGCCTGATCTGCATTTGCTTCTGTTACCTTTCCTTCCTGAGCAGCGATCACTGCCTGAAGGTCTGCCCAGCTTTCTGCTGTATATTCTGCTTCATTTAATGCCTTGGCATTTTTCAGAACTTTATTGTATTTGTCAAGTCCAGTTGCCTCTTTTAATCCGCTGATTGCATCAGAAATTTCTTTATCTAATGCTACGATTTCCGAATCGTTTGTAGAAGTTGTTCCGTCGATTACCTTCTGAGCTTTTGCTACTGCGTCAGATAATACTTTGTAAGATTCCTCTGTATAATTGTCGGCTGTATATTTAGATGCTTTATCAACTGCTACAACTAAAACAGATTTATCGTGGGTTGGCTCGTTAATTTCCGCTACAGGTGTTAAACCAGATAAAGTCATAAATGCCGTTCTGCATCCTTCACCAGATCCAGGAACTTTATTCTGAAGTTCATCCATGATAGGGACAAAGAAGTTCAGATATACCCCATCATCTCTGTCCGCTGATTCCGGGAACTCAAATCCAACTGTCTTTGGATAATACAGATCATACTGTTCTGCATAAGAATCCATATCTGTGCTACCCGAATCATTCAGATAATAACTGTAATAATCAAGTGGTGTATATTCACTTAATACTGGAAGTCCATTTTCTTCTGTCTGTTCATTATTTGCCCAGAATATTCCATTGCTATATCCATAACGACCAGCGATTGTAATTCCCTGCGTATCAAAATAGATATGTTTCTTTCCATTTTCAACTACTAAGCGTGCAGAATCATTAACAACCGCCGAATTACTCATAGATAATCTATCCGGCTGAGCCTGTTGCCACATAGTAACATTAACATTATAAACTCCGTCTTTTATTTCAGAAATGTCTGTCTTATCTGATTTTTCTGAAATTGCCAATGTATTATATACGCAAGTAGTTCCTGTTATAACTAACTCATCACCATCCATCCGGATACTACCATCTTCATTTTTATAAGAAGAATTTCCAAAGTTTTCAATCGGATTAAATATCTGGAATACCGGAGCACCATACCATTGAACTTCAATTTTACTTGTGTCCCAGTCCTCTGGTATCTTAACTCTAAGTTCTACCGCTCTTGTCGGTTTAACAGTTGTTCCATTTACATTTATTCCCAAATTATAAATCAAAGCCTTTGATGAACTTCCTGCTAAAAGTGAAAAATATTTATTATATTCACTATCTTCATCTGTATTCTCTTCCAGTAACTCTGCTTTAAATTCCGGATTATCACTACCTACATTGTAGCTGTCTGTTATTACGGTTACACCACCGTCGGTTAAACGTAAATCTTTCTTGGCATTGCTTTTTATTCTTGCCTCTCCATAATAGGTTTTTCCATCGGTTGTTTGAACTTTAATTTGTTTACCGAATACAGCCTCCTGTAAGTTAGAAAATGTAAGAGAAATTTTTCCATCACTTAAAATATTGTCTGAATAAACAGAAATTGTTTTATCTCCTACTTGTTCAGCCGAATATGCATATTTATACTGTAAAAAGTTTGTATTCTCTGTAGTAGAAGTTGATTTATCTCCTAAATCATTTATCCCATTAAGTACCTGAACTGATGCAATGTTATCCGCATTTTTAAGTTCTGTTGAAACTTCCATTTTCTGATTATCGACACTAATGTCATTCGTTCCAGCGAAATAATCATTTACTTCATTCCCTTCTACAGGAAACGCATAAAAATTTACCGGTTCTCCTGCTGTTGTTGAAACTTTTGAAATTTCAAGACCTGCATTTTTATAACTAGAATCGCTCAATTCATTTACCGTTTCTGCTTGACTTAAATCAAATGTAAATTTTCCTGAGTCTATTCCCGAAGCATAAGTATATTTTTTTCCTACCCTTTTATATCCATAGCTGCGAAAACTCTTTACATAAATTGATTTTTCCAAACTATCAACATCAAATGAATACCATGAAACTCCTGTATCTGCTGTCTGTACATCCACATTCTGGATATATTTTTCATTCCACTCTTCACTTATGTATCTGTCTATAGCTGTTCTGACATCTTCTGCTGTATCTTTTTCAAAAATATACGATTCTGGTAAATTATACGTTCCAAAAAGAGCATTCCTCGGTTCTGTTTCATCAGATATAACCCCTGGTTTTGAAAATTGTAATACATCTATTTTATTGTAGTTTTCTATCTGGAGCGTTACATGATAAGTATCATCGCTATTTTTACTAACAATCGCAACATTATCTATAAACTCTGGAATTCCTCCGAGTCCTCCATAATCTCGAATTGATTCTCCAGTCACATCATAAAACGTCAATGGTACAAGATAAGATTTATTCGCTTCTATGCCAGATGTATTCGTTTCTGTCTTTGATACATCTTCTTCTGTTTTTGCAAACGCATCTAGTCCAGACGCCCCGAGCACCATACTGGCGCTTAGAGTAAATGCTAATATTTTTTTTATTATTTTCATATTTTTCTCCATTCGCAAAAAGGGCTGCTGCACCCACGCACAGAATAACTATCCGAGGTGCCTGACACCCTTAAATTTTTATTAACATTGTTGCTTCCTGTGTCTTCGCAAATGCGGTTGTCGGGACTAGAGTCAGGACCATCGCTGCGGATAATGCAAAGGTTAGTATTCGTTTTACTATTTGCTTCATTCCTTTTTCTTCCTCCTCTTTTTTTGTAACAAAACTGTCACTTTTTATTGTGGTTTTGCAAATCTGATCGATATAGCCACTTACTGTTAGTTGTATTTATCCTCTTCGAGTATCATCCATCCTCTCCTAACCACTTTCTGTCCTGTGGACTAATAATTTTTTAGTTACGATATATATACTCTTAGATAGTTACATCTAACCGTTGTTTTAAAGTTACCATATTATTTCACCCAACGTCAATACTGTATTTGCACCTATTTGTTGCCTGAATAGCAACAAATTTCCTGTTTTTTCTTATGTTTTTGTTGCTATTCAGGCAATTTTATGTGTAAAAACGCCGTTATTGATAGTATTTTATCAATAACGGCGTCTTATCGAGTTTTTTTCTTATTTCGTTTCCTATTATGAGAAAATGATAAAATTTCTCATTTTTATTTACGCGAACAACGAGCCAAAGTCCACGCTTGCGTGAGACTTTGGCGACTGTCGCGATAACGAGCAAAACTCGTGAAACGTGTTTTGACTCGTTTTATACCCAGAAATATAATAGTGCAGTACTTTCCGGCATATGTACTAACCCTACACTACAGGTAACTGTAACCGGTACAACTCCCATCGTACCAACTCCCGTCCATTTGTGGATTTTACATGCTTCCATTGGAATTCTTACAATGTTATTTACTATATCAACAGTCTCAAGGACTTCGTCATGCTCATACTTTAACGTTTTCAGTTTACCTACCATTGTTTCACCGCTGACTCTTGAATGTGCTGACATATCTTTTACTTTTAATTCCAGATAGCTTTCTCCTTTATCCTGAACGATTTCTGCTGTTTCTTCAAATCCTCGCATCGCCATAGAGTCTCTGCTCTGTCCCGGCTTCTTATTCATGCGGTAAAGTCGGAATACGACCGGATGTCTTTCACACTTCTGTAAGTTGTTCTGTATCTCCTGATCCAGTTCATTCTCTTTCCTTTTGTAGACCGATTTCTTTTCTGCATGAGCATTGATCATCAATTCCAGCATATGAATGTCGATGTCTTCCACCATAACATCTATCGTTTCTTCTATCTCCTCCGGTCTCGCACCAATTTCTTCCAGATATTTCTGAAGATTCTCGTATAACCTCACATACCGATCCAGCCATTCCTGACCTTCTACAGTGAATTCCAGTGCTTCTGTCAAAATTCCTCTTTCGATACAATTTTTAAAAAATCGGTTTACCGTTGAACGGTTCACATTATAATATTCTGCGATACTTCCTTGTGCCCCACGTTTCTTTTCCACTCTGGAAAGTCCCTGTAAATATTTTAATTGAAGCATTGTAGGCCTGTTCTGTCGTTTCAGATGTTCACCTTTTTCCATATTGTCTCTTATCTCCTTCTTTACCATACATGAATGTTCAATTCCCGATAATCGATCTGCAGTGGTTTTTGGTCAAAACGGGTAATAGCAATGATTGCCACTGCTTCTGTGATCGGGATACCCGTATTGGCATTGTAGGTAAAAATATCTGTCGGGAGCTGATAAACATCTTTTTCTTTTTTTGCCTGTATCCACTCTTCCTCTCTTCGATACCACACAAACCCCAGTGATTCCTCTTTTTTTGTTCGGAGTAGAAAGCAGTTCTCAGACTTCTTAATTCTTAAAATAGCAGAATGTTCCAGTTTCTCATACTCAGCTGCAAGAAATCTCGGATTACGTCTTTCCGGTTCATAAAGTCCAAATGCCATCGGAAATTCTCCATCCCCGTAAAAGGTATACAGATCCATATCATCGTAAACTCTGTCATATACATCTCCGTACTGAAGGAAGTGTTCGATTCCTTTTAATCCTTCTGGACTGATATAGTGTTCTACACGACATGCATCTTCCTGTGCCCGTTCCTGATCCATCCCACTTACCATCTGGAAAAACTGCGTGAGTTTCTCATGTCTGGCCAAACAGTCCATACCTTCCAGTTTTCCTTTTTCTGTTAATTCCAGATTATTGTTTTCCGGTTCATATAAAAAACCTTTTGTTACCAGGCTTCGTACCAGTCCTGCAGCCTCGTATCCGGTTATTCCTGTTGTTCTGGCATATTCCTTTGATGTAATCTGTCTGCCCTGTCTCCATTTCCGATAGACATACTCCAGAAGGTCTTCTTCCAGTTCTCCTCTGGCTTTTGCAGTATCAATATTTCTGTTTTCAATCTTTCTTCCCATGTTACCTTTCCTACCTGTCTTTTGCCATTTTCTTTGTTTCCATTACTTTTTTTCCTCTGTTTCTCGTTTTCCGATTACGCTTTGGTTAGTTAGTTCAAACCATGTAATTTCAATTATATTATCCTTTTTTCAGGTTTGT
>ERZ838839.2763-NODE-2763-length-12520-cov-13.870197_pt1 | contig 12520 bp, 9 predicted proteins | sample MGYA00519909_ERZ838839 | MGnify/ENA primary metagenome ERZ838839 (study PRJEB31850, sample SAMEA3708843) | human gut metagenome | biome: human gut; feature: human-associated habitat; material: faeces | place: China | collected 2014 ... | reverse complement strand
ACTGGGCGCTGTTGTTTCCCACATTTCCCTCCAGCGTCACATCAAACGCCTCCTGCCCCGGCTTGGGTCCGTTCACCACTCCGCTCAGCATAGTTATGCCATTCAGGTCCTGCTGTACATCCAGATAAATGGTGTCCAAGGTCAGACTGTCCGTACGCAATCCATATAAATAAGCCTCCCCGTTCAGTCCCTCCGCCGGAGATGAATCCATATCCATGAACAGACGGCTGTATGACCATCCCATCATAGACAGATAATTGGCTATCGGATTATCGGGACCGGAGGATATTTTCAGGCATAGTCCCGGAAGGAATTCCCGGAGTTCCTCCTGTTCAATGTGTTTGCTTTCCCATTGTTCCGCCAGTTTTTTCATCAGCAGGTCCGCCCTGCCGGAGATGTATTCCATGTGTCCTGCTCCTTCCAGACTCAAATCCAGATCCCCCGCACGCAGATAAGCCAAAGTGGAATCTCTGGAAGTGCTGAATCCGGCAAACAGGTCCTTGGAATGAGAAGTGCGTTTGGCCGTGACAATCGTGGCATTCGTCATCTCGGCCTCTACGGCATACCGCTTTCCCAGATCACTGCTGAAACGGATCCCCAGGTGCTGGGAGGTTTGGAAACGGGTATCCATCAGATGAAGTGCCTGCCAATCCAGATGCGCCACCTCCATTTTCAAGTCGCCAGAAACATCATGAGGTTTCAAGATACCATCCAGATGCGCCTTGACATCCATGGCCCAGTTTTTCACCGCCAGTGAAGCATAAACCTTCGATTTCTCCAGTCCGGCAGCCAGTGAAATCCCTGTCAAATGATAACTGCCATAATGGAAACGGTCTATACCACCCTCCGCATTGAAATAAGTACGGGGGGAGAAAAAGTCAAAGCCTTCTCCTTCCACTTTCAGACGGGTGGACAGGGTGTACAAAGAATCGGCAGGCATAAACTGGTGCAGGTCAAAATGATTGACAGCCAAGTCTGCCTCATACCTGTCACGCGACAAGTCGTATTTGGCAAACAGACGGGCTGCCCGTTCCATCTTGAAATCATCCGCTACGGAGATGCTGTCATTATAAACCGTTATAGGAATAGTATCGGCCGCAACCACCGCCTGGGCTTCGGGCTGCATCAGCAGCAGGTCCGTGCCCATTTTAGTACCCGCCATCGTAAATTTGCCTTCCAAGCGCGTTCCGTATGGAATCTCTATCCCTTCGGCCAACGTGGAGACAAACTTCAAATCCTTGGTTTCGGCTTCCAGGGTGATATCCCCTCCGCGCAACAGGCTGTCCGTCAGATGGGTCAGCTCGCCCCGGGCGAACAATTCCATCGCTCCGGGCAGTTCGGCGGTCAGAGTCGTCAGTTTCAGCTTGTTCAAATCTCCGTCAATCCCCGTACGGATGCGCAAGGGTTCGGAGGGATACTGCCGGACGAACTTTTCATCCATGCTTCCCATGAATCTCACCACATCCGGTTTTCCGATATCGGCCATCAGGCGTGCGGACACCAAGCCTTCGTGCTTGAAATCCAAAGCATCCCAGTCCATCGCAGCATTCAGTTCCAGATAAGAATCCCGGGTCTCCAGTTTCAATGAAGGCACGCGCAGCACCTTGTCATTGGAGAACAGCCGTCCGGTGGTAGAGATGATTTCCAGTCCCGAACGCTCTTTCAGCACAAACTGGCTGATTATGGCTTTCATATTCCTTCCCTCGTAGTGCAGGGAATCCAGTTTCACACCGATATCCGTCAGCACGATATGAGACGGATCCAGCCCGGCGGGCAGACTGTCGGCAGGTGCGGCAGCTGCCGGTTGTCCGCTGTCATAGCGCACACGTCCGTTCTTTAGTTGGAACGTTTGCAGCGAATAGGCCGATTTATGCAAGTCTATCAAGCCGTCGCGCAGTGTGGCATTATCCAGCGAAGCCGCCAATGACAAGCTGTCCAGAGGCATATCCAGTGCAAAGGATACATTCTGCAAATCAATATCCTGCAATATTATTTTCCAATAGGTAGTGTCGCTTGCAGCCGTATCGGCGGCAGCGGTGTCATTCAGGCAGAGGGACAAATCCGTATCTTTCAGCAAGACTTTGTTGACGATAGCGGTTTCGGGATCCAGCGCCACGCCATGGCTGGAAATGAACAATTCCCCCAAGGTACCGTTCAGTTTCATGCCATGTATCAGGTCATTGGAATTTACCGTGGCTCCCTGCAGGGATATGCCATCCACTTCCACTTGCTTTTTCAGCAGTGGGAGCAACTGCACATTCACTTGGAGGCGGCGTACGCTGAGCAACGTATCATTATGCGGAGAAGCGGCATCTACATCGGTCACCACCAGATTCAGCGGAAATGACAAAGAGATACGCCCTACGGAGATATTCATACCGGTAGCCTCCGAGGCATATACAGCAGCTTTGTCCACCAGAAAATTCTGAATAGGTGGCAGGTAAATCAATATACATAAAATGATGAACAGAATGAACGGAGATGCTATCGTCCACAATGTCCAACGAACATATTTCTTCTTCATTGAGTGTCTGTACAAGTATTCCTGCAAATTTAAACAATTTTATCGGCATAATGGTTGACAAAGTTCCGCTTTTATCTGTTGTTTCCCATAAATTAATAAAAAAGCCTCGGAACGAGAGAATACAGGCCTCAAAGCAGCCTCTCAGAAGAAAAAACCGTGAAAGGGGGTGACTTTCATTCTGCGGTACGGGTGATGGTCACGTCCACATCCACATCACCGGATACAGAATGGCCACGTGCCCCCACTGCCTCTTTCAGTTTGATATGCAACTGATAGTGATAGTTCCGGTAGATACTATAATCAGTGGCAGCGGAAGTGGAAGTAGTAGCCGGTACCTCGGAGACCGACACCTCTTCATTACCTATATAGATCGTGACTGTCTTTGAGGCAGCACCGTTATCTTTTTTTTCAGTTAAGGTAACAGTAATCCGAGTGGCATTATCCTGTGAAGCCACTATATTTTCATAGACATATTTTTCGGAAAAGAGAGAGAGTGCTTTGGCGCCATGAACCGGAACGTCTCCATCTCTCGTATAAAGGTCGTAAGATTTTTGTTTCCCATCAGCCTCAAAATAAGAGGAAGAACCGATAGCCATTCCTTGAAACAAGGCAACCTTATTGGCGCAGGAAGTCATTGTGACCTTATTTACAATCCATTCTGCAGCATAGCCTTCTGCACGGATAATGTCGGCATCTATCTTGGCACAGGTACGTACCAGTTCTATCGTAGATTGAAAGATCTCGCTTCCATCAAACTTCTGAGCAGTGACGATGGTAGAAATGCCTCCGGACATTAAAACCGGAGAATCCGTATGAGAAACGTCTAGTAAATCTGCCGTAGTCGTTTCAGCGGTCTCTATAAAATCGGACAAATTACGGACTGTGGTGAACTCCCCCGGAGAATAATAGCAATCCTCATTGGCTATGACATATATCTTTTTTTCGCCGGTGGTAACCAGCTTGCCTAATTTAAACGCTCCGTTCTCATACGTCAACGGATCACCCGGATCACTACCAGGAACATTCCAAGTACCGCTGCCGTTATTGTCTATACGTCCATTGAACTCGCATGACCACGAGGGTATGCCGGGCATAACCAGCGCATTGTGTTTGAACACAACGATGCGGATACTTTTTATGCCCTCCCGTCCTGTATTTGCTGTAGAGCCTATCGCTGCCGCCCGGGCCGTCATCACTACCTCCACGGGAACTTCGCCTTCGGGCAACTGTATATATTCCTTATCCTGACATGAGCCGGACAACAGGATAACCATAGCTATGAGACAATATGCCTGTACTTTTCTTAGTGTCATAATCGTTCTTCTTTTTGTTAGTTCCCGTCCGCTCCTTGATGAAGCGGATGACGGCCGGCCCGGCATGATAAAAACCTGATTCGTTAATACAGACCTCCGAACGGGAATCCTGGGATTATTACCCTGCACCGCAAGCGCGAAACGAAAGACTTGCGATGCAGAGTGGGATTTGTTTCTATTACAAACCTACTTCAGGTTTCATATTCTTCAGTGACCAGTCTTTTACAATGATAGTAGCCTGTACATGAGTATCGGCACCTAGTGCATCACCTTCTACACCTGCCGCATAAGCCGGATTAGGATAACCTAAATCAGTAAACTTAGCTACATCTATCTGATACCAATAGTTACGAATTACAGCATAACGCGCTGGAGTGATAGAAGGAGCCTGTTCAACATTTTCAATATTAATGCGGTAATAGCATTTTCCTGTCGGATAGACTGCAATAGTAACGGAATTTTTAGGAATATTGGGGGACTCAACAGGAGTATCGTTCCATTGGGTAGTGGTTCTAGTATTACCTTTACCATTACCTAATTCAACTGCAATGGTAAAATACTGTGCATTATCCTGAGCACCTACAGTAATACCATCTTGCTTAACAGCTTCCACAGTAGCATACCATTTATGCTGTTCATTTCCAATTCCTCCTTTTTCAATAGCCAAAATGTTGTCAGCCCCTGATTTATCCATCATTTTTGCTTTCAGAGCGTTGCTTGTATTGGTACCCTGTTCTGCCTGAGCATTCACATTGGCATCACTAATCATTTTAGCGGCAATGTATTTTATGGCAGACTGTCCAGTTACAGAAGTTAAATTATTAGTAACACGAGCTAATTCCTCTCCATCTGCCGGGAAAAAGATATTATAATCTTTGCAATAGATAAAAGAACCGTCTTGTTTTACTTTTCCACCATTTTTGAAAAGCAGAGAAGTCTGAGCTGCTGCTGCCTGAATAGGCTCAAGAAGGTTTACAATACGTGAATCATCCGGTGCAAACTTAGCTTCAATCATAGCATAAGTAGTATTCCCCTTTACAGGCCATTCATTGGTGTTTTCGGGAATATAGAAAGCTTCTTCTACAGTAGCATCTGATGCCTTTCCTTTCAAGAATGGCAGAGATTTGAAAGTAACCTCCGACATGATAACCTGCTTCGCCCCATAATCCACATTCTCATCTTTATTCACAAATTTAAAGTAAGGGGTAAAGTCATTACTGGAAGCATAATTCGGATCTTCCACATAATTATTCTTTTTAGGAAGTAGATACTCTGTCGTATTCAGATTATACATGGCATAACTGATACCATCAGCAGCAATTTTACCAAATTCATCACTAATTTCTTTACCTGTATAGGGAACTTCCGTTGTATGATTTGTAGCTGCAACGATATATGTACGAGTCTGGTTATCCCATACCAGAGCTACATTTTTTTCTAATTCTTCTCCCATAGATACTTTAGCAGCCAAGCGGTCTACCTCTATTTCTATCTGGTTTTTCTTCACCTGCTCATCAGTAATTCCGGCTTCTTTTTCTTCTGTACTTGCCGTACCGCTTTTAGCAGATTCTGCAGATATGCCGGATACCAAATTTGCCTCAGATACACCACTCATAATCATGGCAGTAGATCCTCCTAAAATATAATTTTCTTTCGCATTATTGATATCAATAGCTACCTTTTCAAAATCAGATAGTGAGGTAACATTCAATGTCAATGGACACTTTGCATTGATATGGTTCAACAAAGAGTTGTTAGCTGAAGTAGATGCTCCAGCATTGATTAACGCATAGACTTTCTTCTGACCGCTGCTAATGGCATAAACCTGAGTCTTTGTTTCCGTAGTAACCTCAGTTACTGTCTTAAACTCTTCCAACACTCCACCGCCCGGTTGATTAGGATTATACTTAAAAATCAGGAAAGTGATGTCATTCACCTGATTATTAGTACCATCATTTATAGACCTGGAAATAGTTGTTCCAAAATCCAGATTAAACTGAGCATAAGTGTCTTTCACACCTTCCGTCTGTTCGGTGTTATCCGGGTTTCCGCCCTGTTCTTCGGTCATGTCATCACTACAAGAAGCCAGTGCCATGCAGAATACCGCCGACATCAAATAATACTTGTTAAATTTCATAATGATAAAAGTTTTAATTAATAAATTTTATGCTATTCCGTTTCTCTATTTTATACCTGCCGGAAGCTACACCTCCGGAGCCATCTCCACCACCGTCCATCCGTTGATGGTGATGCCACAGGTGAACCAGGTGTCTCCCGTATCGTGCCAAGGGTCATTGCAGCGGAAATCCAAATCCACCACATACGTATCCTCGCGGTCCAGACTCTCCTGCGTGCCATATTGGGCGGTCTTGTTGATCAGTTCCACCAGGCTGCGCTCATAGACCACCTGCTCCACGCCGTTGCCCAGCGTCTTGGTGACAATGATGCGGTCGTTGGACTCTATGTTGGGATAAGTCATGAGGCGCATCACGTTGATGCGGGCGCTGACCAATGCCTCACCTCCCGGAGGAAGCGGACGGTCTACCACCACACGACCCTGCACATTCGGAGTCCGGACGGGAGAAGCCCCGGCATCGCCCGCGCTGCGCTGCACCACATAGTCCGGACGGAACACCACCCAGCGGCTGCGGGGCAGCCCGTTGTCCTTGAAGTACGCGTCGCCATTCTGGCCCGTGATATAGCAATGGGTCTCTTTGGCATGGCTCGGGTCGATGCAATAGAAGCCATACTGATCCCTCCAGCGGATATTCAGCGTGATGTGCTTCGTATTCTTGGTGAAGGTCAGCGTGTCACGGCTTACCTCGCCGTTCCGCACCCGCCCCGCGGCAAGGGTATAGAACAAATCCGTGGGCTGCGTCTGCACATACTCGTTGCCGTCCTTGCCGGTATAGGTATGCAGCCCCAGCCATGCCTTGTCCAGGCACACCTGCCCCGTTTCCAGTCCGGACAGCCGGTGCTGTTCATTCTCCAGGTTCCCCCATACCACCACCTTGTAGTTTCCACCCGGCAGTTCCAGTGACTTGTGATATCCTTTGACAAAGGGTCCTGTGGCATCCGTCACCCGGGAGACAAACGTCCCCGCCTCGTCGAACACGAAGAAATCCACTTTCTTTATCTCTTCGGGCAGCAGGTCCGCTTCCCCTTTATTGTGATACGTATAGCTGAGCGTCAAATCCAGCGTGCCCGTGACGGGACATCCGGACAGGTCGTCCTTCACGCATCCCTGCAAGCCGGGCAGCATCAGCGCCGCCAGCAGCCAGAAGGCTTGATTACATTTCTTTAATCGCATATCTTTCTTTATTTTTCTATGATCGTATAGTCTATTCTGCATTCCACACGGCGCAGGTCAGGATAGATTTCGTGAAAGATTTCACGGTAGGGACGGCCTCCGTCCAGTGCCCGGAGGGCTTCCTCGCGACGGTCGAAATCCTCTATGTCACCGCATACCACCTGCATGGCCTCGCCTTTCAGGTAGATGGACGAAAGTTCCAGGCGCTCGGCCAGTCCTCCCCAGTCCTCGCCTCCGGCTCCGGTGCGGAAACGCAATCCGCCGCCGGTGTCCAACCCTTCCATATAGGTCTTCAACGCCTCGGCACGGCGGCCGGCCAGCTCCTCGTTCTGCCAGGCGTTCCCTTCGGGGGAGGCGTAACCGGTAATGACAATCTCCTCCACACTGATGTTGCGGTCGCTGCGTACCTGGCGTATAAAGCTTTGCAGCCGGGACAGCTCGGCACGGTTGTTACGGAAATCCGGACGTATGTCCGCCTCTCCCACCTCAAATTGCAGGAACACGTCGCATTTGGTGTGATGCACCACCGGTTCTTTCTCTATCACCACGGGGGCGGGAGGGGGAACGGGCAACTTGTCCAGCAGGCGTTCCACATACACCTGCCGCTCGTGTCCGCCACAGTTGCAGAAGTCCTGCTTCATGTTCAGCACGGCATCCGCCATCCAGTCCCGGTAGGGCAGCGCGCACCGGTAGTCCAGCGTGAAATCCAGCGCCTTTTCCTGAGCCACCACCGCATAGTATTCCTCGGCCACAGCTCCTCCGCTCAAGGTGTACTGGCGCTCGTAATAGCGCTGGCGCTGTTTTCCGTTCACCAGCACTTCGGGCATGGCGGCCAGGTTTCCGGCGGCATCCTCCATATAGAAGGTCAGAGAGAGGGAACGGTTGCTTTCCACCACGGTTCCCCGAAAGCGGATATCAAGGCGTACCAGCAGCGAATCTCCCGTACGGGTGATGTCCCGCGGCGTGACGGTGATGCCGGAACGTGCATCCCGGGGTTGCGCGACAAGCCGCGTGCCCGGCAGCAATCCTATTAAAAGGAGTATAACAAGGTATTTCATGAGCGCGTTTTTTTTATTTCAACAAGTAGATTACGTTGATTCCCAAACGGGTGACAGTAAACAGATTACGTATTTCGTGGCTGGCATAGTTGCCACATTTCCTGCAATCGTAGCGGTCATAGTCCAGGTGCAGGTATCCCACTCCCAGCTCGGCCTCCACCGCCCAGCGCTTGCGGAACACCCAGTGGTATCCGTAGGAAAGTCCGCCACCCAGCATATAGCCCTCATAACGATTTTTTTTAGTATGATCATTGAACCCGAGACGGTTCACATTATATTCTCCGCCGATGGCGTGAACACCGAAGAAATGACCGTTGAAACGGTCGCACATCCACCATCTGAGTTCCGGAGTCACCATCCAGTGGCGCCATTTTTTGCCCTTGCTGAAAGAGAACATATTGTATCCGCTTTCCACATCAAGAGTAAGTTTACGACTCAGCCCCACTTCTATTCCGAGGTTCGGCGTAGCAGTCCCCCAGTAGGCCACATTTGTCTTCAACGCCCACTTAGGGAGTGAGAGACCCGAAGCCGCAGAATCCTGAGCTACGGAAGCCAGCGGTGCCAAGAGAAGAACCGCTAGAAAAAGACTTTTTAATTTCATCTTTTTATTTTTATTATATATGTACAAAGTAGTGTCTTATCGTCAAACGACGTATATAAAATCCGACAAACGGATCTCTTTCTATATTCCGTCACTTTATAGGTGACGGAACGCTTTAGTACCTTTTTGGTGAAATTAAAATCGGACCAATAGTTAAATATTGCCTATCTCCTAAATTTTCACTAAAATTATTTGCATTTAAAAAATTAAAATGCCTATATTTGAGCCTGATTTAACGAAAGCGTTCCGTCACCTATAAAGTGACGGAACGCTTTTTTACATTCACACACAATAGTTAAAATCCACGTACATACCACATAACAATTTCTGACACAACACTTTATCTTCCTGTTTTTCGATAAATCAAAACGATAGTTCGCACTGGAATTTACTTTTAACATTTCGTCCGAAGCCACACGGATGTATCCCGGTTCTTTGCGATATTTCTTTAACCGGAGGAGGAAGTAGTTCTCGGGAAAAAGAGGTTTATGCTGCTTTACTCCATACCGGTTCACCCATGCAGTTGCATACTTCGTTCCTGTTTGAATTTTCCCCAATCATCATCTTATGATGTTTTCATTGGGATTGAACACTCACGAAATTTCATGGTTTTAGAAAGTATGGTACTTGATTACGGATGCAAAGTAAAACAAAAGCCCCACAACGCAATGGCTGTGAGGCTCAAATAGTATTGGTGAAAAGTTCAAATGAACATGCAAACCATATCGTCTTTCAGAGAACCGCAACCGACTTGCGTATGTTCTCCAGAATGGCAGAAAGTTTGTTGTCACGTCGGGCAGTCTGCATATTATAGTCAGTCTGCAAACCGAGCCATATTGTTGCGGCAATCCCTGTCGCAGCCTCGATTTTTAACGCCGTATCAGTGGTTATCGAGCGTTTTCCGTTGACAATCTCATTGAATGCCGTATAAGGCATACCGATTATCCCGGCAAATTTTCTTTGCGACATTCCACGTGCCTGCAATTCATCCTTGAGCATTTCTCCCGGATGTATAGCCACCGCACAAACCAACTCGTCGGGAGCGTAGATTTTTTTTGCTGTTGCTTCCATATCGCGCTTATTTATAATGGTTACTGATGTCCAACAAACGGCATACGGTTATTATCTGTTCGCCGAGAACTTCCCTAACTGTAAATTCAAGGCGGTATTGAATATTGATGCGCACGGATGAAACACCTTTCTTGTCGCCTTGCAGTACTTCGTAGTTCAAGGAGTGTATGCGATAAAGCTGTTCTACATTTTCAGCACGTTTGAGAAACATCACACACTTATAATAGCCCTTCATCACTTCCGGCTGGTAGCGGTGCTTCTTGTCACTTGTGCAGCCTTGTTCAAACAGTTCACGCAAATAGTCTTTATCGAACTCAATATACATATCCGTTTTATTGTGTTGCAAAGATAATGCTTTTCCGCAAAACATCCACAAAAACAGTGAATATTTTATCCTTCATCTATAGCCATATTTTAGCCATTTCGCCGGATCGAATGTCAGTTCATCGTTCCGGCAGAGCCTTCTATGATAATTCCTCCCTAAGAATGGCATCATATCCGGAGCATCCCATGCACACCGGACGATTTACGCAAAACCTACAACAGAGTTTTGCAAAAGTGCTGCCACTGCTACTACCCTTTCTACCGGAACCACCATGAGCAGGGCAATCCGGATGGTGGTGGCAGCACCTTTTTTTATACGACAAAAAGGCCTGCTGCCACCACTTTTACCTCTTTTTTATCCCAAAACGAAGAGAGAAAGGAGAATAAACAGGAAGCGGAGGATGACCACACACCGGGGAAAGGAAGAGAATACAGACACACAGAACCCGGAAACCGGACGGACAAAACGGAACCTGCCGGCGGACAAGGCGCTGACCGCAGCCTGACGGAAACCTGATTGCGGCCCGCCAAAACTACAGTTACAACACAGAAAGAGTCAACTGATATTATAACTAAGTATTAACTCCGTCAACCATCCTTACAAGTAAGATGAAGGAGTAGTCAACCTAAAGCGTTAAACTACAGTGAAACCGTAGTCCCATCCTGACGGAACTGAAGTTTCAGCCCGACGAAACTAAAGTTTCAACCCGATGGAACTAAAGTTCCAACCTGATGAAACCGATTGAAACTCCTAGTCCATGCACGCATTCATACGGATGAAGGAAGAGATCCGTATGTATCAACAGGCGCAGCCTCCAGCTCCGGAAAGACAGCCGGAAAGCATCGAACATCCGGAAAGAACAAAGAAAGGTGGTGGCAGCAGCCCTTTTCCGCACATAAAAAAAGGTGCTGCCACCACCCTCCGGAACGCCCTGTTCATAGCCGTTTCAGTAGAAACGGTGGTAGCAGTGGCAGCACTTTTACAAAACTCTGGGAAGGAAAAAAGGAACAAGGTCTTTCCGGTGGTTATAAGTTCACAAAGCCGACGGACATGCTCTTGATTCCTCCTAATGACAGAGAGACGTCATTCGCTGACTCCGTACACAGAAGCTATCACCTTCTGATTGGCAGATTCCATGATTTTTTTATCGAATGACGCCAGATAAATGGCGGTAGTCCGCTCGGACCGGTGTCCCATCCCCTCACTGATAACAGCCAGAGAAACCCCTTCGTTTTTTGCAATGGAGGCCCACGAATGGCGCGCTATATAAGAGGTAAGCGAAAAATCCAGTTTCAGCAGCTTTCCGATCTCGTTCAAGCGTTTGTTGTGCAGACGCAGCGCCGAGGCATACTGCTTTCTCTCGGGCTTGTCATCACGGACAAGGATGGGCAACAGCCGGTCGCTGTGATATACACAAGGCAGGTATTTCTCAATGATATCCATGGCACACGGCTCCACATCCACCACCATCAGTTGCCCGGTCTTGCGGCGGAAATAGCGCAATTCATTGTCGCACAGGTCTTTTTTGCGCAGATAAGACAAATCGACAAACGGAATGCCACGCAGGTAAAAACTGAGCAGAAACATATCCCGGCTGAAAATCTGCCCACGCTTGCGCAGATCGGCATTGATCAGTTTGCGGATGACCAGAGGCGGTGCGGCCCTCTTCACCGTCTGGTGCTGTCCGGTAAAGACATCGGCAAACAATTCTTTCCGATAGTCAGAAATAATCCCCACCTTGTGCGCACGGTTATAGATGGCGCGGAGCATCCGCATATAGAATGAAATGGTATTCATCCCCTTCCCCTCGGCGGTGAGACGCGCCTCATATGCTTTCAGAAATTCAGGGGTCAGCTGTTCAAAAGTGACTTCCCGCCCAGCAAACGCCATGAGTTCCCTCACCGTAGTGACATAGGCATCCGCCGTACGCTCCTGCCCGTTCAAACGCATCAGTTCCGTCTCTCTAACCAAAAAATGATTTATTTTACCCATAATAAAATGATTAAAAATGATACATGTAACAAAGCTAAGCGTCAAATGGTTGAAATGATGCTCCAAGGAGCTGTTTTTTTCCTTCCTGCTCCTATTCTCATTTTTATTTCCTATCTTTGTCAACTGAATAAAAGCTATATCCATGAAAACAAACAAAAGTTTACTAATATGCCTGGCCTTCATCGCACTGACAGCCTGTAGCGCCGGCTCAAAAAAACAAACGAATCGTATGGAAAATGAAAACCGCACCTTGGTGAAACTGGAAACCACTATGGGAAATATCACAGTGGCCCTGTATAATGAAACGCCGAAACATCGTGATAACT
>ERZ838839.2761-NODE-2761-length-12538-cov-2.548266_pt1 | contig 12538 bp, 10 predicted proteins | sample MGYA00519909_ERZ838839 | MGnify/ENA primary metagenome ERZ838839 (study PRJEB31850, sample SAMEA3708843) | human gut metagenome | biome: human gut; feature: human-associated habitat; material: faeces | place: China | collected 2014 ... | reverse complement strand
CCTACTATGACAATACCTCCGTAAAATACACAGACAAGACGGATAACGTTTCATATAAAAACGACTTAAACGTCAGCCAATATGGAGGAAACATACAGGTCCTGAGTGCCATGCTCCGTCAGGATTTTAAATTGGGAATACTTCATCTGGATAACGAAATTATTTATCAGAAATCCAGCAATGAAGATATTCTTCCCCTACCGGAACTGTCACTGTACCATAATCTGTATCTCCGTTTCGGATTGGCAAAACGTGTATTGTTAATTGATATGGGAGCCGATGTACGTTACTTTACATCCTACTATGCTCCCGATTACTCTCCAGCGATGGGACAGTTTTATCTTCAAAACAAAGATACGCGTGTAAAAATCGGAAATTATCCGCTTGTAAATGCATATGTCAACATGCATCTGAAACGGACCCGCATCTTCCTGCAAATGTATAATCTGATTCAAGGAAACACAGGATACAGCTATTTCCTAGCTCCACATTATCCTTTGAATCCAAGAATTTTGAAGATCGGTATATCTTGGAACTTTTTTGACTAAGCATATTATGAAAATGTTCAAATCGGATGTTTCAAAAGATGGCGCAATGGTTGATTCTTTCTGTAATGCACTTTCAGAAGGAAAACCAGAAATAGTCGAAACTCTGTTTACCGAATATATGAAAAAGACAATCAGCGTTCGAGATACTTTTGTCAGAAAGCCGATAAAAGAAAACTTTTATCATGGTATTTTATTAGGAATCCTAAGTTTTAAAGGTGAATGGATTGTTAAATCAAACAAAGAAGCCGGAAATGGTTTCAGTGATATTCTGATCTGGATTGATGATTTGAATATCGGTATTGTAATTGAAATAAAATATGCTGAAGTTGAATCGTTGGAAGAAGAGTGCCAAAAAGCACTCCATCAGATTGATGCTAAAGATTATATCAGTGTGTTTTATAAAGATGATATTCGCACTATATTGAAATATGGAATTGCTTGCAATCGTAAAAAATGCAGAGTTTTGATGGAAAAATAACATATTTTTGCAAAAATAAAAGAATACACAATCTATATTTAAATCCAGTGCCAAAACCGCGAGCAGGGGATGAACTTTCCAAAGTTCTTTCCCTGCTCTTTCCATTCATTTATTCCATCACTTCCCTGATCACCTTCATCATCTCATCCACCCGGAACGGTTTCATAATAAACCCATCCATCCCGGCATCCAGCGCATGTTTCCGGTCTTCCTCAAATGCATTTGCAGTCATGGCAATGATTGGAATCTGTGCCTTCTTCACATCTGCAAGCTGACGGATTTTCTGTGTCGCTTCGTATCCATTCATCCGTGGCATTTGTACATCCATCAGGATAAACTGATATGTGCCTGCTTCCTTATCTTGAATTTCTTCCACACAGGCGCATCCATCCGGAACCCAGTTCACAAGAATCCCTTTATTTTTCAAAACTTCCATGGCAATTTCTGCATTTAATTCATTATCTTCCACCAAAAGTACATGCATTCCGTCAAGACCTATTTTGTATTCCTTTGCTTTATCTGATTGATGAAGCTGATTTTCCGTTGCAATCCGAAGGGGAAGTGAAATCTGTATTTTGGTTCCCTGACCGGAATTACTTTGGATTATCACATCACCATGCATCAGATCTACCAGTTTCTTCACAATCGCAAGTCCAAGCCCTGTTCCTTCAGTCTTGCTCTCGGTAGAAGTTCGCTCTCTTTCAAATGCCTCAAACGCATGTTTCTGAAATTCTTCAGTCATACCGATTCCGGTATCCTTTATCGTGAATTTGTATTCGGCAAATCCAGGTGCGATCATTCTCTGGACGCAGCTAAATGTGATCGTTCCTCCCGCTGGGGTAAATTTAACTGCATTATTCAGTACATTTACCAGAACCTGCTGCAGTTTTGTCACATCACACCATACCAGTGGATTCTCTATTTGATCCTCAACTTTGAAATCAATCATTCCCTTTTGGATGCTGTATTCGAGCATCATTTTCAGATTTTCTTCCATTTGCTTCAGGTCAGTTACCATCTCCACAATTTCTGCCTTTCCACTTTCGATTTTAGACAGATCCAACACATCATTGATGATCTTCAGAAGAATCTCACCAGATGCCTGAATTTTGGAAATTGCATTTTTTACAATTTCTTCATCATCCGGATGTTCTGCAATGATATCAGAAAATCCAATGATCGCATTCATCGGGGTACGGATATCATGGGACATATTTGCAAGGAAAGCATTCTTTACCTCACCGGCTACTTTCGCTTTCCGTGTCGATTCTTTTTCCAGTTCCAATGCATTGGACAGTCTTTTCCGGTGTTCAAACTCCATCTGATTTTGCTGGTGCTCCACCATGAACAGGTAGGAGAGCAGTGCTCCGATTACCAGGCAGTACGGTTGGAACGGATACGCCCCATAAAGTGGAATGATATAGGTATTTACCAGAATTCCGATCAGTGGGACTGCTGAAAACAGTGCCGATTTTATGAGATATCTGACACCCTTTGTATTGTTCATGAATAAAATGAAGAATGTCTGTGCAAATGTATAAACGTAATAAAACAGATTGAGTACGGCAAACACTCCGAAAAATGTACCGCGTATATAGGTCCGGTTCCGTGAAAATCTCCAGACAATTCCCGTCGGAACTGAGAGAAGCACCATCAGAATCAGGAGAATGAACGGAATCATTTCCGCAAATCTTTGCTTCTTTGAACGGTTAATCCCCATATAACTCTGCATAAATAAATGCCACACATATGGCATGATTACATAAACCAGATAAAAGAAAAACACAACCAGCTTAAACTGCAAAAGGTTTCCTGACTTACCTAAGAGTTCTTTCATAAACAATGCATCCATTAACACATAAAGCTCTACCATGCCAATAAAGATCATTGTATATTTTTTACTCGGGCTCCATGTAATATAATACCGGATCCTTAAAAAGATGATCGTCAGTATTATCATCATAAATATTGCGTTGCTCAAATAAATACTACTCATTTTCCAGTCCCTTTTTTCTTTCGTTTTGTCTCATTATTTCTTTCATTATTGTATACTTTTTCTATGCGTTTCGCAATCCATATGTTATACTATTGAGTAAAGGTATCTCAAGGAGGATTTTACAAATGAAAATAGCAGTAACATACGAAGGCGGATCTATTTTCCAGCACTTCGGAAAGACAGAAACTTTTAAAATGTATGAGGTAGAAGACGGAAAGATCACTTCCATGCAGATTGTTCATGCTGGTGGCGCCGGACACAGTGCGCTTGCAGGATTCCTTTCTGAGCAGAGTGCAAATGTTCTGATCTGTGGCGGTATCGGAGAAGGTGCACAAGAAGCGCTGAAAGAAGCCGGTATCAAAGTTATATCCGGTGCAGCAGGAGAAGTAGATGCGGCAGTGAATGCCTATCTTGCAGGAGAACTGGAATCTGCAGGTACAAATTGTGACCATCACCACGAAGAAGGTCATTCCTGCTGTGGACAGCATGAAGAAACAGCAACAGAAGAAGCTTCTGCTGAAGAAGAACATTCCTGTGGCGGACACTGCAGTGGATGCAGCGGATGTGGTGGCGCACATGTGCCGGATTTTGAAGGTCCGAATGTCGGAAAGACCTGCCGTACCCATTACAGAGGTACCTTTGATAATGGTACCCAGTTTGATTCTTCCTATGACCGCGGAGAGCCATTGGAATTTGTATGCGGAGCCGGACAGATGATCCATGGTTACGATAAAGCCGTTGCAACAATGGAAGTAGGACAGACCATCAACATCCATCTGATGCCGGAAGAAGCTTACGGCATGCCGGATCCACGCGCCATTTTTACGCTGGAAATCGCACAGCTTCCTGGATCAGAAGATCTGGAAGTCGGTGCACGTGCATATCTGACCAACCAGTACGGACAGCCATTTCCGGTAACCGTAACCGAAAAGACAGAAACCAACATCACATTTGATGCCAACCATGAGATGGCTGGAAAAGAACTGAACTTCCAGATCGAACTGGTAGAAGTAAAATAGTAAATATGAAAAGTGATTTAAGCGCCCCTTTTATTTCGTCATAAAGGAGGCGCTTAAATACTAAGATTATATTTTTGGAAATCGATAATTAGACAACGGAAGGGAGATTTGCCCGTGCTAGATTCAGAATTAAAAACATATCCATGGAATCCAACCGTAAAAAAGAAAGCTCGCCGCGTGTTCATGCTGAGATGGTTGTTCATCATCCTGACTGCCGCTGCAATCTTTTTTCTGACCTATCAGAAACTCACTACCAATGTCTGGGAACTTACAGCTTTCCTTTGCCAGCTTCTTGCCGTTATCGAACTTGCTTTCGGGCTCCAGTTTGTAGAAGCCGGATGGAGCAGAAAGATATCGAGTAGAATGCCACTGGACGAACATTATGAGTATGCGCTTTATATGTATCATATACAATCTGTCCGCGATCTTGCTACGAATAACCGCATGCTGCTCCTGATTGCAAGCCTTGAAATCCAGCTTGGGAAATACGATCATGCTACACAGACAATTACACAGATTTCTGTTGAAAAATGCACACCGGTCCAGTTAAAACAGTTGTATTATATGCAGATCTTACTGGCAGCAGAAGTGGGAGATACTGATACAAAAAATCAGTTTTTAACCCGTTATACAGGAATTCCTGACACAAACGGTGAATATCCATCTGAAGCAGAACTTACCACCTGGATTGAAGCAGAAGAAATGGACAGACTTATTTCTGCATTAAAAAAATTTACTCCGACAAGAAAAGAGCATATCCTGCGTACTTGTCTGATTACAATCGTTCTGGCATACAGTACCTTTTTCTACGGTGCATGGTATGGTATCAATAAAAGCGCAGGATATGCAATCCGCTATTATTTTGCTGAAATATCCGTCATCTTCGTTTCCGTCACCTTGTCCTGCCTGCTGATCTGGGGCATGATCTGTCTGTATAAAAGGCAAAAAAGTCTCCTTAATAGGAAAGCAGCCAGACGAATAATTGCCGTTTCTTATGCCGCACTGACTCTTTTCTTACTTTCTCTGATTGGTTACAGCTTTTTAATTGTGAGCTTTGGCGTAGAAGGAACGGAAACCGTAACCGGTCAAGATCAGCATTATATTTATCTTTCCGTACAGCCTGATTACGGCATCGCTACACAGTACCGAACTGATAACCTGATTTATATGCAAAAAACGGGTTTGTTTTTGCCGAATACAGACACTTTAACAGAATCCTCTGTACCGGATTCTGACCTGAATGATTCGGAAACACAAGATAGTAGTACCACTGATTCTACCGAAAATTCTCCGGCACAGGAATCCCAGAAGGCTTCACCGCTTCAGGACGAAATGCGTACTGTATATCAATATATCCAGCAACAGAATCCCCTTCCGGATATGAATTTCACTTACACGGCAAATGCAAAGGGAGAAAATTACGCGATCCTCTCTGAGACAACGGAAGAGAAGGATGGCACAACAGTAAATGTCAATTACTGTCTGTATGATAACGGTTCTAAGACAGATGAAAATAATAATACTTTCGAAGAATTGGTTCTGGAAAAGGTATATCCGGACGGTGGATATGAGACAGAACTGGTTGATTTCTATCTGGTAAATCCGGAGACTTTGGAAGTTATAGATGAGCAGAAATCAAGCTGGTAATTCTATTTATCCTATTTAAAAAATACTTACCAAATGATAAAATAAAGTAAAGAGCAGAGTCATTCGAAGGCATCTCTGCTCTTTTACTTTATATTTTCTCCTCAAATAATGTCAGAAAATCCTGTAATTCCGCCGGCATCCTGCCTTTCCTCCATGCAAGAAGAATTTCAGTTGTAAGATCAGCTCCAGTAATATCATATGCTTTTAATTTATTAGTGAGCTTCAGCATAGACTCCGGAAGAATCGCAATTCCCAGTCCCTTTTCTGCCATCGTCATTGCAGTACGGGCATCCTCACAGGCAAAATAAATATCACAGACCAGTCCGGCACCCTCAAATGCGGCAAGCATATATTTGCGGTAGCGGTGGGAGAGGATTAAGGGTTGTTCGGAAAGTTCCCGCAGACTGATGGATGTATGTCCCTGCAACAGAGAGTGATCAGGAACTGCCATCACAAGCAGCTTCTCCCGGGAAAGAGACTTGGTTTCACAGCCATTTAACACAATTGGTGTGCGGAGTGTAGTCAAATCGATCATTCCATTTTCCAGCTGATCTTTCAGTGTAAATGTAGATCCTTCATGTACATCAAAATGAATTTGAGGATATTTTTTTGCAAAGTAAAGCAGATATTCGGACATCATCGATACAGTGGATGGTGTGATCCCTATGTGCAGGGTAGCTGCCTGACCGGATTTGACAACCTCCTGTTTGGTCAGATCTGCAAGCATCAGAAGATTACCGGCCTGCTCATAAAGCGTCTTTCCGGCATCTGTAAGCGTAATTTTCTTTGTACCTCGCAAAAAGAGTGATACCTGTAATTCTTCCTCCAGCATCTTCATCTGATAGCTCAGCGGTGGCTGGGTCATGTGAAGAACTCTTGCTGCACCGCTGATCGTTCCGGCATCTACGATCGCACGAAAATATTCCAACTGTCTGATTTCCATAAAAATGTAATTCATCTCCTGATTATTTAAAAATGAAAATATATTATCCATATGATTTTTATTGAATTATCATATAAAAACAATAATTTACATATATATTACATCATGTTAGAATTAAAAAGCAAGAAAAATAAAAAGGAATGAATTTACAAATGAAACGAGTCGATTTTGAAAATGGAACGATAACCAGTAATATCCTTGGAGCATCGCTCCCGATGCTGGTTGCCCAGATTTTAAGTTTACTTTATAACATTGTAGACCGGATTTATATTGCACGTATCCCGCACATCGGAACTGCAGCACTTGGTGCAGTCGGTCTTTGTTTCCCGGTAATTGTCATCATTACCGCATTCAGCAATCTATTCGGAAGCGGCGGTGCACCATTATTTTCGATTGAGCGCGGCAAAAATGAGCCACAGGAAGCGAAAAAAATTATGAATATTTCTTTTTCCATGGTCTGTATCTGTGCCATTGTACTCATGGTAATTGGCTTTTTATTTGCCCGCCCGATCCTGGTACTGTTTGGTGCCTCAAAAAACGCTCTGATCTATGCATATCCGTACCTGATGCTTTACCTGATCGGAACTCTGCCTTCTATGATTGCAACCGGTATGAACCCGTTTATCAATGCACAGGGATATTCAACCATCGGCATGCTTTCAGTTACCATAGGGGCAGTAACGAACCTGCTGCTTGACCCGTTGTTTATTTTTGTGTTCGGGCTTGGCGTGCGCGGTGCCGCAATTGCAACGGTCATTTCTCAGACACTTTCTGCTGCATTTGTCTTTTTCTTTCTTACAAAGAAAGCAGAACTGAAAGTGAGGCTCCTCAAAAAAGAGGAACTTGCCAGCTGTACAGCTTATGCAAAAAACATTGTAAGCCTGGGAACTGCCGGATTTATCATGCAGTTGACAAACAGTCTGGTAACGATTGTCTGCAACAATGTACTTTCCATCACAGGCGGAGATATCTACATTTCTGTTATGACCATCGTATCCAGTGTCAGACAGCTTGTAGAAACTCCGATTTATGCAATCAACGAAGGGACTTCGCCAATCCTGAGTTACAATTATGGTGCAAGACGCCCATGCCGTGTAAGAAAAGCCGGTGCCATGATGGCACTTATGATTCTCGGATACACAGCCGTGATGTGGAGTATTATCATCATCGCGCCGAAAACCCTGATCGGAATTTTCAGTTCGGATACTACGTTGATGAAAGATGCAGTTCCTGCCCTGAAGCAGTATTTTGCAGCGTTTATCTGCATGGATATGCAATACATTGGCCAGACAGTCTTTAAATCCCTGAATAAGAAGAAGCATGCAATCTTTTTCTCACTACTTCGGAAGGTATTTATCGTCGTGCCTCTGACATATCTGATGCCGTATGCCCTGCATATGGGAACAGACGGCGTATTTCTCGCTGAGCCGGTTTCTAACGTCATTGGTGGAGGATTATGCTTCATCACCATGTTACTTACCGTATTGCCAGAATTAAAGCGTATGGAGCGGAGGAATGCGCTCTATGAGACAGGCACGATCTTATAAATGCTTAAACCGCTGTCAAGCTGTAGCAAATTTCGTTATACCGAATTATAAATCTACAATATTTCAGGAGGAAATGACAAATGAGCAGTAGAGAAGTAATAGAAAATGTACAAGCAGATCTCTTTGCAATACAGGATCTTGCTTATCGGGATTTTCAGGCAAAACTGATGCCGACAGTCAATAAGGAAACCGTCATCGGTGTGCGGACTCCTTCTTTGCGCGCATACGCAAAAAAGTTCGGTAAAACAGACAATGTTTCTGCATTTCTTGAAGTGCTTCCACATAAATATTATGAAGAAAACAACCTTCATGGACTACTGATTGAACAGATTAAAGCGTACCCATCCTGTATTGCCGCACTGGACCGTTTTCTCCCGTATATAGATAACTGGGCAACCTGTGATATGATCGCGCTCCGGACAGTAAAAAATCATCTGGACATATTTATCCAGGAAGTCTGCCGCTGGATAGCATCGGATCACCCGTATATCGTCCGTTTTGGAATTGGAATGCTGATGCGGTATTATCTGGATGAACAGTTTAAACCGGAATATCCCAAAAAGGTAGCCGAAGTTAAATCGGACGAATATTATGTAAACATGATGCGTGCCTGGTATTTTGCTACCGCTCTTGCAAAGCAGTATGACCAGATCATTCCTTATCTGGAAGAGAAAAGGCTGGACACCTGGACACATAATAAGACGATTCAGAAAGCAATTGAAAGCTACCGGATCACGCCGGAACAGAAGATCTATTTAAGGACATTAAGAGTAAAGAAACAATAAGTTTTACCGAGCTTTGACAATTTACGGTTCCCGCAATTTTACCACATTTGCAGCACTACGTCGTCTGTCTTCATCGATTGCAGCGTAGTGCTTTTTCGTTGTATTGACATCTTTGTGCCCCAGAACATCCGCTACCAGGTAAATATCCCCCGTTTCCTTATAAAGGGCAGTACCATAGGTACTTCTGAGCTTATGTGGCGTGATTCTTTTATTTGTAATCTGACTGGCATACTTTTTAACCATATTTTCAACCGCCTGCACACCGATCCGGCGTCTTTGGGTTGATAAAAACAGAGCATTTTCATAGCCAGCAAGGGGCGTTACCGCTTTACGGTATGTCTCCAGATAATTGCGAAGTGCTTTTTCCACCTCTTCACCAAAATAAACAACCATCTGGCTTCCACCTTTTCGTGTCACCATGACCCCATTATTGTTGAAATCCACATCTGACAGGTCCAGTCCAACTAACTCCGATACTCGAATACCTGTTCCAAGTAGAAGAGTAATGATCGCAATATCACGTTCTTTCGTCTTATTATAATAGGAGAGTGCCTGACCGGTTAATTTGGAACCACAGGATTCCACATAATCCAAAAGCTTTGCAACCTCATCGGTATCCAAACGTATGATCGCCTTGTCATGTAACTTCGGCATATCTACAAATAAGGTCGGATTTTTCTGAATTATCTGTCTTTTAAAGAAATAATTATAAAAGCTGCGTAATGCAGACATTTTGCGGAATAAGCCGCGTTCAGAGTTTGTGACCTGTTTGGTTTCTTTGGTATGAACATCTGTAGTATCATAGACCTTCAGATATTCCAGATATTCCTCAATATCAACCGGCTGAATAGCTTCCAGATCCTGTACCTGAAAGTCCTTAATTGAGTGATGTTTATAAACAGGATTTTCTTCAATTAAAAACTGAAAGAACAAACGGATGTCATATGCATACGATATTCGTGTCTTTGGTGATGTGGTTGGTTCAATGGCACGAAAATAATCACGTGCAAAGTCAGGCATGGTGTTTAAAACACCACGAAGACGAATAGTATTATCAATATAAGTTTCTTCCTGGTATGTTTTTGTATCAGATGGCATGATCCTAAGAACCTCCTAAATTCCATAAATTTCCCCGATATAGGTATGATTATAGCATGGTTTCGGAAGATTTGTCTATATCTTTTGGAAAAATCGGTATTTGTCGTATAGTTTTGTTATTCAAAATACTGCTGTCCCAAGACAACTTTTTGCCAGGGACAGCTAATTATAATTACTAGCACGGTCTGTTTCCTTTTTCAAATGGATATTCAATCCCCCAGTCTTTTCTAAGTCCATCCATCTGTTCCATGATGCGAATACTTTCTTCATGCGGCATTTCCGTACATTCAAGTTTTCCTTCACGGATAGCCTTCATAGAAGCGCGTACTTCATATTCAAACCCAGTGATCTGTTCTGGCATTGTAATTTCCCTTACAAATTCCCGATCCGGTGTATATACTTTTACCGCCGTAATATCATTAATATTTTCCGCAATCAGATACCCCTTGGTCCCATATATCATACCATATTGTTCTGTACCGGTAAGTGCACTGCTTTGTATAGAAGCCATCGATCCATTTTTGTATTTCAGAATAATGGAATTCTGTGCATCCACTCCACTGTCAAATTTTACGCAGGAAGAAAGCGTTTCTTCAACATCATCGCCTAAAACCATGCTTGCAAAATTCAGTGGGTAAATACCTACATCTAATAGCGCTCCACCGGCAAGCTTCGGATCGATCAGACGTTCTTTTGTATGCATATCATATCCGAGATTTGCTGAAATCCCCTTTATTTCTCCGATTTCACCACTTGCAATAATATCATCGATTATTTTACGGGATGGAAGGTATCTTGTCCAAATTGCCTCCGTAATAAAGACTTCTTTTTCCTTTGCGAGAGCAAATACTTCTTTTGCTCCAACAGCATTTACAGTAAATGGTTTTTCACAAAGTACCGGTTTCCCATGATTGATACAAAGTTTGGCATGTTCTATATGAAACGGATGTGGTGTCGCGATATAAATCAACTCTACTTCCGGATCATTTACCAGTTCTTCGTATGAGCCATATGCCTTTTCAAATCCCCATTCTTTGGCAAATTTCTGCGCTCTGTCAAGATTTCTTGCAGCAACGGCATATGCAGCCGCATCGTCCATACCGTCCAGTGTTTTCGCCATATTTGCTGCAATTCGCCCAGCACCGATAATTCCAACTTTCATCTGTTCCATTTCTTTACACTCCTTTTTTCACATATTATTCTACATGGAAATCCATCCAAATGCATTCGCCACAGAACTGATCAAAATAATCAGAACAAAGATTGGACACAGATATTTAATCATAACAGCAAAAATCTTCTTTCTGCGGAATGCATTTTCTCCATGAATAATCTCTTCTTCTATCTTCTTTACCCCAACAACTCTAGCTACCAAAAGGCTTGTCATCAGTGCCGCGATCGGCATCATTACCGAATTAGTCAGAAAATCAAAGAAATCCAGGAACTGCATACCAATAATTTTCACAAATGCAAGTGGTCCATATCCAAGTGAAGATAAACTTCCTAATACTATCATAATCACACCAACAAGCACAGTAGACTTTTTACGACTCCAGCCGATTTCATCTTCAAATGTAGATACTGCACTCTCTGTCAATGCGATTGAGCTTGTCAGCGCAGCAAAAAGAACAAGCAGAAAGAACAGAATTCCAATTGCTGTTCCCAATCCCATATTCTCAAACACCTTTGGTATTGTAATAAACATCAGTGCCGGTCCTGCCTGTAACGTATCCGGATTTCCACCTGAAAACGCAAATACGGCTGGGATGATCATAAGTCCTGCCATAATTGCAATCGCTGTATCAAATACTTCTACATTTCTTGTAGAATCTTCAATCGAAATATCTTTTTTCATATAAGAACCAAATGTAATCAAAATTCCCATAGCGATCGATAGGGAATAAAACATCTGTCCCATAGCAGCTACCACAGACATCCATGAAAAATTCTTTAGATTTGGCACCAGAAAATACTTCACGCCTTCCATTGCACCTGGTCGTGTTACTGAGTAAATGGTAATGATCAGCGAAAGCACGATCAAAATCGGCATCATAAACTTTGAAACACGCTCAATTCCATTCCGAACACCTGCATAAATAATAATCAATGTAATCAGACAGAATATGATAAAACAGATTTCTGTAGAAAATCCATTTGAAATAAACTCTGAAAAATATCCATCTTGAGCCAGACTACTGCTGTTCCCTTTTACATATTCCAAAAGGTACTTGATAACCCATCCTCCAATTACAGAATAATATGGTACAATCAGAACCGGAATAATCGCATTAATCCATCCACCAAAAGAAATCCATTTTGACTTTCCGAAAGATTTGAACGCACCTACCGGACTTTTTCTTGTCATACGACCAATTGCTGATTCAGCAATTATCATCGTATAACCGAAAGTAAGAGCTAACAGAATATAGATAAGCAGGAAAATTCCTCCGCCATATTTCGCCGCAAGATAAGGAAAC
>ERZ838839.2758-NODE-2758-length-12559-cov-58.055822_pt1 | contig 12559 bp, 11 predicted proteins | sample MGYA00519909_ERZ838839 | MGnify/ENA primary metagenome ERZ838839 (study PRJEB31850, sample SAMEA3708843) | human gut metagenome | biome: human gut; feature: human-associated habitat; material: faeces | place: China | collected 2014 ... | reverse complement strand
CATCCGAAGCACCTGAATCCGTAAAATCGGAACTGGCGAAAATAAATAAGAGACAGGATGATATAATCCGCTTCATCCGTCACTACGAGGAAGAACAACTAAATCCCATGATACGAACCGCCAACTCTATTGCGGTTCGGTTTGATGGCATTGGCAAGACGTTAGAAACGCTTATCCTATCACAACTGGATTCCAGTCAGGGGAAGCAAACAGCCGTACTGCAAAAGGTCAGTGAGCAATTCGGTAAGCACGCTGATGTAATTAACCAGCAAGGAAAGCAACTTAACGCCCTGTATCAAATTCACCAACGGGATTATAAAAAGTTGCTCCAACTGATACAACTCTATTCGGAATTGTCCGCTTGTGGTGTGATGGATAGTAAACGGAAAGAGAACCTAAAGGTGGAAATTATCAACCTGATAAATACATAGAATCATGCACATAGACTTTGCCCCACTATCAGGCGGAACATACAACAATGCAGGGAGTTGCCGACAATTAGCTTCATACGTTGAACATGAAGATATGGAACGGATGCAGCAGGGTATATATACTGATGGCTTTTTCAACCTGACTGATGATAATGTTTACAAATCAAAGGTCATAAAGGATATAGATAGTAATATCGGACAACTCCTAAAAACGGATGCTAAGTTTTTCGCTATCCACGTCAGCCCATCGGAAAGCGAACTTCGGGCAATGGGTAATACAGAACAGGAGAAAGCCAAAGCCATGAAGCGGTATATTCGGGAAGTATTTATTCCTGAATATGCCAAGAATTTCAACAAAGGACTATCCGAAGCGGATATAAAATTTTATGGGAAAATACATTTTGACCGTAGTCGTTCCAATAACGAGCTGAATATGCACTGTCATTTGATTGTCAGCCGGAAAGACCAAGCTAATAAAAAGAAGCTATCACCGCTTACCAACCACAAGAACACCAGGAAAGGAATGGTAACAGGTGGGTATGACCGTGTGAACCTATTCCAACAGGCAGAACAGGGCTTTGATAAACTGTTCAGCTACGACCGCCAATTCTCAGAATCGTTTGAGTATGCCAATACCATGAAGAACGGTTCTATCTCCGAACAGATTGAATTACGGGAGCAAAATTTTACTGGCAAAAAGAAAAAAGACGTATTCCAATCCAATGAAAAAGAAAACATGATTTCTTGCAATCTTGATAGCAAGCAGGATGAGAAACCCACTTTTAATCAGCAAAATAATAGTAGTGGTGATTCTCTGTTATCTATCTTCTCATTGGGAGATGGCAATAACTACAACGCTACACAAGCAGGAGATTTACAGGCACAGAAACGCAAGAAGAAAAAGAAGAAAGGGATTAGACGATAATTGAATATGAGGAACTAAGAGCCAATATAGACCGCTACCTGATGGAGCGTTTCAAATATCGTAAATCTCTTGTCTGTCTGACAGTGGATAACATTATTACTACCCAGAAGTAGGTGGGTAGATTTATATTTGCTTATTAGGAGAATTGAAAGCCGATTTCCCCCTAATTATCTGGCATTATGCCTATCGAAATCGTTAGATCTAATGCTGAGATAAACTTTATTAATCAAATAGTTATCTTTTCATGATACTTTAGTAAAATACGAAATCCTATAAAGGTAGGTGCTAATCTCGGCAGAAAAGCACCTATCATATTTATATATCCAAGATACAAAATTTAAAGATAAATTTGCAAATAAAGATTTTAATTTATAGCGATTGTTTCTTCCTTTCAATTAACGACTGATATATTATATAGCGCACATATTCGCTAGCCTCAATATCGTTTTCTGTTACCAATTCTAGTTTTTTAAATAGAGTTAGTAACTGAATCATATTATCGACGACGTGAGTGTCTATAATTTTCTGTATCCCATCTCGATGTTTTTTAAAACTCTCGCTTCTTGCATTTTTAACTATATCTTTAACTAAAAACATTATTTGTCGTGGATTCTGTATCTTTGATATCTCGCTTATCAATTCAAACAATTCATTATGTATCTTTACAGAATTATCAATTTCCACTAGTTTCTCCACAAATGTCTTTGGACTCATACTATGAGCTACTGCTAAAATTTTTGTCTTAATTTTAGGACGCGGAGAAGAAGATGGTTGAATAATTAATTCTTGCAGATTATTCTCTGAATCAATAAACTCAATAATACTTACTGCCTCAAACTTTAAAGCTTCACGTTTAACTTCATCATTTGAAACTTCAATAAGATTTTTTACAAATCCCAATTCTCCTAATTTTTTTTCACCTTTTTCTTCAAAAAAGATTCTCATGTGAGATTCATTATATTCGATTCTGTTTAATGCATATTCGACTCCTAACTCTTTAGTTTTCTTGTGAAGAGATATCAATGCAATAACTATCGCTATATTGTTATCATAATTATTATATCTATCTAAAGATATAATTGCTCGAACATAGAACTGTTTGTTGTTTAAGTCTTGAAGTATTCGATATTTACGTTCTCTACTACCTATCTCTTTTTTTCTTAACAAATCGAGATTATGAGACAGTATATCATCTAATCCTTCTTTAATTAATTCGTTAGCATATTTATCCATCCCATAGAGCCAAGAGAAAAAATCACTCTTAGATGAGTACAACGGAGTTGAGTCCATTGAAGATAAATTTAGCTGCGAAAAATATTCACTTTTACCAAATCTGTAAAGCAGAATGCTAATTTACTATCATTGCTATAAACAGAAATATTATCCAATGAGCTTACAAAATCTTCTTTATAGAATCTTTTGTTTATAGCTTTTTGGATGGTAACTAAATCTTTAGCTCCAGCAATGTTTATAAAGTCGTCTTTTAGACGATCAATTCCTAAAGCCTTTAGTAAAGCTTTATTTAATTCATCGTTCACATCAAGCAACTCCAATAACTCTTTAACAGATATTCCTTCATCTGCTAATTTTGACTTCGATACGCTATTAATACAAAATTCAGTCATGACAATTTACGTTTTTTAGATTAATACTTTTCATCCTTTGGGGGACATGGATCATTCCCATAACTGTCTTTGTCTCGGATTGTTCCATTCTTTCGATGAATTACTAACTCCGATTGCTGATTCCGGGCAATCTCCCGTGCAATTTCTATTGCATCTCTCTGAGTATGAGTAATTTTTGTCTTTTTACTATTACCCTCACCTCTTACAGCCCACTGATTACCAGAAGGCACAACATGTTGATTTTTCTTCATAAAAATCAAATTGAAGTTATTACTAAACAATAAGCGAACGAGGGTTGTTATAGCTTAAAAACATCAAAAGGACTTTGGAATTACCAATTTTTGTTTTAGCTTTGCACATCAAAAAAACAGGATTTCTTAAAAGTGACTATCTTCTAAGGAAGTTGCTACAACCCACAAAAACAAATTCTGAAATAGAGAGCAGCCGCCAAGTAGCTCTCTTTTTTCTGTTATAGTCGTTTGATTAAATTTTCTCTATATCATAATTTACTAAAATTAAAATTCAACACCCATTTTTTTCTCCAAATCCAGTAAACAAGATTGCCTACATTTTCTTATTCTATCTAAACTCAAATAAGGTAGTAAATCAAGAATACTGTAATCTGTTATATACTGCTTAGAAGCTTTTCTGAAAAGAGATGATATTTTTTTATAACCATTTTCTCCTTCAATTGTATTTGGTATCTTGATGTTGAGATATTCACAGATACCACTTAAATCATCTAAAATCCAGTCTTCAATAATTTTATCTACTTTTACCTCATAAAAACCTGCAATATTTTGTGTTAATAGATTTCTTTTTAGATCATCCCAATCTATCACAGGCTTTTCTGCAAAAGGATATAGAGACATATCAGAACAAAATGCAAATACAACTAATTGAACATTTTCAGAATCTAAAATAGAAGCAATTTTTTTATTTACTCTCTGAGTTCGATGCCTTATACCTTTTACATTATAAACTTCCCAATTCCTCGCAGATTTAGATAATACTTCCTGATAATAAGTCAACATCCAGATAAGGAAAGATTCATCGGCTTCGTTACCTACAAGTACTATAATATGGACGTTATTTTCATTCATCATATAAAATACTCGGTTATAAAATCACTTTCAATATCTTCTTCCAGCATTAAATTAAATAGATATTCGCCCAATGTCTCTTCTTCCAATGATGCATTTTTCAATATCTTTTTCAATTTTGATGATCTTATTTCCTTAAAGTCTGCCACACAATCTCTATTTGGTATACCTATTTTCACTTGTTCTGGATTTAAATATCTAACTAGATATGGAGAATGGCTTGTTAAGACTATTTTAGTTTCCCCTGCTAATTCAGATAAAATTTCAAGCATATGACGTAACAAATATGTATGAACAGAGTTTTCTAACTCTTCAAAAGTTAAAAGTGGTAACTTGTTCATATTTGCAGCAATAGCCAAAGCTAATACACAAAATATCTTTTTACATCCTGTAGACATACGCCTAATCGAGGTATATTGGTTATTACATCTTTCTTTTACTTGAATATCGTAAAAAACATCCGGTAAACGAAAAGGTAACTTATTGTCGTTTTCTTCAAACTCTTTCTTTAAATCGACCTGAATAGGTTTGAACTCCTCAATATTGGGTAATAATTGAAGCACTGCACTCTTGAAAAGATTATATTTTTCAATATCTTCTTGCTCCAAACTTTTTATAAAATAGCTAATTCTGGCATGATGTTCAGGCATAGAGAGGCTATATCCGTTAAGGCTTTCACCATCTATAATAGAAATAGAGCCGAAATAATTATCCGGGCTCTGAAGGGTGTCAACGGTGCTTGTTTCCAACCTTGTAAAGGATTTTAAAACATCAAGATAAAATAATTCATCATAGTTCTGAAGTTTATCGAGTGCCAATTGATCTTCTGCCAGGAGTAAGTTCTTTGCGCACCTACCAGTTGGAGATGCTAAATAGAAAGAAAAATCCGGAGTACGATTGATATAACTCTTAAATTTAGTATCTTCCTCACCTTTCAATTTTAGATATTCTTTAGTTATGCGAGCGCCTTTTTGTTTTTTTTCAGTCTTTACCCAATCAAATGAATATCCATACATATAAGAATATGTTTTTCTATCCCATTCTAATGTGCCTTCCAGCTCAAAATCAAATGAACTTCCTTCTGTCTTTTTATTTATAGGAATGAAAGAACTATTATGCATCTGTTTCTTTTTTTGATTTGAAGATGCGCAAATGAAGCGTAATCCAAAATCAATCGCATGGAGAACATTACTTTTCCCGTAATTATTAGGTGCGATTAAAGCGTCTATGCCCGATAAAGAGAGAGAAACCTTCTCTATGTTGGAAATGCCACCTAATGTTATTCTATCTATTTTCATGCTTATTACTTTTAATGTTCGATGCAAATATAGCACTTGTTTTTGATAATACAAACGAAAAAGAAATATTTTATTGCGCAAATGGAGTATTTATATCTTATTTTATTGCGTACAAGCATTAAAACGAAATAAAAAGTTGCATATATGAAAATTTCACCCATACATCCACTGCTATCTGAAAAAATAATATGATGCCTTGAATTTATAAAAATTAAAGAATAAAGATTTGGTGTATTTGGTAAAAATAGCTAGTAATCAAAACACCAGAGTGTTATTAAAACGATTCTCTATTTTTTGCTTTGAATATTTGGGGTTAAAAAACTGCTTCAAAGACACATGGAAAATCAGGAAGCTAAATTATTGAATATATTTGAAGCAGAATATTCTAAGTAACGAATGCTTAATTTACCGAATTCTTTGTCCTTGTTGAATTAAGCATTATCTTTGTAACAGGTTATTAAAATGATGCAGTCTTAAGAATAATAAAGTAGATAGCACGTTGCTAAGCTATTACCCTTTTTAAAATAATATTTTACTGTTTATCAGCAGGATACTTTCTGAACACACAGTAGTGGCATAATAATAAAGTAAAGAGAAAAAGTATTCTATTTGGAAAAGTAAAGAGAAAATTCTTATCTTTGCCCTTAGTATTCTCCATGAGCAAACTACTGCAAAAGCACGTAGCAAATTAGTGGGATAATTCATGAGATATGCTTGAAGCAAAAAAATATAAAGTTTTAAATATCAGCGTGGTAACTCTCTTTGGAGAATCCAAGACGATATTGAAACAATGAGATATTTGAAAATAGGATCGTTCTTATAGCGAGCAAAACGATAAAAGATAATCGTGTGCTAAATCGTGTGGATTTCCAAATGGAAGAAACTATAAAACGGTGATAATCAATAGAGAGATGATAATAGTTCTCTTGCTGGTGGCACCACTTTGAAGAAAAAAAGGCAGTAAAATCCTGATTTCCAAACGGAATCAGGATTTTTTATTTTCTCACAAAACGCAAATACAACAATATAGACTGGATGAAGAGGTATACGAGCTTAGGGATCAGGAACAATGAACATCCTGTTCTTCATTCTGAAGACAAAACTTCTCCTGAAACGGGTATTCGGAAAAGAGACGGAAATGCGTACCCTGCTCGGTACAATGAACGAAGAAATAGAAAAAATGAAAAAGGCAGTAAACATAGATTATGCGCCTGTAACTTTAGACAAGTCGGACAAGAAAGTAGGTTTATCATTTTTATAGACGATATGTTTGGAAAGGAATAAACCGCTGATAATTTCCATTATATCAATCAGATTTGTTTTGTCTGCCAAATAAAGAGGGGAAAAAGGTTGTTTGTTAAAGTGTGATTTGAATTGCTCCGGGTACTTGATACGCCATTCCACAAGGCGTATTTCATTGTTCAGTAGCCCAATCGCTTCATCAATGGGATACAAATAAGGCATTTTTTTCTTGCTCAAACCGTACATGATACGATTTAAGTCTATGTAATCCGAATGAAAAAATAACGTAATAAAACGCTATTATCCTGTTCGCTGATACTGAAATCAGCCAAATGAATAGCCAATTCCTCAATAGCTTCCATAAACTCTGATACCGAAAACTTTACGTTGTGAGCATTCCGATAATAATCGAAAGAAACTCAAATCTGATATTTTGTTCATACAATAGAAATACTAAATGTTTTTTTATTAAGCACATATATTTGTCATCCCATTAAATAGCATTCAAGTGAAGCTATTGAATAAAAAACATTCCCAGCATTGTGAGCTTCTAATTTTTGTGCATCTAAGCAAGAAGTTATCCATGAAGCAGATAAACATCGTATTCCAACTTCCCTACAAGACACAATATCTGAAACTGTATCACCTATATATATCATTTCATCCGGTTGTAATTTATAATCTGCGAGCAGTTCCCTAAAATTCTCTGCTTTATTATTTTTGAAAGGATTTCCAGTTTTTACTTTATCAAAACACGTGTCCATATTAAATTGACGTAATGTTATCGCACAGCTCTTTTCTCCTTTTCCTGTAACCAAAGCAATAAGAATAGATTTCTTTTTTAACTTCTCAATCAGTTCTGTTATACCGTCGAAAGGACGAGGGCACATTATATGCATTTGTTCGTATATCACGTAGAAGTCATCCAAAGCATTTTCCCAATTATAACCAACAAGTTTTTTTATCATCCCTTTTTCATTTAGTCCAAAAGTTTCTAAAATATCATTTTCGGATACATCATTAAGAGTAACATAGGGAGTTACTGCCTTTTTTAAGGCTTTGAGGCACATGAGAATTGTATCTCCGATTGTACCGTCTAAGTCAAAGGCTACTAATTTAATCATAACCTTACATTTGATTGATTTTCCGTATCACCCGGCAAGGATTTCCTACCGCCAAGCTATTTGCCGGAATATCTTTGGTTACAACACTTCCTGCACCAATCACACATTTTTGCCCTATTGTCACTCCCGGTAAAATAATTACTCCACCGCCAATCCAGCAGCCATCCTCTATCATGACAGGGAGGGCAAAAGTTCGACGGACATACTTACAGCCATCCGGGGTTTCTGTCAATACAAGTCGTTCATTAAACTCTACCGGGTGAGTTGCCGTATAGATTTGTACATTAGGTGCTACCAGCACATTGTTCCCTATGGTAATCTTATTGCAATCGACAAATGTACAACCAGTATTTACGGTGACATTATCACCGATATGTATATTGCATCCATAATCACATATAAACGAATGACCGACAGAAACATTTGCGCCTATACTTCCAAACATTTCCTTTAGTACGGCATATTTTTCAGTCTTTTGTTCATACGGCAAAGAATTATATTTCATCAACAAGTGATGAGCTTTACTTTTCAAATCCATAAAAAACGGGTCGTGGCAATCATACCATTCACCTGCCAAACATTTTTCCATTTCAGTTTTCATAAGCTATAATTTTAAATATATTGCAAAGTTATACCGATTTTTCTGCTAATTTTAGGTATTATTTTTCGTTATTTTGGTATTAATCCGTTTTTTAGGGCTATATTTATGGCATGAAAAGAGAAAACCTACATCAACCATTCGAAATTAGTTTTAGCGAGCTTGACGAATCCTTGCTAAAAGAGCATGAACATACCTTTTTTGAATTAGTATATATTCTTTCAGGAACAGGCATCCAATGGATTAACAACAATATGTTTCCTTATCATGACGGACATTTGTTTATGATTACTCCCGGAGATACGCATTCTTTCGAAATCCATACAACAACTAAGTTTGTCGACATCAAGTTTAACGACATATATATACATTCTTCTGTTTTCGGTGCTGAAAATATCCAAAGACTGGAGTTTATTCTTCAACATGCTAATCATCAACCCGGTTGTATACTAAGAAATAAAGTAGATAAGCTATTGGTGAAACCCATGATTGAAGCGATTATCAGGGAATATATTAACCGAAATTTATACAGCAAGGAGATTATAACACAAATAATTAATACGATTATTATTGTGGTAGCACGCAATATCGCAATGTTCTTGCCTGAACAGGTGGATGAATGCTCTGAGGACAAATCGCTTGACATATTGCAGTATATTCAAGCAAACATCTATAAAACAGGTAAAATCAGAGCAAAAGATATAAGCCAACATTTTGGCATTTCGGAGAATTATTTAGGACGATATATCAAAAAACATACTAATGAAACTATGCAGCAATACATTTTAAACTACAAACTAAAGTTAGTAGAAAATAGATTATTACATAGTCAAATGAGAATTTGTGAAATCGTTGAAGAATTAGGATTTACCGATGAAAGCCATCTTAATAAGTTTTTCAAAAAGTATAGAGGATGCAGCCCCTCTAATTTCAGAAAGAACAATTTGAAGTAAACCATATATATATCCTTGTTTTTAGAGTTATTAAAACAATAGAAATGACTATTTTTGCATTATATTTATAGATGTCTATGACAAATACAGAAACCATACAATCACTTATCGATAGCGGAGAAGGCTATAATGTAGAGTTTAAAGTTCGTGTACCTTTAAAAGTTCGTGAACTAACAGAGGAAATTTGCGCTTTCGCTAATGCTGACGGAGGATATTTGCTTATCGGCGTAGATGATAACGGACAGATTATTGGTACAGGTTTGGAAAATGACAAACGTTCAGCCATTCAAGGCTCTATCAGTGAAATATCTCCAGCTCTCCATTGTGATATGTATGCGGTAAATATCGAGGATAAGACAGTTTGGGTAATTGATGTTCCATCAGGGAAAGATAAACCTTATATATTTTCCGGTTCTATCTTTGTGCGTGAGGGAGCAAACTCACAGAAACTTCGTACTGTCGAAGAAATGCGCAGTTTCTTTCAGGAATGCAACAAAATATTTTTTGATGCTATCCCTTGTTCGTGGTTCAACATTTACACAGATGCAGATGAACAAGCGATAAAAGACTTTCGCACGGAAGCAAAGCTAAGTCCATCGACTGCCAACAAACAGATATTTGAGAATTTGGAACTGTTTATGGATAACGGAGTAGCCAAGAATGGAGCAGCCATGTTCTTTGGGAAACAACCTGAACGAAAGTTTCCACACGCAGTAACAAGATGTGTCCTTTTCAAAGGAACAACCAAAGTATATATCATTGATGATAAAACCTTTGGCGGTCCACTATACCAACAATATTTGCAGGCTATGGCATGGCTAGAAAGTAAACTGCAAGTAGCTTATAAAATTGAGGGAGCAGGACCAAGAGAAGAAATTTGGGAAATTCCTCTTACTGTGTTTAAAGAAGCCATTATTAACGCTCTCTCACATCGTGATTATTACGAACAGGGAGCAACCATTACAATAGAAATGTTTGATGACCGGGTAGAGGTTTCTAATCCCGGAGGGCTTTTGCCTATCGTAGCTAAAGATTTCGGACACAAGAGCATGACACGCAACCCATTAATCTTTGGATTGTTTACCCGTATGCATTTGGTTGAAAGGGTGGCATCCGGCATTCCCCGTATGCAAGAAGCTATGAAAGAAGCCAATCTTCCTGAGCCTGATTTTCATACGGACGGGATGTTTACGGTTATATTCAAAAGAGGTATCAGTATCAAGAATGATACTGTAAATGATACTGTAAATGATACTGTAAATAGCAAGGAGAAAGAAGTTTTAAAGATAATCCAGAAATATCCTGGACTCAATTCGTCCAAGATTGCAGAATTAATAAAGAAAAGTATTCCAACAGCAAAACGCCACTTAAATTCTTTAGTTAAATCAGGTTTAATTGAGTTTAGGGGGGCACAAAAAACGGGGGGGTATTATATTATAAATCAACAGTAAGCTACATTATCATAGCATTATTAATCAATATAACTGTTTGGCATATGAATACTGATGAAACAATCAATAAAGAGGAGTTGACTTTGCAAAACACTCCTAAAGCAGTAAATTATCTTATAAATGAAATTGCTGAAATGAGAGTTTTACTTGAACATATAGAGTCACAATTAGGTTTAGGGGTTGATAAGCACAGACCTATAAATATTGAAAAAGTATGTCAAATTCTAAATCAAACTAAAAATGGCATCAATAAAATGGTCAGAAACCGAACCATACCTCATTATATACAAGGAAACAAAGTTTATTTCTTTGAGGACGAATTAATTAAATGGGTTGAGAAGGAACGTGTTGCTACTCTACAAGAAAAATATACATCAAAGAGAAACTACTAATACTCAATCAGTATGGAACTGACACGCAAAGAATTATATGACTTAGTATGGTCTGAGCCAATGACAACCATATGTAAACGTTTTGGTCTTTCAGATAATGGTTTAAGAAAACGCTGTAAATCGATGAATATACCCACACCACCTTTGGGGTATTGGGCAAAACTGAAATATGGTAAGCAAGTCACACCTCTACCGTTCCAACAAGAGGAAACAAACGCAACTCAATCAACAACACTTCAAGAAGCCAAAGAACCTAAAGTAGAAATGGAGAAATCCGTAAATCCATACAAGCAACGTGAACTGGAAATTTGCAGTGGTGATATTTCATGCTTTAAGGTTCCAGAAGTCTTATATGCTAAAAATCCTCTAATAATCGACACAAAAGAAAAATTCAGACAGCGATCAGAAAATCAATATTTAAAGAAAAATCCCTATAAAAGTAAAATAAGAGAAACGTTAGACCTCTATGTTTCTGAGAATATGCTAGATAGAGCACTATCTATTTTTGATACAATTATAAAAGGCTTAATTTTTAGAGGACATAGTATTAAATGCAAAGACAATCAGACCTATGCCATTGTTGATGGTGAGGAAATTCAAATAAGATTAACTGAAAGAAAAAAGCAAAATCCTAATAGCAGTAATCGCTGTGATAACAATAATAATATCTTTTCTGGCGAATTACAGTTTTATATTTATCATAGTTCGAGCTTTCATAGCCCAACACTAGTTCATGATACGGCTTATACTAAAATCGAAGATAAAATAATTAGTATAGTAGCATACCTAGAGATTGAAGCAGATAATAGAAAGACAGAACGTATTGAAGCAGAAGAGAGAGAAAAGCGACGTAAAGAAGAAGAACGAAAAAGAGAAGAATTCGAAGAAGAGAAAAGAAAAGAGCTAGAAGACTTTAAAGACCTATTATACTCTGCTGAACGTTTTCGAAAAACTAATATTTTAAGAGAATATATTAATGCATTTGAGAACCATGCAATTGAAGATGGTGAAACTGATGATGAACTGCTAGCAAAGATACAATGGGCTAGAGAGAAAGCTGATTGGCTTGATCCTTTCATAGCTAAAAAGGACAATTATCTCAATTCTTATGATATGGATCGAATATTACAGGCTGCTGTTCCAGAACGAAGCTATCGCAATTCAGGGTACTCTTTTTGGACTAAACCTTATTGGAAGAAAAAACGATAACCGTATTCAAATTATGAAGAGCAAAATATTGCTTTCATATAATAATACTTATCTTTGCATTCAGAAATGCGTACCCAAGATACAAACTGATGTTGAACGGTGCAAAGCTGTGAAAACCTTATTCAAGGGACTTACATCGTAGGAAAGATATAACTTAACGTGAGTTCGAAATAAAATCAAAAAATAGCAAGTTGTCCGTCATTGACAA
>ERZ838839.2745-NODE-2745-length-12612-cov-3.208808_pt1 | contig 12612 bp, 10 predicted proteins | sample MGYA00519909_ERZ838839 | MGnify/ENA primary metagenome ERZ838839 (study PRJEB31850, sample SAMEA3708843) | human gut metagenome | biome: human gut; feature: human-associated habitat; material: faeces | place: China | collected 2014 ... | reverse complement strand
ACATTTCAGTCGGGATAGGTCAAACAACGAGCTGAATATGCATTGCCATTTGATTGTCAGTCGAAAAGACCAAAGTAACAAGAAAAAGCTATCTCCGCTTACCAACCACAAGAACACTAAGAAAGGAACGATTAAAGGTGGTTTTGACAGAAAAAATCTATTCCTGCAAGTAGAACAGGGATTTGATAGGCTATTTGGTTACAACAGACAGTTAACCGAAACTTTTGAATACTACAATATAATGAGGTATGGTTCTATATCTGAACAACTAAAAATGCAAGAACCTGAATATATAAATACACATATACGTGTAAACGTACAAATAGACAATCAGACAAACATTTGTACAGCTAAACAAACGGACAACTCAACAGTTCAACAATCGAATATTCAAATGTCCAACCTGCCAAACATATCAACAAATATGGGAATAAATTCTGTTTCAGGAATATTTACGTCTGAACCAAATCTAGAGGGATTACAACAACTGACCATTCCTAAGAAGAAAAAAAAGAAACCAAAGAAGGGATTCAGACGCTAATATATTACCTTATATTGGAGAAGCAAAAGATTTGTATATCGAAAACACTAGTGTCCGGAATAGAATTCCAAAACGTTTTTAATCAATTAATATTCAATAGTTTATAATGATTTGTCAATTTTTCGATAGAGAATCAATACTTTTGGTAGATGTAATCCTCTTATTTAGAATCATCATGCCAACTGGAAAGACTGTCTTTGCTCAAATCATGGATCTTGTTCCTGATTATGAACTCGAAAAATGTATTGACAAATATAAAGGAGACTACAAAACCAAGAAGTTCACTTGTCGTGACCAGTTCATGGTAATGAGTTATGCCCAGTTCACAAGGAGTTCTAGTCTTCGAGTAGTGGAAGCTACTCTTACCGCATTCTCCTCCAAGCTTTATCATTCCGGATTGAAACTTATGCATAAATCGACTCTTGCAGAGATGAACGAAAATAAGAGTTGGCTTATCTATAAAGATTTTGCACAAGTCCTCATTAAACGAGCAAGCGATTTGTATAAGGATGATTATTTCAGAATCGGTCTTAAAGAAATGGTGTACGCCTTCGATAGTAGTACCATAAAGCTTTGTTTGAGCCTTTGCCCTTGGGCTAAGTTTCATCATAACAAAGGAGCTTTCAAAATGCACACTCTGATGAATCTTCGAGGTTCTATTCCAACTTTCATTTGGCTTACAGAAGGTAAGGTTAATGATATGAATGGTCTTGATGTAATCCCCGTAGAACCAGGAGCTTATTATCTTCTGGACAAAGGTTATGTGGATTTCCATCGACTTTATAATTACTTTCAAAAACGTAATGCATTCTATGTGACACGAGCTAAAGACAACATGAAATATGAAGTTACCCAAAAGCATGAAGTGGACCAACAAACCGGCATTATTAGTGATTTGACCATAAGACTTTCTGGTCCTATTGTTTCCAAGGACTACCCTGATGAAATGAGGCTCGTAATCTATGAAGATTACGCAGAAGGTAAGAACACTGTATATCGATTTTTGACGAATGAATTTGAACTTCCAGCACTCACTATAGCAGAACTTTATAGAGAGCGTTGGCAGATTGAGCTTTTTTTCAAATGGATAAAACAGCATTTGCACATCCAGTCGTTCTTCGGAACAACAGAGAATGCTGTATATACGCAGATATGGATTGCCATCTGCGACTATTTGCTGCTTATCATTGCTAAAAAACTGTATCATATGGAACAAAATCTTTATATAATCTCTCAAGCGATAGGGCTAATTCTTTTTGAAAGAGTACCCTTATCGGATATTTTTAATCAATTTGATAATTCTAAATTAGAGCCGGATACGGACGAGCAACTTAGCTTGTTCTGAACTATTCCGGACACTAGTGAGTTCATAATATTTATATATTCCAATACTAAACTAAAAATTCTATCAGAACTTTCAAACATTCTTTTATTTGTTGTTGCTAATAAACACTTTCAAAACTTTCTTTCATCAATATTTCTACCTCTTGTTTCATTTCCTCTATAGCTGTCGATGGTACTTTCGGTTCTTTTGTCAATACCAGTTCTGCCATTTCTCGCATTTTTTCTACAGCACCACTTTCTGCATAGAGTTTTGCTAATAGATAATATGGATAAATCCTTCCTGGAAGCCTATGGATGGAGCGAATGAAATATCTTTCTGCTATATTATATTTTTTCTGTCGTTGGTAGTTTTTTCCTATTATATTCAATATCATCGGATCAGAACTATAATAAATAGCCTCTTGTAATATAGCAGTAGAAACAGAATATTCTTTCAATTTATGTAAAGTATGACCATACTCAAACAAAAAAGTTCCTCTATTTTTCAAAGTGGGATACAATTTTCGATATCCCGCTTTTGCAGATTCGTAAGCTCCCATATCATATAATACATGTGTATTTTCCCATTCTTTACATTCATCATACACATTATATTTCCAAATATAAAAACTCATACTTCCAATCAATAAAGCAAAAAAGCACATTCCAACCCGTGAACTTCCTATTACACAAGTCATTATCAAAAAGATAGAAGATATAGCCAATGTAGGTATTTGCATTGGATAAGAAGAAAACGCAAATACCATTAAGGAGATGCCCCCTCCACATATACCCAATCTATTCTTTTTGATTCCCAAACAAAGGCATTTTCCAATAACAAACAGCATTAGTAATAGAAATACAATCCCTTGTTCTATAGCAACTTGTAAATACTCATTAAATGCATATTCAGGACTACCTGCTACAAATTCTTCTTGTGAAGAATACCTTCCTTGTGAAAAATACATTTCTTGTTCCTTACCATATGCATAAACGAACCTACCAACACCATATCCAAGTGGTCTATGTTTAACAGCTAAACAGCCTATTTTCCACATGAAAAATCTACCATTGGCAGAATTCTTTTTCAAATCAAATACAATTACTCCTGCTATTAATAAAACAATCAGTCCCACTCCTATTATGCCAATAACACTTAAACGATGTAATTCCCATACTTTTTTTAATTTAGTTTTCCACGAATAATACTTACCACAAATCCATAAACTCGAAACTATAACAGCCATCCATGCCGAACGGCTTATTCCCGCAAGAAGTATACAAAGAATAAGCACCAGCACACTCCCAGATAAATAAAAACCTACTCGCTGGACAAATGTAGGAACCTTTATTTTGTTCAATCGCAAGCATTCAAATAAACAAATAGGAAAAACAATCGCCAAATACCCAGAGTAAGGCCCCGGATTCAAAAAAGAACCCGTCAACTTAAAAAGAGAATGATTAGAAGAGGCTAAATCATAAATCTGTAAAAGTCCATAAATGGCTTCCTTTCCTCCACATAGAATAAAAGTCCAAACTACAATTACATAAAAATCTGAAATCATGTTTCGATTTTTCGGATAAATAAACAATAGTAGAATTGTGCTCAAAGCAAAACAAACACCTTCTTGAGCGTACATTAGCCACTGCCTTTCAAATTCCACTATTGCATTCATCTAAAAGTTCAATTTATCGACTATAAAATCCAAATAAGACTCAGTCTCCCTCATAATTTCTTTATGGGGTATAAAAGGATACTTAACACTATAATCTTCATCTAATAAAAATAAAAAAGGGATATTATATTCCTCCAATGAACAGCCAATCGAATCTATTTGATAAACATTTTTCAATTTATTTATTCGCTTAAAAATGTAATAATTACTTTTATTGTGATAAGTAGCTAATATAAGAAGCTTATCCCAACCTATTGTATCAAATCTTTCTTTTAAACAAGCAAGAAGACTATCCACACACACATTACAATTTAATTCCGAATACCTCATTACTAACTTTTTTCCATCTACTAAATCTTTTAATACTAGCTTATTTCCTGTTTCATCACATATCCTCATATCTTTCCGGAGCAACCTTCCTTGTATATCCAGAGTAAGAAAAATATCTTGGTAAATCATTCTATAAAATTCAATATTCCCTCTATACTTTTGACATTCAGACAGTTTCTGAGAGAGAGATAATTCTTTATAAAAGAACATCAAAGATATAGATATGAGAAAAACAAAAAATATGCTAAGAACAAATATTATTACTTTCTTTTGCATGATAGATAATCCATTTAGTGCTTTAGTACATAAAATATTATCACAGGATTATCTTCTGCCCTTAAAGATTCACCAAATACTTTGGCAGCCCGTCCTTCATTAGCTAATACAACTCCATACTGATTCTTTATTTGAGTCCATTTATCTTTCGGAATTTTTTTATAATAGTCACATATACTCATTGCATCAGAATAACCAATCAAAGTATCTCCTTCAGCCGTTAATATATTGGTAAAAGGAAATAAATAATTCACATCATTAATAATACGTGGTGCACTATATACTTGTCCCGTTTTTTTTGAATATATTAAATGAAAGAGCAAACTACCCATTGAGAAATTGTAATAAAAATAATGAGGCGTAACTGCAAAATTATGCCCAAACACATAACGTTCATCCACATTTCTATTCTCTTTGTCATTTTTCACCATAAACATAGAAAGGGGAGGAGTTTTTCTTCCAAAATCCACAATGTAATCATATCTCAATACCCCTGTCGAATCTACCGAATAAATAGTATCTTTACGAGCATCATGAAAATATAGCTTATTAGAAAATTCATTTAAAGCTGTATTAGATAAGATACTAATATACTCATCCTTTTTCCTATACATACCAAAACGATCTATACGGAAGGTTGAATCGCATTTCCAAATGGAATAATCCAATAAATCTTTTAAATGATAATTATCAGCATCCAATCCGTACATAATATAGCTATTTGAGGAATATTGGTAAAACTGCACAAATGTAAAAGGAAGCCTCTTTTCTCTAAGAAATTTTCCCTTCAAATTATAATATAAGAACTTTGCTTGAAACTGATCATATACTGTTATCCCATTTTGATCAACAGAAAAATCTGTCGGCTCTACATATTCTCCTGGTCCATTGCCATTACGTCCTACACTTAAAAGATATTTGCCTGTTAAATCAAAGATTCTCAAAGAGCGTGTTTTATATCGATCTAAAATATAAATACATTTATTTTTAATCCGAATTTTATCAACTGTTCCAATTATAGTTTCATCCGTTGTTTCCAATTTCACACCATAAATAGTATCTACCAAATCACTCAAACACAAATAGCTATTTTTATCTATGTCATGGTGCGCAATCACAATATTGAGTCCTAAACTAATACTATCTGCTTTACTCTCATACATCACACTATCTGAATGTACATTTTCAAATGATGATAGAATTTTTTCACTACGTTTTTGTGAGCATGAATACATTATTGTTAAAAATAACACGAAAGCACATTGTGCCATTCTTTTTATTGTCATAATAATATTTATTAATTATAGAAATGAAGTAGGCAGTATGATCTACCTACTTTCATTATAGACATTAACAGCCGCTTGAAGGTAAGCAACTTCCTCCCCCATAACCACATACATTTTTAGTTACAGTATACTGCACTGTATTAGGTGATTCATACCCTACATCCCCTATGGGACCTAAATGAATAATACCTGTCCCTCCATTTTTAATATATGTACACTCTGTCGTATATGTTCTCCAATTCGTTCCTGCCGGACCAACAATATACTCGCCATATGCTATATTCTCAACAGCAACAAGTCGAAATGTCTTTTTTAACTTATTATTAGTAGTAGTAGAGGTGTTCAGAAAATAGCCAGCAAATCCAATACAAAAGCATGCTGACAAGCACATAAATAGTTTTTTCATATTTACACTTTTTATTATTTGATTATTTTTCCCAATAAATTTATCATTCCAACAAAATACAACATTACCTTTATCCTATTTTTATTCTTACTATCACCATCCTTTCTTTTAATTATATCTCATTTTTTACACTTATCTCCTAGTCTCTCTTACTAATAGATAAATATCAGATTATAGTCTAAATCCAAATAGAAAACATTCTTTATAATTTTATATTTTATTTTTAATATACATCAAATGTTTTACACATCGCAAATATAGACTCTTTATACTAATAGAAATCAAAAACTAATCTCACAAAAACCTCACAAAAATCAAACATCTCCTTTGTCTGAAATAATTAGAGATATATAATACTTCTAAATCTATTTATTATATTACCCTATGTCTCTTATACTATCAATTGATAATATCCCGGAGCTTTCTCTAATCTAATATCGCCTACTTCCTGCAAATATTTACGTAAACGTCCGGCAAGTGTATGCAAACGTTTCATATTCCCAGAGTGATCCGGCCACACAATTTCCAATGCCTTTTCATCTAATAAGGCATAATCAGGTGAAGATAAAAGTGCTTTAAGAAATAATGCAGCCTGTTTTCCCTTGAGATGGATTTCTTTATCTTCAGATATCAATATATTTCGAGATGCATCTAAATATATATTTTCTTTTATGCGGTAAATATATCTTCTATCTAACTCAGATTGTTTTTGAAAAGATCTGGATTCAGAAGCAGATAACAGAATCTCACTAAATGAAAAGAGACTACAAACAAAAATATTTCTATAGCATCTTATTCTTTTAAGAATATATGTCAATAGCTTAATCATAATCAAAGATGTTATTTCTTCCTACCAACCCATTTTCTCAATTCGTCATAAGCGGAAGCGCCCAACATCCTTTTCGCTTTCAATGTATTGCTCAAAAGCAAACTATCCACTCTTACTCCCCTAACAGAATCGTTACTTATTAAATAATCCCCCCATCGAGTAAGTACATCCCAATGTTCCCGAGCATAGTCCGGTGAATTTTCCAATCTGGCAACAGCCGCAGTAAGAAGCAATATATTAGCAGCCGATAATACAGGATGTTCCCCTTCATTCGCTTGAGTATGGGCTATAGGATAAACTCCCACATCATAAGCTGGGTAGTCTTTGCCCCACTTTCCTGATTCACTATACTGAAATATCGGATTTATCAATGCTTTCACACGCTCTGTCGAGGAACTCCAGAAAAGAGATACTGCACCAAGATCATAAGCCACACGTATATTTCCAACTGTATCAGCAAAACAAATAGGAGATTTATTCATATCAGCCGCTAAATGATAATAACTCCAAAGTCTGCGATAAGGCAGAAGAAATTGTTGTGCCCAGTCTTCACCTGCCAAGCGATACCCCTTTAGCATATAATTATCATCAAACTGATCACATTTTGTTTTGAAAAAAGGATAATCACAAAGTACCTTATCTAATAAAACCTCCATTGTCCTATTTCTATTTTTATTCCAATAAGGATACAAATTTTCCCCAAAATATTGCAAAGAAGATAGTTCGTCAAAAGCAAACAACAAACGTCCACTTGTTTTCTCCACTCCAAAGGATTTTGCTACAACAGAAACAAACTTACCATCTTTATCGGCTAACATAGCAACATCTTTTCCTTTCATCGCCCAATAAAAAAAGCCCCAAGACGGTTTACCAATATCTTTATTAACCCATAACTTCTGTTCTTTACTACCTATTTTCATCCTATGAACTCCTTCCTTTTGTGAAAAGGTCAAAGTGTTCTTTCCAAAAGCTTTTTCCACACCTAACTTAAAAGTCATTTTCGTATTATGTACTTTGCCATCCAAAGAATGAATCTCATAAGTCAAAAAATTAATCGGAAGGGAAGCAAGATCTAAATCATCAACTAAGTACGGTGTCAGAACTGTAAGCTTCAATTCAACCGCCCCACAATGAAAAGTATAATAACTTTGTGTTGCCTGCATATCAACATCAACCAGCTTGGCAGATAGCATCTTAGCCGGACATTCTTCTTCAGCATAAACCCCGAAGTCCAGTATCCCTTTTCCTGCCAGATTATTACAATGCGCCGCAATAATAGAGATAGTGTCTTTCATAGTCTCTACGACAGCAGATGGGATCTCCATTACTCCATGATAATCCCAAGCATAACCTGTATTTAACAGTTGATGCCCATTTATATACAAATCAATAGCTTCATCATGAGCATAACGCAAATAAAGACGCATAGAATCAGACAATAAACTACCAGCAGAAAACTCTCTACGCACATAGATATCACGCGAAGCCCAAGGAGTATGAATATCATCAATATATTCCGTACCAAAAGCCCCCTCACCGGTAAGCCAATGACTATCATCATAATCAGCATCCATCCAACTCACACCCGGATATAGGAAAGTATATTTCCCTATCCAACTTTTATCCGAAGCTATAGGTGCCAAAGCCTTAAGTTGCTTTCCATTTCTTCCCCAAAAACGGTAATAGTCACCATCAACCTCTAACAAACCAACCAATGGAAAATCCCTTCCATCTCTGAATCGGAGAGAATGTTCCGGCAGAGTATCATTTACAGCAAAAATTGTAAAATCAGGCGATAAAACTATCAGAGGATAATCGCCAGACGTAAATCGCCCAACATGATGTACATGGCTTGATTCCGACTGAATAGAACACGCATAGCATAAGACACAATAGCAAATTATACAATACAACATTAATCCATCTCGCATATACCTTTTTATCTCCATATTTGCTCTCCTTTCTCATAAGTAAATATACGCTGCTGTACACCTCTAGTATGATTAACCAATAAAAAAAGAGCATCAGATGGTAATTCTCTCCAAACCAAGGAATCAGATAATGCCGTGACACGTCCTGCCGACTTCCATCCTTGCTGACAATAGAAAAGTTCAAAATCATCACCAGGACGAATATAGTTATCCCAATTGCGAGGTGTATAAACAATCTTACTAATCTGACAAACTTTACCCAAATCCAGCCCAGCCCAGCCACCATTTGTTTCTTTATAATCAAATGAAGTCCAAGTCTTTCCATCAAAAACATTCGTGTATTCATGTGAACCATCTCCTTGAAAACAGCCGGGAGTACCTATTACTTTACCAGATAAAGGAATTGTATCACCTGCAGAATAGAAACTGACTTCAGCTACATTACAATTTGTACCGTCATTCCCCCAATAGCGTACATAACGGTACCCTTTACTTTTATCATAGGGAAAAACAACTGTCTGTAAACGATAAGGGCGTTCATTAATAATAAACAGTGTATCTTTTTCTAAAAAATCGGCTCGATTACTTCCTTCAAACACTCCCCGAAGCATTCGATCACGAAAGAAATCATCAGCAGCCAATGAGAACTTAGAATATAATGTAATGTCCTGAGGTACATCCTCTCCCGAAAAAACATGAAATTCATTGGTCAGTTCATCCATATAAAACGGATCTGTCAAACAATAAAGTTTATCGTCCTCATACACAGCAACACGCATGATACATCCTTTCTGTATTTGATGAAAAACTAAATTATCCGGATCGTATACTGTCCAGTCTACCGGTATCCAATCAAATAACCAATTGACACACAAATAAGCAATCCGAGAATGGATTTTAGAACTATACAGCATACTGGAAGGAATATGCAATTTATCTTTATAATAATATGCATACGGAAAAGTCACATCAATAAAACGAGGATTCTCCCAAAACGGATATATCTCCTCTTCCAAAGAAGCTATTTGTTTCTCAATCTCACGGTTTACACTGAATGTAGTACGATAGACTTTCGCTTTCGGTGACCAACGCATCCAATCTTTCCGAACCATCTGCGGCATATAAGGAAAATCCTGCAAATAAGGTTCTCCATCTTTATCCCAAAAGGCCACCCAAAAATGACGTCCATTATTATTGCCTAATGCCGGAACAGCATCTATAGCACATGGAATTCCTAATGCCCGACAGGTATAAAGAACATAATCAACATATTCCCGACAAGTGCCACACAGATATTTCACCACTTTAGGACCAATATGTGGTAAAATAGCAGGTACTTTTTGCGAAAAAGTAACTTCTTGTGCTGTCAAAAACTTCATCAAACATTGTGCTGCTACAACAGGGTCTTCTTTATCCGTTCCTGTAGATAAGCGAAGAGAATCGAGCAAGAGGTTGTACTGATTATAATAATCTTCTCGCCAATAATCTAATTTTTCGTCTCCAATACGATAAGGCAATATATATTCACAAAAATCATCGAATGAAACGTTTTTTCCCCAAGGCTGCTCTCTCCAAACTTTAAAGGCCCAATCAATGTTATGACATAAATAAGCTGAATCTATCTCTTGAATGTCATATTTCAAAGGTAATAAGGAAATTGGTAAATTACCATAAAGTCGGGTGATAGAATCAACAAATACAGAAGAATCCAATTGCCTATTTTGACTCCACAACTTATAATACTCTAAGTAGTTATCCAGTATCTTTCCTTCACGATAACTATAGCCTACCATATTCTCAATAAGAAAACATGCTGCTCTATATTTTAAGCTATCTCCCACATTATTATAGCGCCCTAAAACTTTCTCCAGCTCTGTCCGATTTTCTCCAGATTCATTCAATGCTATATCCAAGTATCCTACTGATTTCTTTTCCACTGGAATACAAGACCCAAAGAATAAAATCAAGATTACCAAAGAAACTCCGGAACATACAATAAACTTTATTACAAATTTGTGTGTCCTCATATCAAATACCCAATTAGATTCAGCAAAGATATGTCATACTTTTTTCTAAAAGGATGGATTTTCTTATTATAGATATGGAGGATTCAATCTTTTGTGATAATAGCCAAGATATAACAACATAATTCCTTACAGCCATTTAATAGTTATAAGTTTTAGTAATCTTCTCGTCAATATCGTATCTGTATATCCGATCATCCTGTGTTATAGAATAAAACAACAGAAAAGAATCGTCTGGAGATACGGCAAATGCACTCATATTCTTATTCAAAATAAACCGTACAATCGGATTACCATTCCAATCCCAAACATGTACCTCACTACAATAGTCATATTTTCCTTTCAATTCTTTCGGTGTTTTACCTGAATATAGAGCATAGATGTATTTATCCGTTGATTCCATTTTCAAGTAGTTTATCGTTAGATCCTCAAAATCAGTGAGTCGAGGTGACTGTTCTAAATAAGGAATCGGTTCCTTTTGCCGATTATCATACATTGTCTCTGCTATTATTTCATTTTTCACATCATAGATACGCATCAAAGGAAACTTATCGTAGCCTATTGCAAGTCTTCCGTCAGCGTGATGTCCCGTCATAATTTTAGTAAATATCATATTACGCTGTTCTTTTTTGATATTTATATTAACTATCGGATATCTTGAACCAAAATCCTCCATTTTTTTTGATTCAAAGTCGTATTTTACAAATTCTTGTTCACTTTGGCCTATCATGTCGTAACTATAAATAGCATCGGAAGTTATGGCAAAATTTAGCAGATTAACAAAATTGACAGGTAGAATAATTGTCTCCTTTTCTTTTAGTTTTCGATCTTCAGAATCATAAAAAACTTTTTTCACTTGGAGCAGGGTCCTATAGGCAAAGGTATCTTCCTCAATAGGAAAAATATAAGGAAATATATCGGATTCTTCTTCGGGGCCTCCACCTCTATGGATTTGAGAATCCATATGTTTCAATTCTGGCAATCGAAAGAATTGAAAGAAAACATCCTCTTTTAGATCTATTGTTATTAACATGTTATTTACAATCTGCATATCTCCTACGCAAGAAAGAACTTGTTCTACTGTATCTTCTTGAAGTATGGCATCCACTGTTTGAGGAAATTCAGTAATATATTTAAGTTCCTTATTGTCGTTAGCTGTATTACAAGCAAACAGCATTAAAAAAAAGAAAAAAAGCCTATCTTCTTCATATCTATTTTTAATCAAATTCATTTATCTAAATCAATACAAGAGCAGCAAAGTGAAGTACCCGTTTTTTATATATTCAAAATCAAACTTTGCTTCCATATAGAATAAATACACTTTTGCTACGCCCCGCCAAAAGCAATTGCTCAAAATAAATATTCCACAGGTATCCAATTCATAGAAACATAAATTCCAGAATATTTTAAATCAAATGTTACCAACCTATTTCGCAAGCATATATATTCCTATTATAAATGCCATAGCCAAAAAAACAATTGCAGTAACTCGATTCAAAATTTTATACTGCCGATGATACTTTTCTTCCTTATCAAAACGAAGTTTGTAAGCATAATAAGATTGAGTAACAGCAAACAACAACGCCAAAAGCAAGAATAAAAAAAGATGCGGATATTGATTTACTAAAAACATAACATTAATGTGAATAAGTATTTGATTCTTTAGTTTAAAATAAGTGCAATCAATGCACAAGGCCAACTCCATTAGAAAGAATGTTAACCTTACAAGTTTGTATTACCATCTATTAATATACTATAAGACAGAACTTAAACAATCTGTTTAAGTTCTGTCTCGTTTTAGTGACTATTTCATTATCATTCTAAACAGGGTTACAAATATTAGTAGAAAAACAGCACAAATAGAAACGTAATGCCCTATTTTTCGTCCCAAATTGTCTTTAGGTATTGTCTTTATTGAAATAAAAGCCAACATTCCCCATGCAAACAGCCCACTTATCGACAAATAAAGAGAATCAATTGAATAGAGCCT
>ERZ838839.2744-NODE-2744-length-12612-cov-3.848371_pt1 | contig 12612 bp, 6 predicted proteins | sample MGYA00519909_ERZ838839 | MGnify/ENA primary metagenome ERZ838839 (study PRJEB31850, sample SAMEA3708843) | human gut metagenome | biome: human gut; feature: human-associated habitat; material: faeces | place: China | collected 2014 ... | reverse complement strand
TTTTGCAAAGAAATCTTGGGTGAAATCAACAGCACCGTCCTCAGTCTTCGGGATGTTGTTTAAATCCATGGTGGTTACCTGGAACATCTCACCGGCACCTTCGCAGTCACTTCCGGTGATGAGCGGAGTGTGAACATAAACGAAATCACGCTCCTGGAAATACTGATGGATTGCGTATGCGATCAGGGAACGTACGCGGAATACAGCCTGGAAGGTGTTAGTGCGCGGACGCAGATGTGTGATGGTACGCAGATATTCCAGGGTGTGGCGTTTTTTCTGCAGCGGGTAATCCGGAGCAGACGGACCCTCTACAGCAACCTCTACAGCCTGGATCTCAAATGGCTGTTTTGCATCCGGGGTAGCAACCAGGGTACCCTTTACGATGATGGCAGCGCCTACGTTTAATTTGCTGATCTCGGCAAAGTTTGCCATGTTGTCATGATAAACGACCTGAAGGGTCTCAAAATAGGTTCCGTCGCTGACTACGATAAAGCCAAAGGCCTTGGAAGCACGCACGCTGCGCACCCAGCCGCCGACAGAAACCTCTTTATCCAGGTAAGCTTCCCGGTTTTTATACAGTTCTCTTACAGTAACTAAATCCATAATACTTCTCCTTTGATCTGCATTCTTTTCAATCTTTTAACAGAATATATTATTATTTGCATACTTAAACAAGATTATACTTCATTTTATAAGGTGATTCAAGAAAAATATCGAAATACGCGTATTTTCGGCTCTATCCGGAAACGGCAGTACAAAATCGGATAAATTGTGTTACCCAATTCTCAATATACCATATATTGACAAATGCAAAAAATACGCAAAAAGTGTCGGAAAATGTACAAAAATTATTGAAAATAATACAATTATTTGTTCACTTTCTCTGAAATGCGTGGTATAATAATAGGCACAAGAAAACTACAGCGAGGTGATAACGTGATTAAAAAGGAAATGATTGCCATGCTTTTGGCAGGGGGACAGGGCAGCCGCCTTGGAGTATTAACACAAAAAGTCGCAAAACCGGCAGTGTCGTTTGGCGGCAAATACAGAATTATCGATTTTCCGCTCAGCAACTGTATCAATTCTGGCGTTGACACAGTTGGCGTTTTAACACAGTATCAGCCATTACGTCTGAACAGTCACATCGGAATTGGCATTCCGTGGGATTTGGATCGTAATGTCGGAGGAGTTACTATTCTTCCGCCGTACGAGCGGAGCAAGGGCAGTGACTGGTATACCGGTACTGCGAACGCCATTTATCAGAACCTGGAGTACATGGAAAGCTACAATCCGGACTACGTTCTGATCCTTTCCGGCGATCACATCTATAAGATGGATTATGAGGTTATGCTGGAATATCACAAAGCAAACAACGCAGATGTCACCATCGCATGTATGCCGGTTCCGATCGAAGAGGCGAGCCGCTTCGGTATCGTGATCACCGATGAGAATAACCGTATCACCGAGTTTGAGGAGAAGCCGGCAAATCCGCGCAGCAACCTGGCTTCCATGGGAATCTACATATTCAGCTGGAAGGCGCTGAAGGAAGCGCTCATTGCCATGTCGGAGGAGCCTGGCTGTGACTTTGGTAAGCATGTCATTCCGTACTGCCATGAGAAGCAGGAACGCATCTTTGCCTACGAGTACAACGGCTACTGGAAGGATGTCGGAACCCTCGGCTCCTACTGGGAGGCAAACATGGAGCTCATCGATATCATTCCGGAGTTCAACCTTTACGAGGAATACTGGAAGATTTATACCAAGAGCGATATCATCCCGCCACAGTATGTGGCAGCAGATGCAGTCATCGACCGGAGCATCATCGGTGAGGGTACCGAGGTGCATGGAACCATTACCAATTCGGTCATTGGCGCGGGCGTTACCATTGAGCCGGGAGCAGAGGTACACGATTCCATCATCATGCGCGACTGCCATATCAAAGCAGGCGCAAAAGTAAACAAAGCGATCGTGGCAGAAGATACCACAGTGGGCGAGGGATCCGAGCTTGGTGTGGGCGAGTACGCACCGAGCAAATACGACCCGAAGGTTTACCAGTTCGACCTGGTTACCATTGGTGAGCACAGCGTGATCCCGGATCATGTAAAAATTGGTAAGAATACCGCAATTTCCGGCGTCACCACTCCGGAGGACTATACCGACGGAGCACTGGCAAGCGGAGACTACATTATAAAGGCAGGTGGCGTACGATGAAAGCGATTGGTATTGTATTAGCAGGCGGAAACAGTAAGAGAATGCGGGAATTATCCAACAAGCGCGCGATTTCCGCAATGCCGGTTGCAGGAAGCTACCGCAGCATTGACTTTGCGCTCAGCAACATGAGCAACTCCCATATCCAGAACGTGGCGGTATTTACCCAGTACAACTCCCGTTCCTTAAACGAGCATTTAAGCTCATCCAAATGGTGGGATTTCGGAAGAAAACAGGGCGGACTTTATGTATTCACTCCGACCATCACCGCAGAGAACAGTGACTGGTACCGCGGCACCGCAGATGCCCTTTATCAGAATCTCACCTTTTTAAAGAACAGCCATGAGCCATATGTGGTCATTGCTGCCGGCGACGGTATCTACAAGCTGGACTACAACAAGGTTCTGGAATATCACATTGAAAAGAAGGCAGACATTACCGTAGTCTGCAAGGATATGCCAGAGACAGAGGACATCACCCGCTTTGGCCAGGTGAAGTTAAACGATGACGGCCGCATCATCGACTTCGACGAGAAGCCTATGGTTTCCACCTCCAGCACCATTTCCTGCGGTATTTATGTGATCCGCAGACGCCAGCTGATCGAGCTCATTGAGCGCTGCGCGGCAGAAGATCGCGTAGACTTTGTCCGCGATATCCTGGTGCGTTACAAAAACTTAAAACGTATCTATGCATACAAGCTGAATTCCTACTGGAGCAATATCGCTTCTGTAGAGTCCTACTACAAGACCAATATGGACTTCTTAAAGCCGGAGGTACGCAACTATTTCTTCAAGGAATATCCGGATGTATACTCCAAGGTGGATGACCTTCCGCCGGCAAAATACAATCCGGGCGCACTGGTGAAGAACAGCCTGATTTCCAGCGGATCTATCATCAACGGAACCGTAGAAAACTCCATTCTCTTCAAGAAAGCATATGTTGGAAACAACTGCGTGATCAAGAATTCCATCATCCTGAACGATGTTTATATTGGCGACAACACTGTTATCGAGAACTGCATCGTAGAGAGCCGCGATACCATCCGTGCCAACACGACCTATATCGGTACGCCGGATGATATTAAGATCGTTATCGAGAAAAACGAGCGCTATACCCTGTAAGGGGTCCGGCAGGACAGCCGGCAGGGCGGCATCGTTTCGACATCATGAAAACAGGCAGAGCTGACCGGGACAGGCCTTCGGGCTTTTCCCGGACGGCTTCATTAAAACGGGGGAGGGGTTCCACATGCAGATAACAGATGTGAGAGTGAGGAAAATCGAAAAAGAAGGGAAAATGAAAGCAATCGTTTCCATTACCATAGATAACGAATTTGTTGTCCATGATATCAAAGTCATTGAAGGTGAGAAGGGATTGTTCATCGCTATGCCGAGCCGCAAGGCAGCAGATGGCGAGTACCGTGATATCGCACATCCGATCAATTCGGGAACCCGCGATATGATCCAGTCTGTGATCCTTGAAAAGTACGCGACAGCGGCACTGGAGGAGCAGCAGGAAGAGCTGGCATAAATAACGTCTGCAAATAACGCACAAATATATAAAAAGTCAGAAAGGCACTCGCGGGATATCGTCTCTGCGGGTGCTTTTTTTGTATGATAGGAAATTACGTCCCCAAGTCACATTCTTTTTCACCCGAAAAAATACCAATTTTGCCGAAGTTTGACCGATTGGGGCGAAGTACTTGCATCCGGTACTTTTACTTGCTATAGTGAGTAGAAAGGGAGGCGTGCGTTATGAAAAAGGAAAAAGTGCATGATAATGCAATAAAAAATATAACGGAAACAGGAGCTTTAAAAATGGGGGAAATAACAGAAGCAAAACGGGAAGAAGTATCCGGAAAGAACTTTCAGAATGATCCGAATGTCATTTACATACAGATGCTTGGAGGATTCAGCATGACCTATCAGGGACAGCCGCTTCTTCTGGGAAAGAGTCTCAGCAGTAAGATGCTGCACCTTTTGATGCTTCTCATCTACAGCCGCGGAGAGGGCATCCGGAGAACCCGGCTGCTGGAGCAGCTCTACGGGGACAGCGACATAGAGCAGGCGGCCAATTCCCTGCGTGCCATGATCTTCCGGCTGAGAAAAAGCCTGGTGGCAGCCGGTCTTCCCGATGGCGAGTATATTTCCACCAAAGGCGGCATATACATGTGGGCAGCGGAGCATGTAGATGTGGAGCTTGATGTAGAGGTGTTCCAGAAGCAGGTCATGGCAGCACTGGAAGAAAAAGAACCTTTGAAAGAGGTAGAGCTCCTGGAGGAGGCATGCAGGATCTATAAAGGCGAATTTCTTCCGTTGATGATCGCGGATGACTGGGTGGCAGCTGCGAACTGGAAGTATCAGGAGCTTTACTTTAAGGTGTTGAGAGAGCTGAGCAGGCTTTTGAAAAAGCAGAACCGCTATGCAGAGCTGCTTCCGTATTGTGAGCAGGCACTCAGCCGCTACCCCTACGAGGAATGGCAGCTGGTCAAGCTGGAGTGTCTGACTGCCATGAAGGAATATAAGCTGGCTGTGGAGTATTATGAGCAGATCGCCAAGGAATCCCAGCAGGAATACGGCATCCGCATGTCGGAGGAGATGATGGAGCATTACCGGGCAATCCGCAATATGATCCAGTACGAGATGAATAATATAGAAGAAATCCAGCAGCACCTGAGACCGGATCCCAATGTGTTCGGCGCAACCCGGTGCGATTACCTGACCTTCATTGATATTTACCGGTATATCGTCTGGGTGCTGGGACGGGAAGATACCAGGGCACATCTGGTGCTCTTTACCCTGCTTGACCGGGACGGCGAGCCTCTGGAATCCTCCGAGCAGCTGGAGGAGGTACGACAGAGACTGGAACGCTCCATTATCCGCTCGGTGCGCAGATCAGATCTGTACACCCGCTACGGCAAGAACCAGTTCCTGGTGCTGGTCACCAGCACAGACCAGGACGGCTGCAAGATTGCGGCAGACCGTGTATGCAGGAACTTCCGGGCGGTGAACCGGCGCCGGAAAATCGATGTATATTACGCATGCAGACCGGCACTGGCAGTGAGTGGAGACAGCCTGAAAAGAAATATGGGAAAGAACGTCAAGGAGCTGGAAATTGCGGAAGGATCAGAAAAAATTAAGGAAAAATATGGAAAATAACAGTTCTTGTAACGCTTAAAAGAGTATACTGAAGATGACAATGAAACAGTTGTCTGAAAAACGTTATCCTTACATTTAGATAGCAAAAAATAAAGGGAAAAGGAGAGAGAAGTATGAAAGGACTCGAAGCGAAAACACTGGGCCTGAGAAAAGTCATCAGGCACGAGTATAAACGCATCGTGGCGTTTATGCTGACGGTAGCCATGGTTGTGACCAACTTTGGCACCAACCTGACCGTGGCATTCGCGGCAGGCGAAGAAGAAAGCTCTCTGTTCCTGCTTAACAGCAGCGAACTTGAGGATGCGATCAGCACAGCTCTGGAAAGTGGAGATGTGTTCGATTTTTCATCCCTGGAGCTGAAAGCAAAACAAAAGAGCCTTAAGACTTCCTATGAAAAGCTGATAGGAAGCAAGGCCGGAAAGGTGTATCAGCTCGATGTAGATATCGACAGCAGTTATGCAACAGAGCATACAGATCTGCAGGTATTCTACAACGCAGGTACCGACGATGTGGTATTCCTGTTCATCAACGAGAGCGACATGGCAGTAACCTTCCGCGCAAACGTAAGCGGATATGAAACTGCACGTGTCACTGTAAATCCGAACACCACTAACATCGAAGATGCAGAGGGTGTGGAGAACGCGGAAGACTACAGCGGCACCACCATGGTGGACGATGAAAAGAAGCCGCAGGCAGAGGTTGTAAAGCCGGAAGGCGAGACCTCTGAAGCCGAGAGCGCTTCTGACGAAACCGAAGCAGCCGAGACCGAAGCAGACGTAACCGAGAGCGAGAACGCTTCCGAGAACGGCGAGGCAGAGGAGACCACCGGCGCAGAGGAAGCTGCTGAGACAGAAACCTCCGCAGCAGCCGAGACCGAAGCAGAAACTGAGCCGGAAACCGAGGCAGCAGAAGAGGCTGAGGAAGAAATTGAGCTTACTCCGGAAGAGGGAAGCGCAAGCGCATCCATCTCCGCAAAGAAGGTATTCCGTGTAAGCACCAGCGCAGAAGCAGCAGTGGAAGCTCCGGCAGCAGACGCTGAGGAAGAGACCGAAGCAGAGGAGCCGGAAAAAGAAACAGAGGCTCCTGTAGAGACTACCGCAGAAGAAACCGTTGCTGATGACAGCACGGAGGGAACCATTGCAGACGAGACTCAGGCAGACGAGACCACCGCAGCCGATGAGACAGACGGCGAGCTCACCGATGAGACTGAGGCTCCGACCGAAGACGTTACCGCTCCGGATGAAACAACTGGAGAACAGCCGGCAGGCAACGGCGGCAGCGAGAATATTGGTTTTGACAACGACGAGCAGTTCCTGGAGGATGACTCCATTGAACTGGCAGGCGAGCTGAATGGTAAGGCATACAATACCGTAACCATCTGGGGCAGCGCAAACGCAAGAGCGTATGTGGTAAAGGCCGAGGACCTGACCGGTGAGGCAGCAGTAGAGGGCCAGTACAGCGTAGATTACTCCGTAGATCCGGTAGGTGCAGCAACGATCAAAGGCGCACACACCGTAAACGAAGGCGAGACCCTGTACTTTGCAGTAGACCCGCAGGTAGGCTACGAGATCACCGAAGTAACCGCCAACGGCGAACCTCTGGAAGAGGCAGACGCAGCAGATGTGGCAAGCGCATCCGATCTGGAGCAGCATGAGCATGTCTATGCAGTAGAAGCCGTTACCGAAGATCTGGAGATCGTGGCAAGCCTGGAAGAAACCATGGGCGTGGCACATCCGGAATTCAGCGCATCCTATGTGAGCAGCGAAGGCGTGACCATCAGCCTGCACGCAGAGGAAGGTATTCTTCCGGAAGGCACCGAGCTTTCCGTAACCGAAGTGACCGACGCTTTGGGCGATACCATCAAAGAGAAGATGGACAGCGAGGCCGAGGGCACAACCGTTCACAGCGTATTAGCATACGATATCAATCTCCTTTATAATGGGAAGAAACTCAGCAACAGCTGGTCCGAGAGCGGCTATGTAGACGTAACCTTCACCGGTGCTCCGATCCAGGAAATGACCGAGGCTTCCGATAAGGTCGAGATCGTAGCAGTAGACGATACCAGCAAGACCCAGCTGAGCGCAGAGAATGCAGCAGAGGCTGAGGCAGGCGAGCTGAAGCTTGAGACTGTCAGCGAGCAGAACGTAGAGGCTGAGGCTGTAGAGGAAGTTGGATTCAAGGCAGAGCACTTTACGATTTATGCGGTAGCAGCGTCGAGTGGTGTTATGGTTATTGCCAATGGTACATTAAATGTTGCCAAAACTTCCATGAAGGTGGGGCAGACCCAGTCAATCACTACGCCGTCAGTTAATGATAATTGCAATGAATATGAATGGTATTCCGATAATACTAATGTGGTTCAAATCTCAAATCAGAAAAAGAAAACTGCTCAGATAAAGGCGATAACAGCGGGAACGGCTACAATTACCTATAAATATTGTGTTAATAGCAGTTGGTTATGGCATAGTCACGATATGAGCGGAAATAATAAGGTGACCATTACCGTTACAGCAGATCCAATTACCGGAGTGACCTTAACCGGTGAAGATACTGTGAAAGCATTTGACAGTATCAAGTTGACAGCAAAAACAGAACCAGTAGGGTCGGCTGCTTCTTCATTAGAATGGGAATCTTCGAATACAGCAATTCTCACAGTGGATAATACCGGAAATGTGACGGGAGTTGCTCCTGGAACCGCCATTGTGACGGTGCATGCAACTTCTTCTGTTGATGCTAAAGTTTATACAGCAACGAAAGAAATTACGGTAATACCTGCGACACAGTCAACAGATAGGGCGTTGTTCTATTATTTAAAAACACCGACTAGCGATCCTAAATCTAATGAGACAAGTCAATGGGGAGAGTGCATCGGAGAAGGAACTATTACAGTGACTGGTGGCACTTGGGTAGATTCTGGAAAAAATATGTATAGCCCGACACATAGAGTTCTTACATGGCCAGATGGATCTACTGGATCCACATGGACTATTGATAAGAACGAATATGATTCTCATTGGAATGCGATTTTTAATGCATATAAAGCAAGTGTTGAAAGTAAGTATGATGGTGTCACGTTAACGAAAGATGATATTCAGTCAATTACGTTAATACCATATAAAATTTCACGAAATAATAGTTCTACTCCAGATAAGCATGTTGATTGTCGAGTTCGTATTGAAGTTAATGATTTTTACAATGCAATTTATTATGTGGAAGATGCTGGTGAGACTGGTTTCCAATCAGTACAGCAGTCTGGCCCATATCGTGGCGGAGATACAACAGAACCGACTGCTACTACAGTGGCAGCTTATCCACATACAAAAGAAATAAATGGTGTTACTTATACATTTGTAGGTTGGTATGATAACGATCAGTTTACAGGTAACGTGATATCCTTCCCATATGCAATGTATGCGAATAAAGAATTTTACGCAAAGTATGTTGCTGGATATAATGTGAATTATGATTTGGATGGTGGAAGTTGGAATATTCCAAATACATATTTTAAAAATGCAGGTTCAAATGTGTATGTAGTTGGCACTACTCCGACAAAAACAGGTTATGATTTTAATGGCTGGGATCGCCAGGATGATAATTCTCATGTTTATGTAGCTAATGAAAGATTCACGATGCCAAATGATAATGTTACTTTTACGGCAAAGTGGACACCAAAAGAAGTATCCTATACAGTAAATTATTATTGGGCAGGAACTACAACTTCGGTGGCAGAATCAAAAACAGTAACAGGTAAGCATTTTGGTGATGTCATAAATGATGAAGTACCGGTTGAGGTTGGCGGTTATACGGCTATCAATACATCGCAGTCTTTAACGCTTGGTTCCGAAGCCAATATTATTAATTTCTACTATTATAAGAATGTAATTTTGACTGCCAATAGTGATGAGAAGACTTATAATGGAAATGAACAAAATGTACATGGTTATACCTGTTCTGTCTCTGGAGTAGTATTCAGTAGGATAACAGCTGTAGCAAACGGAACAGATGCAGCAGAGTATGCGTCCACATTTACGGAAAATGCGGTTGGAAAGATTGATGACAGTAGAAGATATATTGTGGAATCAACTCATACTGGTCTTCTGAAGATTAAGCCGCGTCCGGTAACAGTCAAAGCAGCGAGTGATGAGAAGGAATACGATGGAACTGTTCTTACCAATGCAGGCTGGAGTGTAGAAGCAGCAACAGAAACTACCGGCCTGGTAGGAACTGATACGATTGGAGACGTAAAGGTAACTGGTTCCCAGTTATATCCGGGAAGCTCATCCAACGTACCGTCAGAAGCAAGCTTTACAAGCGGCAAGGCAACGAACTATCAGATCAGCTATGTAAACGGAACTCTTAAAGTTAAAGATCGTGGCACCAAGTATGTGATTACGGCAAATGCACCGGATAGAGAATACACATACGATGGAACAGCCAAGACAGCATCCGGAGTTACTTATGATAAGTTAACTTTTGGAGGGAAGACCTATACTGTAGAAGGCCTGAGTTCCAGCAGAACAGAGACAGATGCGGATCCAGCAGGATATGAAACCACGATTGTAGGAACAGCAGTTGTAAAAGACAGTGATGGGCAGGATGTAACTGAACAGTTTACAGTAAATGCAACAGACACTGGTTTATTAAAAATTAATCCGCGTAAGGTAACAATTACGGCAGCAAGTGATAAGAAACAGTATGACGGAACCGTACTTGTTTGTGGTAATTGGAGCGTGGAGAAAGCAACTGAAAATACTGGACTTGTAGGTGGAGATGTAATTGGAACTGTAAAAGTAACAGGTTCTCAGTTACAGCCTGGTAAATCTTCTAATGTACCGTCAGATGCAAAGTTTACGGTAGGAAAAGCTTCTAACTATGATATTGAATATGTAAACGGAAGCTTAGAGATTACTGGTAACAGCAATAACAATAATGGCGGCGGAGGTGGCGGAAGCTCCTCTGGCGGTGGCGGCGGAAGTTCTTCTGGTCCGAGAGACAACGGTTCTACACCGTCCGGCGGCCCGGGAACAACAACCGTAACCATTGACCCGGATGCAGTTCCGTTAGCAAACCTGCCGAACGAAGACGGAGCAGACAATCTGCTTATGATCGACGATGAGGATGTGCCGTTAGCAGCACTTCCGAAGACCGGCCAGAGCGGAACAAACGGACTGGTATTCTTCCTGTCCAGCATGATGCTTGCAGCATTTGTGGCAGTGACCAAGAAACGCGAAGACGATAAGTAATGGAATCGTTTTCAACCATAAGAAATACAGAGAAAGCGCCGGGAGCGAAATGCTCCCGGCGCTTTTCCGGTATCTGAAAGTTTGTCGGGCCGTTTTCATTGCAATACATTCTGAATTTTGCTATTCTATATTTATAAAAAACCATGTTTACAGAAAGCAGCATAGGAAGGATAAAATGATGTATTTAATTGCAGGACTTGGGAATCCCACACGGGAATATGATAAAACGAGACATAACGTTGGCTTTTCGGTGATCGATGTGCTGGCGGACAAATATAATATTGATGTGAGTGACCGCAAGCACAAGGCGCTGTGCGGCAGGGGCGTGATCGAGGGGGAGAAGGTGCTTCTTTTAAAGCCTCAGACCTTCATGAACTTAAGCGGCGAGAGCATCCGCGAGGCGGTGGATTATTATAAGATTGACCCGGAGGACATCATTGTCATTTACGATGATATCAGTCTGGAGCCGGGACAGCTGCGCATCCGGTTAAAGGGAAGCGCCGGCGGGCATAATGGAATCAAGAACATCATTGCGCACCTGGGCACTCAGGAGTTTCCGCGCATTAAGGTGGGCGTGGGCGCGAAGCCGCCAAAGATGGATCTGGCAGATTATGTGCTGAGCCGTTTCGGAGCAGAGGAGCAGAAGGTCATGGATGAGGCGTTTGGCGAGGCGGCTGAGGCTGCGGTCATGATGATGACAACCGGAGCAGAGCGTGCCATGAACCACTATAACGCGAAAAAGAAAGCGGAGTAAGGTATTATGAGCAGGGGATTTGCAAATCCACTTACAGAATTGGCGGAGTTTGAAGAGCTGCAGCGCAGTCTGGCAAAGAAGCAGGGGCCGGTGCAGGTCAGCGGCTGTCTGGATTCCCAGAAGGTACACCTGATGCAGGAGACCATGACAGACCGGCCGTGGAAGCTTGTGGTAACCTATGATGATGCCAGGGCACGGGAGATTTACGATGATTTCGGCTGCTTCCGGGACAATGTCTGGCTGTATCCGGCGAAGGATCTGCTGTTTTACAGTGCGGATATCCACGGCAATCTGCTCACCAGGGAACGGCTGCAGGTTCTGCGCCATCTGATGGAGGACGAAAACGGTGTCGTGGTGACCACCATGGACGGCCTGATGGACCATCTGCTTCCGCTGCGCTGCATGCAGGAGCAGGTGCTTCATCTGGAAACCGGACAGGAGCTGGACCTGGAAGCCTGGAAGCTCCGTCTGGCTGAGCTTGGCTATGAGCGTATGCCGCAGGTGGACGGTATGGGGCAGTTTTCCGTGCGGGGCGGTATTCTGGACATCTATCCGTTGACAGAGGAGCTTCCGGTGCGTATTGAGCTTTGGGACACCGAGGTGGATTCCATCCGTACCTTTGACCTGGAGAGCCAGCGCTCCATTGAGCAGCTGGATGAGATTGACATTTATCCGGCCACCGAAATCGTGCTGACAAAGAAGCAGGCCAGGGAAGGCATCGAGCGGATCCGCGGTGAGGCAAAGGCCTTTGCGGAGAAGCTGAGAGCACAGCAGAATACCGAGGAAGCATACCGCATCAGCGGGATTGTAAAGGAACTGACGGAGGGCATCGAGGAGGGCTGGAAACAGACTGGACTGGATGCCTGGATTTCGTATTTTAATAAAGAAACCGTTTCGTTTCTGGATTACTTTGATCCGGAGCGGAGCATGATTTTTCTGGATGAGCCGCTGCGCCTGAAGGAACAGGGCGAGGCGGTGGAGCTGGAGTTTCGGGAGAGTATGGAGCACCGGCTTGAGAAGGGCTATCTGCTTCCGGGACAGACCGGGCTTTTGTATCCGGCGCGTGAGATTCTGGCAAGGGCGCAGCGTAAGGATACGGTTTATCTGACCGGTCTGGAGCAGAAGCTTCCGGGCATGACGACCGAGGCGCGGTTCTCGTTCGATGTTAAGAACATGAATTCTTACCAGAACAGCTTCGAGATGCTGATCAAGGATTTGACCAGCTGGAAAAAGGAGCGCTACCGGGTGATCC
>ERZ838839.2738-NODE-2738-length-12639-cov-3.887873_pt1 | contig 12639 bp, 5 predicted proteins | sample MGYA00519909_ERZ838839 | MGnify/ENA primary metagenome ERZ838839 (study PRJEB31850, sample SAMEA3708843) | human gut metagenome | biome: human gut; feature: human-associated habitat; material: faeces | place: China | collected 2014 ... | reverse complement strand
ATTCAGTTCAATGATTCTGTCGAGATACTTTGCTCTTGTAATTGTTTTCATATCGTCACCCACTTTCAAAAATCGAATATTTTTCATTTTTTGAAACTGCTTCAATGTATTTATTATACTGTCTGCTAATAGTATGTGCAAGACGTCGCTTTCAAAAACTCAATCAGAGTACTCAGACATTCTTTGCCATTGTTTTCTCCTTCTCTGTTCTGAATTGCCATGCGTATCATCCTCTCAAATGACTCGCTGAAATGTTCATCATCTTCTGGCGTCCATTTCTTTGGCCCTTTTATATGATTTTTTCCAGAAGCCACAATTTTAAATTTTTTCTTAATTTGTGGCGTTATGATAAATTAATATCCTTCTTACCCAAAAGAAAATCAACAATATTGATATGTGCAATTCCATTTCTTGAATAATCAAATCTATCTAATGAAAACACATATTTCGGTGATGCATCACTAATTGGCTTAAAAGCACCAAACTCTCTTTCAATCGTTTCCTTGCCAGCCAAATAATATGCCACCTGAATAAAACATTTCTTTCTTCCATTTATTGCAACAAAATCAATTTCACCCTTATATGTTTTTCCTGTAAAGACTTCATAATCTCTTGCTTTTAGCTCGTTATAAATTATATTTTCAAGAAAAAAGGTATCCTCAAAATTTACTAAGTTTGTATTTATCATGCGAAAACCAGTATCTACCGCATATTGCTTCTCTATATACGACATTGCCTGTTTTCCTACAATATTAAATCTTTTTACACGATCAATTAGACAAGCCTTTTCCATTTTATCAAGATATCTGTATATCGTCTTTTTATCCAAAGTATCTGCATTTTGATGTATAAAATAGTTCTCTATGTTTTTACTGGAAAATTCCTTTCCTGCATTTGCCATAATATATGTTGCTACTCTTTCAAAGTTTTGTCTATTAACCTTTGATCTGTCAGTAATAATATCCTTATCTAAGATACCTTCATATGTCTGCTCCAAATATCTCTTAATATCACTTTCTTTTGTAAACGAAAAACGCAAAGGGAAGCCACCCCAATTGATATAATCAATCATAAACTCATCCGGAGATATATTTCTTCCTATAGCTGTAGCATATTCGTAGCTTTCGGCAAAGGAAAATGGCATTATTCTAAATTCAACACATCTTCCAACCAACAATGTTGCCATCTTGCCGGATAGCAATTTCGAATTACTTCCAGTAATAAAAATTGAGCAATTTAATGTTGCCCGAAAGGAAGCTAAAACCTTTTCAAAGTTCCTGACATGCTGAATCTCATCTAAAAAAATCAAGTATTTGTCATGATCCTTGATTTGCTCATTCACATAGGAATTAAGTTTTTCTGCAGTTCTTATTTTTTCAAATTGCAAATCTTCAAAATTAATGGTAATAATATGCGCTCTATCAAACCCATTTTCAATAAATTCTTCTTTAATCTGCTCTAACAATATAGATTTTCCACATCTTCTAACACCTGTCAGAACCTTAATTAATGCCACAAATCAAGATTTTTTCAAGATTTGTGGCACATATTTAGAAAATTTCCATTTCAATTTCTACCACTTTTTCATCCGTAACTCGTTCGTCTGTTTTTTTCTGCCATAGGCATTCTCTCCTTTTCCCTGAACTCACTCGCGTTACACGCTCGTTGTCGCGGCATTCGGTGCTCGTAAGCACCTATAAATAAAAAAAAGCAACAATGAATTGTGATCATCATTGTTGCAAAATTTGACTGTTCCCAGGGGGAATCGAACCCTCAACTAGTGCTTAGGAGCTCGAGTCCACACTGGGAACAGCGATTATTTTAAGTAAATATGAGTCAAGGAAAGCCTTGATTTTCCTGACTATTTTGTAAATCTCTGTCAAAATAAGAAAACGGAAAATCACCTGAGAAAAATAGTTTTCGCTGTCAAATCGCTGACATTGTCACCCTGAGGGTTCAGCCATTCCGTTCCAATGATTTTTTCATAAATATGGCTACCATTCCATCTGTAGCAGTAATGATAACACTGTTTTCTTATTAGATTATCTATATTATAGTGTGTAGAGCAAGGGATGTCGATGTTTTTTGACCAAATTATTTTGGCAACCTATTAAATGTTGGGACAGCAAGGATGGGTGTCCTGTTATCGTCGTATTCTGATTTCTTTTAGGGCATTTCAGGACTATCCACAAGGGATACGCTGAACTCCTGTGCGGTTGCGCCCTCCGGCAGCAGCTTTGCCATGACCACCAGCCGCTGATTACCGCTGTTGGCCTTGTCATACTTCCGGCAGCAGGTGGAGAGGGTCAGAACAGTATCTTCCTCGGAGAAAGTCACGCCATCAAAGTCAAGCCAGTTTTTCCGCGCAATCGTCTCAAAGAAGCTGGTCAGATCATCTCCCGTGGGATCAGGCGCAATATAGTCAAAGCCAATATCCGTGACGAACAGCGCGGTGATCTGGAAAATCATGTCCTCACCATCCACAGAGAGATAGATATACGGATGCTCCTTTACAAAGTCTACGTCCATATAACGGTAGAGCTTGGTGAACCGCACACCGTCCGGGTCGCAGTTGCTGGCGGAGTGGCCGAAAATGGTGGTGTTTTTGTCCAGCTTATCCCTGCCGCCGATTTTGTTTTCACAATGGGCATAATAGCAGCCCCACATGGCGTACTCACCGTTTTCATCCAGCTTTAGGTAATAGCCGTTGTCCTCCGCCTGCATCACAGGGTCGTCCACCTCCGCACCGGGGATATACAGCCATGCCACGGTGTCGGGATTCTTCGCTCTGGCTTCCGCCAACTCTGCCTGCCTGTCCACCGAGGGAATAACTTCGCCCGCGGGAGTCGCTGATGGCTGAGGCGCAGATGTGCCGGAAGGCGTTCTGCCGGGAATAGCGAAAAGAGAACAGCGCAGCTTTGGGGCGAGATGCCCGTCCGCTGCGCTGTCCGATGTTCGCTTATGGGGTCATGCCAGCGGCTTTGATGTTTAGCCGTATGTCAGCCGGTCACTTCTTGCAGCGCCAGAGGAAGGTCACGATCTGCGCTCTGGTGCAATCCGCATTGGGGCTGAATGTCGTGCTGGTGGTTCCCTTGGTGATGTTCTCCTTGACCGCCCACAGTACCGCATCAGCATAGTAGGCGGTGGACTTCACATCGGCAAAGGGATTGGCTATACCCGCTGCCGGGGACTTCTCGGAACGCCACAGGAACGCGACAATCTGGGCGCGGGTGCAGGTCATGTTCGGGCTGAATGTGGTGTCGCTGGTGCCCTTGGTGATGCCGTTTTCTACCGCCCACAGCACAGCATCGTAGTAGTAGCTGCCCACAGGAACGTCGGTGAAGGGCATGGCGCGGGGTTCGGGTTTGGGACTGCCAGCGGCACGCCACAGGAAGGTCACAGCCTGCGCACGGGTGCAGATGCCGTCCGGGGAGAAATGGGTATCATCGGTTCCCTTGGTAATGCCGTTCTCCACTGCCCAATCCACAGCATCCTCATAATAGCTGCCGGTGGCTACATCCACAAACACGCCGGTCTGGGGGTTGCCGTTGGCTTTCGTAAAGATGACCTCGATGGTATGGGTTCTGCGGACATTCTCAAAGGTGTAGGACTTCACCGCGCCGATGCTCTTGCCGTCGATCTTGACGTTGGAGATGGCATAACCCTTATCCGGGGTGATGGTGAAGGTCCGATCTCTGCCCTCACGGACGCTGACATTGCCGGAGGGAGAAATGGAGCCGCCAGCCCCGGCAGTTGCCTTGATGGTGTAGTAGCTGTAGCCGCTTCCGCCGGTGCTGCCGCTTCCGCCACTGCCTTCATTACCGCTTCCGCCACCGCCTTCATTACCGCCTGTGCCGCTATTGCGCAGAATCGTCAGCGTGTAGGTTTTAGCACCGATTCTCACGACAATGTCGGTTGTGCCGCTGTTGGGGATGGCAACGGTTGCGCTGCCGCCGGTGGACAGAGCCTGTCCGTTGATGCTCACGGGCTCGCCGTTTCCAGACACCGCTGTGACTAGCGTAGATGTTGCTCCGCTATCATTTTGCAGCGTATAGGTATAGTTTGTTCCGTTGGCGGTAAAATCGCCGAGCCCCACTGCCAGACCTTCAAAGGTCAGAAGGTCTTTACCGGGCACTGCGGCCCGCACCACTACGCGGGTGCCAAGCCGGGAGAAGGTGACGGTTTCTGTCTGGAAGGTTTCCCCGGAGATGGCACCGCCAATACTGGTCTTTTTCGTTTCCAGAACGGTCCCGGCAGCATCCAGCAGCGTGGCCACCAGCTCTGCGCCAGTCTGAGACTGCAGGCAGTTGTTGCGCAGGGTAATGGCGGCGGTGCTGTGACCGTTGCCGTCGTTCCCCTGTGTCACATCCATCGTCAGCTGCTCTCCGGTGCGAGCCAGTGCGCCGGTCATATGGACGCTGGCCTCGCTGTCACTGCCGTTATACTCCGGCAGGCGCTGATTGCTTCCCGTTCCACCGACCTTGCCTTCCGCCCACGCCTCGGCGTACAGATAGGTACCCACATTGGGGATCTCGGTTTTGCCAATGAATGTCATATACTCACCCAGATCATAGGTCAGATCCAGTGTAAAGGTTCCCTGATCAATGCGGGCGAGGGCGCTGTCTTCGGAAATGGTGATTTCATTACCGTTAACCGATACGCCGTTTGTGGTGCAGGCTACCTCTGCAGGTTCGGTATGCAGATCATCCGCATAGAACGCAAGCTTCACCTCGCGGCTCTTTCCGCCGGCCAGCGTGGCGGCAGCGGAATTATAGAGGGTCATGCGCACCGTGCGCTTGCCGGCGCTCTCCGCAATCACTTCCATTTGTGAGATTCCAATGTCGGGATAATCCAGATACACTGTGCCGTTTTCGTGGATGCCGCCGGCGGCGGTGATGGTATAGCCCGGGTCGGTCACGCGGTCCTTCACATGGTGCCAGACGGTAAGGGTGGTGCTTTCATTGGGCAGCAGTTTTTCCGTAAGGGTAGCGGTTTCCCCGCTGCCAAGGCTGACCGTTAGGTTTGTCACATCGTTCAGCCCGGTGTTGCGGATGGTAAAGTGAATGGGTGTCAGGCTGTTCAACGCCAGCGTTGCATAATCCACACCGATCTGTTCCACTGCCACCGCATCGGTGACAAAATCAGAGGTAGCGGTATAGAGGATCGTTTCCTCACCCGGAACGGTCACGCCGCCGATTACCTGCGGGTTTTCATCGTCATACCGGGTGGCCTGAATGGCGGCCTGCACCTGATTGGTGCCGCTGACATAGGCATCAAAGTGGTCAGCCAGCGTGCGATCCGGCAGCTCTGCCAGTTCCAATGGTGCGGACAGAGTGTAGGTATTTGTGGCATAGCGCAGCTTGGCCGCCTTCAAAATGCCGTGATCTACCGCACCGTTGGCATTATTGACAGTCTCATTCCAGACGATGGTAAGATCATTGCGGCTGCGATGATTCCCGCTGAGGGAAGCGAAGCGGAAGTCTCCGCCCACGACGGCGTTGCCGCTGCTGGTCAGGGCAGACAGAGAGCCGGGAAAACTGTTGGACATGATGCCGCTGCCGTCCACAGCCAACAGCTGGATATTGCTGCTGCCGTCTCGGACACTGTGCCAACCGATGACAAATCGGTCATCCCCGCTGCCGAAGTTGGCTGCAACGACCTGGGGGTTTTCGTCAAGATTGCTGTCACAGGTCGCCAGCATGGCTGTACCGGGAGTTCCATCAGCAGCCACGGTACAATAGGCGATCTCGTAGGCGGAGGTATCTCCGGTTCCGCTGCGGTCCAGCGAGTAAACCGCCATAGCGGTTCCGTCGGGCAGCATGGCCGCCTGCAACGCCTTCACGCTGCCAGTAGCACCGTTATAAAGCATTTTTTCCTTGCTCCAGGTGCCGTTAGTGCTGTCATAGCAGCTGTACATGATACAATCTCTGGTCGTGAAGTTCAGCAGGTTGTTGCTGCCCTGCGTACCGGGATCGGGGGTGTAGACGTTGCGCCAGAACACGATGGCTTTGCCGTCGCCGCCCACTGCCGTGGTTGGGGCCAGATCCGGCGTGCCGTCGTTGGTTAGGCGGGTGGAAGTCCAGGTTGTGCCGTTATAGACGGACACTACGATCTCCGTGCTGTTCATCAACAGGTTTTGCTCTTCCAATGTCACGGCATCACCGGCATTTTTACCCGGCAGGTCGGTGCCCATGCGAACCCAAGCCGCCGCCGCGAAGCTGCCAGTGCCGGACAAAGAAACGCTCGTGTCGCCGTAGCCGGAGAACCCTGTAGGATCGTCAATTTTGCTGGAGGTAGAATAGACGCTGCCATTGAGGGTGGAGAAATGTGCCCGGCTGTCGTAAATACTGCTGCTGTTGCCGTCGTTGATGTAGACCAATACCTTCCCGTCATCGCTGAGCTGTGGATAGGATGTGGGGTTGGCATTAGTCTGGATGTTTTCCAGCCCACTGGGGGAGTTCAGAGAGAACAGCATCATCCGCTGCTGGGGCTGGCCCCAGGTACGGGCATATTGCTCCAGATAGTCCCGGCTTTGGAGCGTTGCACTGCCAGAAGCCACCTGCATTCCGCTCTGGGCCGCCGCCATCCGCAGCGAGGCAAGGCTCAGCCCACTGGTGGCGCTATTCCAGTAGTCGTCGATTGTGTTCCAGTCATTAAAAGTCCTGGTGGCTCCAAGGGTTCCGGAGGCGATCACCGCCTCGTAGGAGATAAACAGGAAGGTTGCCACAAATTTGATTCCCACTTCGCTTTGGATTCCCAGAGCCTGACCGTTGATCTGGCGCTTTGTCTCGTCGGCAAGATAGGTGCGGGAAAGGAACTTATTCTGACTGTCCACATCCAAATTGCCGAATAGGCCGATCTTCAGCGCCACGACCGAATAGTCAAAGCCAATACCGCCAAACGCGTGGACATAGGCGTTGATACGCAGCGTGGTCAAAAAGTCATTCACTGCCGTGGCCGTGGGATTGCTCCAGGCAAGCTCTGTACCCTCGCCCTGCCGGCCGTAGCGCACTGCGGTACGGAAATCCAGCTGAATGGCACCACCCAGCTCAAAGGTTGCTGTCAACGGCACAGGACCAGCCATGGCGTTCACGCTGAAGGAGAAGCCCACACCAACACCGGTGGTAAATCCGCCGCCTACGGTGAAAACCTCCCACTCCTTCTTTTCGGTGTTATAGCGGATTTCCGCTTCGTAAAAGCCCTCCAACTGCAAGTTGAGATCCGTGCTGGTGACATTGTCGGCTATGGAGTTGGTTTTGTAGTCCCCCTTGGGATCATAGGTGCCCTGGGCCATCTGGCTCAGGTCCCCGGTCCCGGGCATACCCACTTCCAGGTCCTGCGTCAGCACATTCGCACCCAACGCCACGCCGTCCTCGGAATAGTCCATGTCCTCCATCTCCAGCGTATTGTACCCGGCCCAAATCATGGCACGGAACACGGAGGGATCTTCGCTGGGGGTGATAATCATTTTGAACACGGAAGTGTCCACCGGACCGCTCAGATCATCCAGCCGTCCGGTCAGCACCTTGAGAATGTTACTATCGCCCACTCCGCCAAAGTCGACTTGATTCACTCCACTGGAGGATCCCATCGTCGCCAGAATACCGGTGACGCGGTCATCCTCTGTCACCTTGGGCACTCGGGTCAGATCAACGACCCGGAAGGGCATTATTTTCTCCTGTAGCAGGCTGCCGTTCAGGCTCAGCTGCGTTTTTATACCCACATCCTTGCCGTCAGCGATCCATCCAGAGGTGGTCATGGTGGCCTCGGTGAGAGTCAGATCGTTTTCCGCTACGGGGATGGATGAGAAGGGATACTGCTTGGTACTGCTGCTCTGGGCGGCAGGAATAACGCCGTATTCGTCCGCCAGCTTGAGACTGTAATTCCGCGCGTTGGCAATCTTCTCGCCCCAGAGGAACATGGTGGTGTGCAGTCTTGCTGTTTTAAAGCTGCTGTTAGGTCCAATCTTCCCAGTCGAGCTGCGGACATCCACCTTCTGACCGTTGGCAAGACCGTAATCAACGCTTTGCGCCACAATGAAGGGTTTGTTTTCCTCCCCCGCCGGCACGCGCTCCAGAGAGACAACGCCCTCTGCGGTGCGCATTACATCGTCCACGCCCAGCTTGCCGTTGACGGTCAGCAGCAGCGGATAGTACTTGTCGCCGTCAATTGCGCTGATCTCCAGAATGTACTCCAGCTGATCCAGAGCAGAAAGCGCCGTGGTGTTGCTCTCGCCCTTTTCGGCCGACCAGAACTGGGTGGAATCCAGATAGACGGTTATATTTCCCGCCGCATCCGTGGTATAGGTGTCGCCGGTGATGCCGCTGACAAGTGCTCCTGCCCTGGAGCCCAGCAGAGCTGTCTGGCAGTAGCCTCCGTTTTTATAAACGCCGCCACGAACGGTCACCGTCTTGTTCGCTAGCGGATCGCCGCCCGGCGTGATGAGCGTCACAGATGCCCGGGCGACTCGCCGAAGGCTGAAGGTATTCAAGGGATAAAGCTGCAGTTTTGTGGCATCCCGCTCGCCGGAACGCAGATTTTCTTTATAGATGGTGCCCAGATAAATATCCGCGCCGGAGCCGGACCGCAGAGACACCTCACTGGCGATTCCGTTGGGTTCGTAAAGCGCCAGCACGCCTTCACTGTTGGTCGTGACCGTTTTGGGCACACCTTTGCCGTCGGTGTATTGCAGCGTAGTTTCCGCTGCAGGCGTCAGCTGGAAGAGATAGAACTTATTTTGCAGCGTTTTCGCTGTCACCTGTACGGCGGCACGCATACCCGTGGCGGCATGGGTAGCCGTGACGGTTGCGGTGCCGTTGGCCAAGCCGGACAGCGCCATTTTGGTTTCGGGAAGGTAGGAATCAAAGGAGAAGTTTCTGATGTCCTCATACAGTCCGCCCTGCTTGTAGTTGACGGAAATGGCATTGTTGTTGCTGGAGAGCCACCGGATGCCGTCTTTAAAGGAGTTCCATCCGTACTCGTCATAGTTGATGCCTATGTACTCGATCAGCCCCAACTCCTGGCGCAGCTGCATAATTTCAGCTGTAACAGTGGGCAGGCTGCCGCTGACCTTGGAGGTATTGTCCATGGTCAGCTTAGAAATCGTTTCTCCTTTGTCGTTCTGCACCTTCAGTGCGTCGGCATCGTAGACATACAGGGGGAAGGAGTCGGTGCTGGGAGATTCCTCACCAGGATTCTCCACGCTCAAAACCACTTGATAGGTGTCCTTCAGATTGCCGGCTTTCACACTCTGTAATGACAGGGGGAAGTTCCCGGAGGTGCCGGATAGGCGCTCACTGTCCACCACTTTGGTGGTGGTGTTGTCCTCTGTGACCCGGGTGATGGTCAGCGTGGGCTGCAAAGGGGCGCCCTCAGTAGTGTTTTCCACCGACCAGTCGATATTGACGGCACCGTCGGTATCCTTGAGGTAAATGCTCTGGGGCGGTGTCAGCTTGGCTGTGGCAGGCGGTGCCTGCACGATGATCCAGGCAAGTGCCGACAGGCGGACGTCCTCACCGCCGGCGTTGGGGTGCGGCATGGAGACCAATACCGTGTAGGCAGGGGTATTGCCGTTGGAGAGCTTGGAGAGCACATTCTCCCCGATCCGCACGCTGTTTTTATCCTTGCCGACGGTATAAGTCGCAATGGGCTTGCGGCCGCTCAGCGCCGCCTCATTCGCGTAGTTGCCCTCATACAGGTCAATCCTGTAATTGAACTCTTTGTTCGGCGCCATCAGCGCGGCGTTGGAGCTCCACAGCACGGTGGCGGGCTGATTTACCCGCGTCACGATGGACGCGCCGCCGGGAATCACCAGTGCCAGGGAATCGCCTGCCGTCACGGTATAGGGCTTTGACTTGCCCGTCACATCATCGGCAGTGTCCTCAGTCCCGTTGTCCGCCGTAAAGGTAAAGGTGACGGCTCCCACCTTGGTTCCTGTGGTGGCAACAACGCCGGTATCCTCGTTGATGGTGGCAATGAGCGTGTCACTGCTGCTCCATTTGCCGGTGGTGTAGCTGGCCGTCTCACCGCCTGCCCCCAAAACCTCTGCCTTAAGCGTGGGGCGGGTGGTTTTGCCGAGGGAAATCGTATAGTCGGCGTCATTCGCTTCCGGGAAGACCTTCACCGTGTGCGCGGAAACTTTCTTTGCCACCGTGAACTGCCGGGTCAGGGGAAGAACATTCACCCAGTCAGAATCGGCTTTCGTGCCCTCGTTGGCCTGCAGCGTCACCGTGTAGGTGCGGTCCAAAGCAGAGGGTGCGATTGCGTAGTCGCTAATGGTGAAGGCTTCCTTCTCTGTGTCCAGATAGACCTGCAGATGGATTGGTTCAACCGCAGAGTCGTACCTCAGCTCGAGGCGGAACGGGGCTTCCTTCGGGTCTGTGCCTGCCGGGATGTGATAATTGCTGTATACGGTCTTGTAGACCTGCTCCATGTTGGCGTTCATCGTGAACGATGCCTTGCCGTCGGCGTAGTCGGCGGTCAGTGCGGTGGGAGCGTTACGCATCAAGACGCTCTTCAGATCAACGTCGGTAATCGAGTTGCTTGGATAGAGTGAGGTATCCAGCGTATGACCGAAAACATCTTCCACACCGGTCATACCATTGACGGTGACCGTGGTGTCATCCGCATCCTGCACTGGGTACCAGAGCATTGCCGTGACGCCGTAGTTGTTCATGGAAAGCTCAGCGGCGCTATACACTTTGCCATTGATGGTCACGGTGGCGTTTCTAAGATCCACGAACTCGTTAAAGGTAACTGTGATGGGCACGTGTTGTCCGCTGGCATAGATTCCCGCCGGGGCCGTGACGCTTTGAATGGTGGGATTGTCCGTGTCCACCAGCTTGGCGGAGACGTTGCTGGTCGTGGCGGTGGTGGTGGAATTTGGGGTATCTCTATTTACATTCTTCAGATACAGTTCGAAGGGCAGATAGTACTGCTGATCCCCTCTGTTTTGCGTGGTAGACTGCAGGGAGATGCTGACCGTACTGCCCTTGTTAATCGTACATTCCTCCGTTCTCTTTCTGTCGCCGCTGAGCGTCAGAGCTGTTCCATCGAGCTTGTACTCCGTCAGACAGAACGGGGCATATGGTTGTGGGGTTATAGAATTATAATTGCCATACGGCGCAGGGCCAGTATAGGCAGCTGCGTCGGTACTCCAGTCAAACTTGATGCTGGCGTCGATTTGGTATGGCTGATAAAATGGGTCGGAGTCGACGGGAAGCACCGAGTTGCGGGCACCCTCCAAAATTCCGATGGTATCGCTTAGCGCAACGAAGTCCGGATTGTTGGCACCGGTGGCTGCAAGGTATTCATTTGCCAGCAAAGGAATAAACAAATCATCATATAATACGGTTGTATTTTCGAGTTTTTCAACATAACTCGGCGCGGTCATTGATGTTTGTATTGTGGGGGCGTCAACCGTCTTTTTTAGCTTGAGCTGACAGTGGTCGGCATAACCGGCGCCGTCATAGAACACCAGATTTTCCGCATCGTAAAATTCAATCATCCCCAGCAGGTCACCATAGGAATAAGAATTATCGTGCCAGGCTTGGGTACTTCCTTTGGTTGTAACTTTGACAGTGATTTTACAACCACCTAAACTGAAAGTCGAGCCTACGTCATAGGTCAGCTTGTAGGACCCGTCGCCTTTGGCGACCCCACTCGTCTCGCCTATCGAGACCTCCACATCGGTGATATACTCGCTGAGCTGGCCTTTTTGAATGCGGTAGGAAAAGCCGACCGGTTTTCCGCCATATACAGTAAAAGTCCCGGAGCTCCAGCTGTTGGTTGCGAGATCCCCCAGCGTTTGGCTCATCATGCCGCTCATATCCACCGTCTCAACGCCCACAGGCGCTGTGGCAGAGGCGGAATACTGCAAACTGATGCCCTGCAGCTCCAGCTGCTCCATCAGGCTATTGAGATTCTCCAGTGCTTCCCCGGTAAACTCCCTGCCGGAGAAATAGGTGTCCTTGATCCGCTGCAGCTCCTGTTCGATTTGGATCATGGTCTTCAAATCGCCCAGCGCCACCGGAGTCCCATCCACGTCGGCTATACGGGTGAGATCCGTGGCGGGATTTTCCAGCAGCTCCATGACAGCCGCCAGTGTCAACACCTGACCGTCCAGCGTGATGGTTTGATCCACCTTGAAATTGCCGTCTTCATCCAGCAGCCCCAAAGCGTTCAGCATGGAAAGCACCTGGTCGCTGCTATCGCCGGTCGAGGCGGAGAGCTGCTCCAAAATCGCCTGATTTTCCTCGGGTGTGTTGCCCAGCGAATCGCTCACCGCTGCAAACGCCGTAGTTGGCAGCATCGTGAGCGTCATGCACAGGCTCAGCAGCGCCGCTAAAAATCTTTTCTTCATGTTTCCTCATCCTCCTTGGTTTGTTCCTGCTGTTTATTGTTTTTTCTCAATCGTGTGCAAAACACGGTAACGACCACCGCCTGCGTCAGCGCCGCGCACGGCAGCATACACGCTGCGGAGAGGCTTATTGCCTCGCGCCGCTGTCTCCGGCGGGTGTTTTCCCGCACCCGCTGCTTGACGAGTGCGACTCGTTTTGCGGTATCGTACATTTCGTTTGAACCTTCTCTCTGGATTTTTTGAAATGCGGCTTAAAAACCCCTTCACTTATATAGGTACAA
>ERZ838839.2731-NODE-2731-length-12662-cov-3.471484_pt1 | contig 12662 bp, 11 predicted proteins | sample MGYA00519909_ERZ838839 | MGnify/ENA primary metagenome ERZ838839 (study PRJEB31850, sample SAMEA3708843) | human gut metagenome | biome: human gut; feature: human-associated habitat; material: faeces | place: China | collected 2014 ... | reverse complement strand
GTACTGCACGGATACCGCAGTGACTACACAGGCGCGTTGCAGTTGGCAGCGCCCTATTATGAAGCTGGCTATCAGGTGATCGCACCCGACCTGCGGGCCTGCGGCGAGAGCGAGGGCGACTATGTAGGCATGGGGTGGCTGGACCGCGAGGACATACTGCGCTGGATCGATTTCATCCTTGCGGATGACCCGGAGGCGAAAATTGTTATCCACGGCATCTCAATGGGAGCGGCTACAACGATGATGACGGCAGGGGAGAGCACACCCGACAATGTGAAAGCCTTCGTGGAGGACTGCGGCTACACCAGTGTGTGGGATATTTTTTCCAGTGAGCTGCAGCTGCGGTTCGGGCTGCCGGAGTTCCCGATTTTGTATACGGCCAGCGGTGTCGCCAGGCTGCGCGCAGGGTACAGCTTCACCGAGGCGAGCGCCCTTGCGCAGGTAGCGCGCTGCGAAAAGCCTATGCTTTTCATCCACGGCACGGCGGACGACTTCATCCCCTACGAGATGATGGATACACTGTACAATGCCAAGCCCGGCGACAACAAGGCCGAGCTGACCGCTGAGGGCGCGGGCCACGGTGAGGCCATGTACGCGCTGGGGGACAGCTACTGGGATACGGTGTTTGATTTTATTGCGCCTTATATGGCGTAATGCGTCGGATTCGATAGGAAAAAGCGGCACGGCGATGGCTGTGCCGCTTTTGTGCTGCCTGGGCAGGATACGGCGTACAATGCAGCAGGGGAGGGGTGAGAATGCAGTATACCGTTATCGAGTTTTTCCAGTCGGAAACCGAGAAGGAGCGGCGGCGAAACCTTGAACGCCTTTTACAACAGCTGCAGCAGATAAACGGCCCAAAGGACGGCGGCACCGATGCCCCCGCGTAAGGGCTGGGCGGCGGTCTACTGCCGCCTGAGCAAGGAGGACGAGGAAAAGACCGCGCGCGAGTCCGAGAGCATCCGCAACCAGCGGGCGCTGCTGCTGGCCTGGGCTGCGGACCACGGCTACCGCATTTATAGGGTATACACCGACGAGGACTACTCCGGCATTGACCGTGCGCGGCCCGGCTTCAACGCGATGCTGGCCGACGCGCGGGCGGGCAGATTTGAGGTCATTCTGGCAAAAACGCAGTCGCGGTTCACCCGTGACATGGAGTTGGTAGAAAAATATCTGCACGGGCTGTTCCCGGAATGGGGCGTGCGGTTCATCGCGGTGCTGGACCATGTGGATACCTGCGACCCGGCAGGCAAAAAGGCACGCCAGATCAACGGACTTATCAATGAGTGGTACCTGGAGGATCTGTCCGGGAATGTGCGGGCTGTGCTGGACCACAAGCGGCGCAGCGGAAGCTACATTGCGAGCTTTGCGCTCTACGGCTACCGGAAGGACCCGCAGGATCACAGCCGTCTGCTCCCGGACGAACTCGCCGCGCAGGTCGTTCGGCAGATATTTGCGCTGTATCTGCAAGGAAACGGTGCGGGCAGGATCGCCCAGACCCTCAACGCACAGGGTGTGCCGCCGCCGTCCGCCTACCGCGCGGTCAGTGCTGGCCAGCCGCGCCCCACGCCCGCGCCGCTGTGGTGCAAGGCAACGGTGCGGCGCATTCTGTCCACGCAGACCTACGCGGGCGATCTGGAGCAGGGCCGCGTGCGCAAGCTGAATTACAAGTCCCGCAGAGTCATCCGCCTGCCGCGGGAGGATTGGATCATCGTACCCGGCACCCATGTGCCGCTCATCAGCCGGGCGGATTTTGCAGCGGTGCAGGCGCGGCTGGCGGCGCATGGCGGACAGACAGCGGCAGCGCGCCACCCGCTGGCCGGGCTTGTCCGGTGCGGTGCCTGCGGAGGCAAGATGGAGCTGACCGGCGCGGCGGCGCGGCGGTACTTCCGCTGCCGCACGGCGCGCCGGAGCAAGAACGCCTGCCCGGGCCAGCCCTACTGGCCGCTGTGCGACGCCGAGGCGCTTGTCGAAAAGCAGTTGCCCCGCTATGCCGCTGCGCCGGGGCAGCTGACGCAGGACCAGGCCGCGGCCCTGCTGCAAAGCATTACCGTTTACCCGCCGCAGGACGGCACACGCCGTATAGAGCTGCGGTGGAGCTTTTAAATAGAAGTGCGCCGTGTGCCGGGTGCGCTATCCCAGGTAGGGTAGACCTCACTCGACGCGACGTTGGCGATATAGGACTGGAAGCTGACCGTTACGTTGCGGACGTTGGCCGACGGCTTGCCCAAGTGTACTGTGATCTTCTTCGGCACGACGATGCGGGACAGCACGCTGCCGGGCAGCAGTTCCTCCGGCGCAGGGCCGCTGCCGCCGTTCCCGGCAAAAAGGGTGTGCGGCGGGATCGTGACGATGTCGGTCTCGACCTCCCCCGTGCGGCTGACGGCGGAAGCGGGGGCCGCCCCTGCGGGCAGCAGGTTCAGCCGCGCCACGGTCTGCTGGGCGTCAAAGACCTGCACGCCGTTCAGCACAAGGGGCTGCCAGCCGTCCAATGCAGCTTCAATGCGGTAGAGTGCGTAGGGCTGCACCGTCGTATTGGCGGCGTCCAGACTGTAGGCGGCATCGGGGGCGGGCAGGTCGGCGGCTTCGGCAAAGCCGTCCGCATCGGTGACGAGCCGGGCGCGGACGCTGCCGCCCGCATCCGTTACGGTCAGGGTCACGCCGGGCAGCGGCGCGGCCTGCCCGGCAGCAGAGGTATAGATCAGTATACTGCCTTTGGACATATAAAAACACCTCCTGCCCCACGCTATGCAAACGCGCACAACTGTGTTACAATGGGGGCAGGAGGAGCGATTATGGTATATCTTTCCGGGTTCCGGTTCCCAGACCGGGCACAAGAAGCGAACTACATGGCGTTCAGCCCGCGCGCGAGGCAGACCTGTTATGACTCGTACTATCCGTTTGGATTGTTCGAGGGCCGCACGTTGCCCGAGCTGGATTTTCTTGAGATCACGATCCTGTACGGCGGCAATGGCAGCGGCAAGACGACCTTATTAAATGTAATGGCCGATGCCCTGCGGCTTTACCGCCGCGCAGAGTATAACCGCACGCCTTTTTTTGACGATTATGCGCGCCTGTGTGAGCCGCGGACTATGCGCCCCATACCCACGGGCAGCATGATTTTGACAAGTGACGATGTGTTTGATTATATGCTCGATCTGCGGGCGCTGAACGATGGCGTGGACATGCGGCGTGAGCAGATGTTTGCGGATTACAATGACCTTCGGCGGGAAAAGTTTCAGATGCACGGCATGGAGGACTATGACCGGCTCAAGCAGGTGAGCGCCGCGCGGCGATACAGCCAGTCCCAGATGGCACGCCGCACGCTGCCCGCCAATGTGCGCACCCGCTCCAACGGCGAGAGCGCATTGGCCGTGTTCAGCGAGCGCATTCGTGAGGACGCACTGTATTTGCTGGATGAGCCTGAAAACAGTCTTTCACCCGAGCGGCAGCTGGAGCTTGCACGGTTTTTGCATGATTCGGCGCGGTTTTACAACTGCCAATTTATCATGGCGACACACTCGCCGTTTTTACTGGCCTTGCCGGGGGCGCGGATTTACGATTTGGACAGCGAGCCTATCGCAACAAAGCGTTGGACGGAACTGGAAAACGTGCGGGCAACGTGGGAATTTTTCCAGAGCCACAAAGATGAATTTAAATAAAAAATCGCCCGCAGGCGTGGTGCTGAACCATACCTGCGGGCGGTGGTGTTTATTTTAAGCAACGGCTGAAAAATCAAGCCTTGTTGGCAGAGCCGAACAGCTCGATCTTCTCGCGGACGGTAGCCTTGATGGCCTCGGCACCGGGAGCGAGCAGCTTGCGGGGGTCAAAGCCCTTGCCCTCGAGATCCTTGCCGGCCTCGATGTACTTGCGGGTAGCATCGGCAAAGCTCAGCTGGCACTCGGTATTGACGTTGATCTTGGAGACGCCCAGGGAGATGGCCTTCTTGATCATCTCGTCAGGGATGCCCGTGCCGCCGTGCAGGACCAGAGGAATGTTGTCGGTGGCGTTGTGGATCTTGTCCAGCGCGACAAAGTCCAGGCCCTTCCAGTTGGCGGGGTACTTGCCATGGATGTTGCCGATGCCGGCAGCCAGGAAGTCGATGCCCAGAGCGGCGATCTTGGCGCACTCAGCGGGGTCAGCGACCTCGCCCATGCCGATGACGCCGTCCTCCTCGCCGCCGATGGAGCCGACCTCGGCCTCAATGGACAGACCGTGGTCATGGGCCAGGGCGACCAGCTCGGTGGTCTTGGCGACGTTCTCGTCGATGGAGTAGTGGCTGCCATCGAACATGATGGAGGTGAAGCCGGCGGCAACGCAGGCCTTGGCACCCTCATAGGTGCCGTGATCCAGATGCAGGGCAACGGGAACGGTGATGCCCAGGCTCTCGTCCATGGCCTTGACCATGGCAGCCACGGTCTTGAAGCCCGTCATATATTTGCCTGCGCCCTCAGAGACACCGAGGATGACAGGGGAGTTCATCTCCTGCGCAGTGAGCAGGATGCTCTTGGTCCACTCCAGGTTGTTGATGTTGAACTGACCGACTGCATAGTGGCCATCGCGCGCTTTCAGCAGCATATTGGTAGCATTTACCAGCATAGTTCATACCTCCACGTAAAACGTTATCAGTGGTTGACGTACCGAGGTCCGGTGCGCCATCAAGCTTATTATAACCCGACTTTGACAAAAAATCAACAGGTTTTTTCGCTGCGGAGGATGTACTTTTGTCACCATGGGGCAAAACCTGCGGAATTTGTGGCAAATTTGTAAATTTTGTCAGGAAACAGGGCGGATAAGCAGCCAAAATCGGCATTATTCCAGATTGACAGCGCGGTTTATCCGGGCTGTTATGTGGAAAATTTCTCCACAACGGCTGTTGAAAACTCTGTGGAAACGGTGGAAAAGCCCATCACAAAGCAGGTTTTGCACACTTTCCACAGAGTTTTCAACAGGTGGAAAAGCGGTGCGACCTCTACGCTTTGTATAAACAGCGCTGTTTCGACAAGGTGCAAAAGACATTTGCACTTTTGGCGCATTTTGCCCGGCAAACTTGTAAAATTGCCGCCGCATGCGCCCAAAAGCTGTAAAAAAAGATGACAAATGCCCCTGTCTTGTGTTATACTGTTATCTGATTATAAAGCATAGTCGGTTACTGTCGGCTTATGGCCGATTTTACAAGCCAGATGGAGGATGCTATGGAAAGATTCGCCCGCGAGCAGGCGCCTGAGCGCGCCGAGCGCACCGATACCCTTGTGTGGGGCAAGAATGCCGTGACAGAGCTGCTCAAGAGCGGCGGCGCGGTGGATACGGTCTACCTGACGGACACGATGCCCCAGGCCGTGGCGGGCTACTACACAGCCCTGGCCAAGGAGAGCGGCGCGGTGGTCAAGCGGGTGCCGGGCAATAAGCTGCAGAAAATGTGCGGCACGCCGGACCACCAGGGGGTGGCCGCCCGCGCCGCCGAGGTCGAGTACGCCGCGCTGGACGATCTGTTCCGCGCCGCCGAGGCCAGGGGCGAGCAGCCCTTTCTGGTGCTGTGCGACGGCGTCGAGGACCCGCACAATCTGGGGGCCATCGTGCGCTCCGCCTACCTGTGCGGTGCGCACGGCGTGGTCATTCCCAAGCGCGGCGGCGTCGGCGTGACCGGCACGGTCATGAAGGCCAGCGCCGGTGCTGCGGCCCGTCTGCCCATTGCCCGCGTGTCCAACCTGGCCCAGGCTATCCGCACGATCAAGGAGCACAATATCTTCGTCTACTGCGCGGACCTCGGCGGAGCCCCGCTGGCAAAAACGGACCTCTCCGGCCCGGTAGCGCTGGTTCTGGGCAGTGAGGGCGGCGGACCCGGTGCGCTGACCCGCAAGCTGTGTGACGCTGCCGTCACGCTGGAGATGGCCCCCGGCCAGGCTACCGGCGTTGACAGCTACAACGTCAGCGTTGCGGCGGGCATCCTGTGCTATGATGTCATGCGCCGCCGCCTTGCAAAGAAGTAAAGGCAACACCGCATAATTCCCGCCTTACGGCTTAAGCACCGCTCCGGCGGCTGCGGCACGGCATCTGCGTTGCCAAAATGCTCGATAATACACAAAGTATTATCTGCGCTTTTGGCTTAGCAGCTGCCGCACCTCGCTCGCCGTATCGGCACTTAGAATTATGCGGTATTGCCTAAATTCCACCTGGCCCCCGGAGAGCGGGGCAGGAAAGCCGTCCTTTTACTAAAGAGGAATCAACATGCCAAGCAAACGTACCAATGATTCGGTTGACCGGATCCTGGAAGAACTGAATATGGAGCAGGCGCAGGCCGGTCTGCGGGACAGCGTCACCGACCACCAGGTCGATGAGATCCTGCGCAGCGTCGGTATTTTATCGCTGCCTGACGAGCCGCTGCCCGAGGACAAACTCGCCTTCCCGGAGGGAGACGCGCTGGACGACCTGCTGCAAAAGCCGGTGTCGCAGCCTGCGCCCGCCCCGGCACAGCCGCGCCCGTATACCCCGGTGCAGCAGCCTGACCCGCAGCCGGTGCAGCCCGACGTGCGGACGACCCGCCCGCCGGAGCAGCCGCTGCCGACGGTGGACAAGACCGGCACGCAGACCTTCAGCGGGGATACCACCGGCACCGGCATCATCAAGGGCTTTCTCGGTAAGATGGCCCCCGGCGGCGATGCCGAGTCGCTGGACCAGGGCAAGAACGAGTTCAAGCGATTCTTCAAAACCTCGGTGGCCGTCGTGCCCGATGAAAACGGACGCCTGCACGAGCCCGGCAAGAAGAAACGCAGCCTGTTCGGATTAAAGCACGCCGAGGATACGGGTGCCTTTGAGCCTATCAACGTCACGATGGGCGGCGGCAGAGCCGTCGGGCAGGAGAAGCCCGAGGAGGAGTACTACCCCGATGCCGAGCTTGAGCCGACCCCGGCCCAGCCCGCCCGCTCTGCGAAAAGGCACGGCTTCTTCGGCAACCTGTTTGACCGCGAGGAGGAGACCGAGGAGCTGATGATCCCCGAGGAGCGCGCCGAGGAGCCTTCCCCGTACCGCCCGGGAGCTGCCGTGCCTCCGCAGCAGCCTGTGCAGACGCCCTCTGCGGCAGCTGTGCCTGTGCAGCCGGAGCCGCCCGTGCCGCCTGCACAGGAGGAAAGCTCCACGCAGGAGGTCTGGCGCAGCAAGTACACCCGCCCGGCCCGCCGCGCCGCGGAGGAGAGCGGCCATACCGTGGAGATCATCCAGGGCACGGTGGGCTATGCCAAAAACCACCCGTCCGCGCCGTCGCCCTCCGGCATGACCGGCACGATCTACCGCAAAAAGAAGAACACCGTGGAGTTCACCCCCGGCCAGAAGATCCAGAAGGCCCCGCCGCCGCAGCCTGTGCCGCAGCGCAGCGGGGAGCCTGTGGGCGAGCCCATCGAGACGCCCCGCGGCCAGACATCCACCGGCTACACGATGCAGATCGGCGGGCTGGACGCCGTCCCCGTGGACAGCACGCAGGACTTTATGGCCGCCTACAACGCCGTGCGCCCGCAGCGCCGCCCGGCTCCCGCGCCGGTGCAGCCCGCTGCGCCCGTGCAGACGCCCCCCGCGACGGATGCCTATGACGAGTCGGCTGCCGTTGATGAGCCCTCCTGGGCGAAGCACGATGGCACCGGCCAGTGGCCCGTGCCCCGCCAGTGGGACGACGTGGACACGCTGGTCAACACGCTGACCGGGAACATCCACCTGACGCCGACGGCCCCGGAGCATTCCGGCTATACCCAAAACAGTGCCTCCGGGACAGCCCCGTCCGCTCCGGCGCACAGCGGCTTTACGCAGCGCATCGATATGCCCGCCGCACCTGCGCCCGGCAGTCCGGCCAACGCGGGCAGTCAGGCCCCCGCGCCTGCCCACACCGGCTTTACCCAAAGGCTGGACCCGGCCCCGGCGCAGCCCGCTCACAGCGGCTACACCCAGAACCTGAACCAACAGGCATCCGCTGCGCCGGATACGGCCTCCTTTGTCAACGGCATCGCCACGGCCATCAACACGCAGCAGCCGGCAGGGGACACGCGCGATTATGACAGCGCTGCGGCGCGGCTGACGGACTCGCTGGCGGATGATCCCGCAGCCACCCGCACCCGTGCCCGCATCCCGACGGCGGCAGAGGTCAAAAAGGCCGCTGCCCGCCTGACGGGCCGCGCCGACGACGAGACTGAGGACAACGCCGCCTCCCCGTTTGACACAGCGGAGATCCCCGTGCCCCACAGCCGCGAGTATGAGCGTGCCGAGGACGCCCCGGCGATCCGCGCTCTGCTGGCGAAAAAGCGTGCCCGGGCAGGCATTGCCTGCATCGTCTCGGGTGCGATGTCTCTTGTCATGATCGTGCTGGCACTGCTGCCGGTGCGCCCCGCCGCCCTGAACGACCCCATGGTCTACCCGGCGGCGCTGCTCGTGCTGCTGCTTGCGGCTTCGATGTTCCCGAACTTCGTGGTTGCTTCGGCCGATAGCGTCGGCCCGGCCATCACGGCCATGAGCGCCGCGTCGCCGGACAGCCTTTCGATTTTACCGGCGCTGGGTGCTGCGGTGCAGTGCCTGGCCGTTCTGGCCACCGGCGGTTACACAGACGGCACGCTGATGCTGGCCGGTCCGGCAGCGCTGATGCTCTGTATGAACGCGGCGGGCCACGCCCTGAACGCGGCCACGGTCTGCGATGCCTTTGAGAGCGTCAGCGGGCAGGATGGCTATGCCGTTGCCTACCGCCTGAAGGACGCCGGAGCCCTGCGTGCGATCTCGCAGGGCCTGTCCGAGCCGCATCCCTGCGTGCTCGTCACCCGCCCGACCCAGATCTTCCGCAGCTTTCTGACCAACAGTGCCGCCCACGGCACCAGCGATAAGAACCAGCAGCAGTTTGTCTGGCTGCTGGGCGGCTGCGGTCTGGCGGCCTTCCTGTTCACGCTTATCACGTCCAAAAGCGCAGCCACGGCGGCCACGGCCATGACCAGCCTGTTCTGCCTGGCCGCGCCGCTGGCCGGTACGCTGATGTCGGCGGTACCGGCCCGCATGATGCAGCAGCGCGCCTACAAGGTCGGCGCGGTCATCCCCGGCTGGCGGGACATCCGTCAGCTGGGCCGCATCAATGTTGTGCAGGCCACGTCGCGCCAGCTCTTCCCGGAGGGGTGCGTCACGCTGCGGGACATCCATCCCGTCAAGATGGAGCACATTGACACCGCCATTATCTATGCGGCCTCGATGCTGGCCGATACGGACTCGACGCTGAACAAGCTCTTTACCGGCATGGTCGCCAGCAAGAGCCTGCTGGAAAAGGTCACGGATCGTCAGGCTGTGCCCGGCAAGGGCTATATGGGCTGGATCCGCAAGGAGCGCGTGATCCTGGGCAACCGCGCCATGATGATGGACTACGGCATCAAGGTGCCCAGCCAGGAGTATGAGCAGCACTACACGCTGAACCAGCGCCGCATCGTATATATGGCGGTGGCGGGCAAGCTGTACGCCATGTTCCGTATTGCGTACCAGAGCGACCCCAAGATCGCCGCGGATCTGGAGCTTGTGCATCGCACGGGAATGTACCTTGTTGTGGACTGCGACGACTTCAACTGTGATGTCCGGCTGCTGGAGACTGCCTACGGCCTGCCCACCGGCTCGGTCAAGGTGCTGTCCGGCGCCGAGCACGAGGCTGTTGCCCCGGCGGTGGCCTGGCTGCCCGAGAGTGAGGGCAGTATGCTGCATCTGGGCAGCTTCCGCAGTCTGGTCGGCGGCCTGGTCGCTGCCGCAGGGGCCGCCCAGGGCGAGAAGTACGCCGCCTACGCGCTGACCCTCTCGGTGCTGGCCAGCACCGCGGTGGGTGTGCTGATGACGCTGACCGGCGGCATTGTCGCGCTGCCCCTGATCGGCATTGTGCTGTATCAGGCCGCTTGGCTGGTCATTACGCTGTTCTTCCCGCTGATGCAGCGTTAAGGCAGCACAGAATGATGTTAGGAAAGGGGATCCCCAATGTACCGTGCACGCGAAAAACAGATGTCGATCTACGACTATCTGCCGCCCTACCACGGCGAGCTGTGCAACGCCAACCGCTGGGTGCGGCTGGCTGACGCCATCGACTGGGATGGCTTTGAAAAAGCCTACAGTGCGCTGTTTGCCCCCGGCGGCAAGGTGGCGCTGCCCGCCCGCGTGGCGCTGGGCTGCCGGATCATCCAGCTGCACTATGCGGCGTCGGACCGCGAGGTCGTGGCGCTGGTGCAGGAAAGCCCCTACCTGCAATATTTTTTGGGGTTCGAGAGCTTCACCGACGCGGTGCCGTTCTCGTCCCGCACGGTGGCGCGGTTCCGCGCCCGCATTCCGGATAAGGCTGTGCGCCCGGCGGTCCGCCTGCTGCGCAGCTTTCAGTGACCCATTTATATAGAGAGGTATTCATGGAATTGTTTTTAGACGCACTTCTGGACGCATTGATCGACGGCGTGAAAATGCTGCCGTTTTTGTATCTGGCCTACCTGCTGATCGAGTGGCTCGAACGCCATCACGGTGAGAGCATTGAGGGGGCCCTCGCAGGCGGTGGGCGCTGGGGGTTCATCCCCGGTGCGCTGCTGGGCTGTGTGCCGCAGTGCGGCTTCAGTGCGGTGGCCTCCAACCTGTACGCAAGCCGGGTCATCACGCCCGGTACGCTGCTGGCGGTGTTCATCGCGACCAGCGACGAGGCCATCCCGCTGCTGGCGGCGGAGCCGTCCCAGTGGGTTACGCTCGTGCTGCTGCTGGCCTGCAAGGTGGCGTTTGCCATCGTGGGCGGCTGGCTGCTGGACATCCCGCTGCGCCACGTTCTGCCGCACTCCCTCTACGGCGGCTATGAGGGCCATGCCGATGACGTCGACTGCCACGAGGAACATGAGGAATCGAGCAGCATTTTTATGGCGGCACTGCGCCACACGCTGGAAATCTTCGTGTTCATCCTGCTGTTCAGCTTTATCATCAGTCTGCTGTTTGAGGGCTTCGGCGAGGAGCCCATCACGGCGGCACTGTCCGGCATGGGCATCTTTCAGCCGATGCTGACGGCGCTGGTCGGCCTGGTGCCCAACTGCGCGGTCAGCGTGCTGCTGGCCCAGCTCTACGTGCAGGGAGCCATCAGCTTCGGCAGCCTGTTCGCCGGCCTGACCGCCGGTGCGGGCGTCGGACTGGCTGTGCTCTGGCGCGTCAACCCCAGCTGGAAGCAGAATCTTTTCATGACCGGCCTGCTCTGGGCCGTCGGCGCTGCGACGGGTATGCTGCTGCAGCTGCTGCCGCTTTGATACAAAAAGGCTTCCCCCTCGGGGGAAGCTGTCAGCGGCCCCGCCCGCTGACTGATGAGGGCCAGGCCTCCCAACACCACCCGTTCACGAGTCGCTGCGGCACACTTGCCCCTCATCCGCTTCACTTTGTTCAGCACCTTCCCCCACGGGGGAAGGCTTTTTAGCATCTCCAGTCTGTATACTATACAATTTGTATATTTAAAAAGGAGGACTCCCCATGCAATACAGTATTGAAAACGACATTCTGCGCCTGACTGTCGACTCCCACGGTGCCGAGCCGGTCAGTGTCATCCATAAGCCCACCGGGGCCGAGCTGCTCTGGCAGGCCGACCCTGCGGTCTGGAAACGTCATGCGCCGATTCTTTTTCCGTACACAGGCAAGCTGACCGGCGGCAAAATGCTGGCCAAGGGTGTGGAGTACGCAGGCGGTCAGCACGGCTTTGCCCGCGATGTCGAGCACACGATGACCCATCACGCCGACAATCTGCTGGAGTTTGAGCTGCACGCGAACGCTGAGACGCTGCCCAAGTGGCCGTATGCCTTCGTGCTGCGCTCCACCTTCACGCTGGAGGGGGAGACCGTCCACCACACGCTGACCGTCGAGAACCCCGTCGAGGACAAGCTCTGCTTCGGCATCGGCTACCATCCGGCTTTTGCGCTGCCCTTCGATGACCGCCACGTCACAGAGGACTACGAGATCCGGTTTGACGGCGTCGAGTCGCCGCTCTGCGTCAGTGCTCAGCCCAACGGTCTGCTCAACGGCCAGAGCTACTACCTGGCCCGCAACGTCGAGGCTATCCAACTGACCGACGACCTGTTTGACAACGACAGCCACGCCATGGTCAACCTGCGCAGTGCGCATGTTTCTGTCATCGAAAAGGACACGGGCCGCAGCGTCATCTGCGATGTCTCCGACTTCCCGTACACCCTGATCTGGTCCGCGCCCAAGAAGCCGCTGCACTTCATCTGCATTGAGCCGTGGCACAGCCTGCCCGGCGAGGAAAACGGCCCCATTGATTGGGAGCAGCGCCCCTGCGCCGCGATCCTGAAGAAGGGCGAGAGCTGGTCCACCACGCTGTCCACGACCTTTGTCCGCTGAAAGTCAGATGAAAGCATTGAAAAAATACCGCTGGCCGCTGACCGGCGCACTGCTGGGGGTGCTGGTCTTTCTGGCTGTTTACGGCGTGCGGGTGCTTGACCCGACGAGCGTTGACTGGATCCTGAACAGCCTCAGCCCCGACCCGATCCAGCACTATCTGGGGTGGGAGCTTTTCCGCCGCAGCCCGGTTGAGCAACCCGGTAAGCTTGTCGTGGCGGCTGGTGAGCATGAGCTGGCGGTTCGCTTCCTCGATCTTGCGGATGGAGGTCATGTCCTGTGCGAAGAGCAGCACGTATTCGCCCCGTAGA